>Ga0105246_10001103_pt1 | contig 15672 bp, 22 predicted proteins | sample KBSM64metaG_FD_99694 | JGI IMG/M metagenome (GOLD analysis project Ga0105246, IMG submission 99694) | Miscanthus rhizosphere microbial communities from Kellogg Biological Station, Michigan, USA - KBS M6-4 metaG | ecosystem: Host-associated > Plants > Roots > Rhizosphere > Soil | place...
GAGCGCAGCGGGTGGACGTAGAGCGTCACCCGGTCGCCGGGTTTGATCGTGGTGCGCTTCCAGCCTTCCTGCACCAGGTTGTTGGGCGCGGTCATCTCGATCGCCCAGTGCTCGGTGCCGTCGGGCACCTTGATGTCGGCTTCGATGAAGCTGTGCGGGTTCTGCCACTTGAACTGGGTGATCGTCGCGTCGAGCGCGACCGTCCGGGTCATGTCGAACATGGCATAGGAATGGTGCGCGGCGGCCGGCATGGCCATGAGCGCCAGCGCCGGGAGCAGCCATCGGGTGAGAGGTTGGGTCATCTCGCGGCTCCTAAACGCGGGGGACGTTCACCGGCGTGCCGTCCTTGGGCAAGCCGGAATCGAGCACTTTGCCGCTGGCGAACTTCAAGTCGAGGAACAGCCCGCCGTGCTGCCCGTCGCGCAGCGGGTTCATCCGCACGCTGACCTTGTCGCCCATCTTCACCGCCGAACGGCTCCAGCCCTGGCGCTTCAGGTTGTTCGGGCTGTTGAGTTCCAGGCTCCAGCGCGTGACCTTGCCGCCCTCCGGCACGTCGATCTCGAGGAACGCGTGCGGGTTGGTCCACTGGAACTCGTGCACCGTGCCCACCAGCGTCATCACCTTCTTCTGGTCGAACATCGCAAAGCTGTGATGCGCCGCCGCCGGCATCGCCGCCACAGCCGCGCCCAGCAGCGCCAGGGCGATCAGCCTACTTCGCATTTGGGTCTCCTTTGAGCTCGGTCTGGCCGCGCTCGTTAGCCGTTTCGCTGCCGAGCTCGGTGCCGGGCAGGTGCTCGTTGTATTGGAGGATGCACTCGGCCTCGTTGATGTCGGTCTGGTCTTCGCGCAGCCAGCGCTTGGTCGAGCGCCATTCGCCTTCCCACATTTGCGGGTCGGTCATGATGTATTCGATCTGCATCGTCTTGCCGCCGTCGAGCAGCTTGATCCGCTCGATCATCTGGAACTGGTCGGAGATCGGGATGCCGGCGTCGATGTAGTGCTTGTCGGTCTCGAAATAGCGGGTGTCGACCACCAGCGTGTCGCCTTCCCAGTGGCCGATCGATTCGCCGTTGTAGCTCGGCACGACGATGTCCGGGTCGGTGTGCTCGCGCCCATCCATGAAGATCGTGCGCACCGAGTTGTTGAACGCGCTGATCATGAAAATACCGGTGGGTAGCTGGATGAAGTTCTGCGGCCACACCCGGGTCATGATCATCGGCATGCCCGGGGGATAGCACTGGCCGATCGCGTCGCGGTACGTCTTGCCCGCGGCCTGCGCCTTGGCGGCATCGATCAAGGCCTGGCGACCTTCCTTGTAGAACTTGGGATACGGCGGGCCGAACATGAACTTGGGGAAGCCTTCGCGCAGGTCGACAAACCAGGTGCCCGTCACGTCGAAGGGCGGCTTGGGCCGCGGCTTGGCGATGTTCGCCGGCGCGAGCACGCCGAGCTGGCCGGGGTGCTTGGGCACCATCTTGTCGAACTGCGCGTCGGGGATCGGCTTGGCCGGACGCTTGACGTCGGGCTGGGCGGGCAGGTCGCCCCCGGCGGGATAGGCGTCCTGAGCCACCGCGGGCGCGGCGAGCAGGACACCAAAGGCTATGAGAATCGAACGCACCAACCTCTCCTCCGACCTATTTGATAGTGTCAATTGGCTTGGTTGGCGAGAGCCTTTTTTAGAGCCCGCGCTCCAGCAGCCACGCTTCGATCACCCCCGCCACGTCGTCGCTGTTGCTTTCGAGCTGGAGCGCGTGGCCGTTTCCGTGAACGCCATGGTCCTCGAGCCTTAGCTGCTCGACCTGGCAGCCGGCCTGGGCGAGGAAATCGACCATCGCGTGGTTGTCGGCGGCCATCCACGAGGCCTCGGCAGTGACGACCACCATCGGCACTCGCGCGAGGTTCGGCAGACGCCGCGCGGGTTCCTTCTGCACCTTGCCCGCGATCAGCCCTTCGCCGGGCGAGGGGCGTTCCGCCCATTCGAGTGTCTCGCCGTCGCGGAGCGGGGGATCGTAAGTCAGCGGAGCGTTGGTGATGCCGTAAGGCAAGGGCCCGGAAAGCGCGGTGAACGGCGGGCCGAGCGGCTCGGCAGCGACCAGCGCCTTGACCAGATCCGGCCGAGCGTCGGCGAGCAGCCAGCCGGGTGGGCCGCCGGCCGAGTGGGTCAAAAGGATCGCCGGGCCGATCAGATCGAGCAATTCGGCCCCCGCGCGCCGGGCGTCCTTCTGACTCTGCACCGGGTCGGCCAGCGTCGGGCCGGTGCCGGCGAGGAAGCTGAGAAACGCCGGGTCGCCGACCGTCCCGTCGCCGGGCCATTTGTCGTGCAGTCTGGCTTGCGGGTAATTATCGGCGAAAGTCTCCGGCCGGGTGAACATCTTCTCGAGGAACATCGTCGGCGGCACTCCGCCCATTCCGCCCTGTACCGCCGGATGGAACGGGCTGCGGCCGTGTTGCGGGCGATCGACGACATAGACCGCCCAACCGCGGCGGACGAACCAGTGGACCCAACCTTCGCGACCGTCGGCGGTGCCCAGGAAGTCGGTGCCCTGCCCGCCGCCGCCGTGGATCATGACGATCGGGAACTCGTGCATTAGCTCGCGTGGAACCCAGAACTCGACGTATTGCTGCCCGCGCATCACCGGCCCGGCGGTTTCGTGCTGGACGATTTCGCCGCCGGTCCAGAAGAAGCCTTGCGCGGCGAGCTCGAGCGGGCGCGCGGCGCCGGCCGCGTGGAGATCGGCGGGGCGGTAGGACCTGGTCATTCGGCTTTCCGGGCCTGCGTCGAATACTTCACCGCCAGAATGCCAAGGGATACTAAGGAAAGAGGTAGCAGCAGGGCGAACCATCCTGAGTCTCTGCTCACTCCGCCGAACCCCAGGAACAACAACACAGCCGCAGGAATGAGTATGGGCCAGCGCCGGCGTAACTGATCCACTGAGCTTCTATCTCGCATAGGCCTCCTCCAAGACGTGATCAGTGGATTTGCCCCTGGCGCCCGGCGATCTGCGGCAGAACGCGCGGGGTCGGGTCGGCCTGCTTCCATCGCGAACCTTCGCGCAGCACATCGCCGATCACTTTGTAGGCGAACAGCATCAGCATCGCGCCCGAATCCGGATCCTCCGAGAGCGCCTTTACAGCTGCGAGATCCTTCTGCCGCTGCTTGGGATCGCGTTCCTGCAACATCCGCTTGTTCTCGGTCGCCGCCGGGCTGACGACCTCCCAGAAGACCTTGCGCCGCGCGTCGGAATAGCGGTCGAGCAAGCTCTCGTCCTCTTTCCCGCGCAGCACCGCGCCGAGCACGTCGGCGAGCACCATCCCGGTCCACACGCCCGAGGTCAGGCCCAGCCCCCCGCACGGATTGGTCGCGTGGGCGGCGTCGCCGGCGAGCAGCACATGGCCCTTGCGCAAGGTCGCCGCGGCGCGCTGGTGGAGCATGTACGGGCTCGAAGAGACGATCTCGTAATCCTTCGAACCGCGCATGAACCATTCGTAGCGCTGGTGGATGCGCTCCTCATAAGTTCCGAGCGGCAGCGCCGAATCCTCCATGTAAGTGCAGCGCCACAGCCCCGCGCGGTCGAGCTGGGCGATCACGGCCATATTGACCGGGTCGCAGACGAAGTTGGCTTGGCTGTAACCGAGCCGGGTGAAGTCGAACCTGACGTTGGTGGCGACGAAGCGCTCGGGCCAGGTGTGGCCTTCGAAGGCGATGCCGGCGAGCTTGCGCACCGTGCTGCGCGCGCCGTCGGCGGCGATCAGCCACCTGGCCTCGAAGATCTGCTCACCCTGTTCGCCGGTCGTGGTGACCATCACACCATCGGCGCCATCCTCCAGCCCGGTGACCTCGTGGTTGAAAAGGACCTCGACGCCGAGCTTGATCGCATGCACCATCGCCACCCGGGCGACCTCGTGCTGGCCGGCGTGAAGTTGGTAATCGTAGGGAATGCCCTCAATCGGCTCGGTGGTTACGACCGACGAATAGCCGAACTCCGGAATGTGAGTGCCGAAGGTCCTGTTTTGGAAGCCGATCTCATTGAGCTCGCCAAGCAGGCCCAACTCCTCGAGGATGATCAGCGTCGATGGGAAGTAGACCGCGGCGCGGGGGGAATCGACGATCTCCGGCTCCTGCTCCAGGACCGTCACGCTCGCCCCGGTCTGCGCCAGCGCCAGCGCGGTGAGCATCCCCACCGGTCCGGCCCCGACCACGATCACGTCCTTCATCACGGCCCTCTCCTTGTGCGGACCGTCCTATCGGGAGTTTTTGATTCCCGCAAAGGTGCGGTCAGCACGCGCGCCCGTGCGACGAACCGCAGGAACCAACGCAGTTAACGCAGGTTAACTCGTCACCGCGCAGCGACGCTTCCCCCTCCCTGCGTCGCGCGCGGCAACCATAGCAACAAGCCTGGTACGTTCGGCGGGGCGAGCGGCCTTAGCAAGTCGGAATGCGGGCACGAGGCGCCTGCCAACGAGCGCATGGACGCAAATCGAGATGGGTAGTGCAATCAACAGTGAGCCCGACGTCGAGCGCGAAGTGGTTGCGGATCTGCAGGCCGGCCTCGACAGCGCCAAGCGCCTCGTCGAGCGAACCCGCTTCCTCCTGGCAGGCGACGAAGCCCAGGACGGCGACGCCCTGATCGAGCGCACCGTTCAGGCGACGCGCGAACCCTGCTCCGACACCGTCCAGAAGCCCGCCGGGGAATAGGCGATCCGCGCCAGCGGCTCGCCGTCTTCATACAGCGTCGCCGGACGGTCGTCCTTGACCAGCCGCTGCGCCGTCTCGAACGCGGTCGCGCGATCCGGCGCTTCCAGATCGACGGTGATGGCGCCATCGCCAAAGCCCAGCGCATAGCGCCCGGCCGGACGGTGATCGTTGCGAGTCATACGAATTCCCAATTGCGATCCCAGCGTCGGCGACACCCCCCGGCGCCCCGATCGCAAGACCCTTATACCACGAGGATGACTGGCGATTGTATGCTCCACGTTACAGGTTCCACGGCCCGGCGCGAAACGAACACGGCCGGGCTGAAACGACCGGCGGGCGCCTTTGCGGCACGCCGGGCGACCCCGACGAAATCCAACCGAACCCGGCACGCCTGACACATTCGACATATCCTGGCGCGAAGGCTGCTAGCCGCTCGCCGTCACCGCCAGCGCGGCCATGCGCAAGGCCCCGTCGGCCTGCTCGACCCGCTGCGCCGCGGCGATTGCCGCATCGAGCGCGGCGGCGCGCAGCGGCTCGGGATGGAGCGCAAGCTCGCCCGCGAGCGGGCTGCCCAGGCACATCCCGCGCGCCAGCGGTTCGGCGCTGCCGGGCGGGCTCGCGAGCTCGACCCGCTCGATGGCGATCTCGCCGAAGCCGGCCTGGTGCAGCTCCCACTCGATCCGCTTCACATCGTGGTAGCCGAACGGGGTGCGGGCCATGAACTCGGGCTTGGGTTCCGGCACGGCCTCGCGCACCGCCCAGTGGATCGCCGCGCTGCCGGTGTTCGCCTCCAGCTCGCCCCAGACGTTGAACAGCCACGTTCCGCCGGGCGCGAGCACGCGCCGCGCCTCGCGGTAGGCGCCGACCTTGTCGGGAAAGAACATCGCCCCGAACTGCGCCACCACCAAGTCGAACGCGCCATCGGGGAACGGCAGCGCCTGCGCGTCCGCCGGTTCGAAGCGCAGGTTCTCCGCCTCGCCCAGCCCGCGCGCCACCTCCAGCATCGCCGGGTTGAGGTCGGTGGCGACGATCCGCGCTCGCGGAAGCGCGGCGGCGAGCGCGCGGCTGACCGCCCCGGTCCCCGCCGCCAGCTCGAGCACCACGCCGGGCGCCAGCGCCGCAGCTCGTGCCGCCAGGTCGGCCGCGTAAGGCGCGAACAGCACCGGCACCAGCGCCGCTTGGTAGATCGCCGGGATCGAGCCGGCGAACAGGGCATCCTCGTTCATCGCGCAGCGCTCCTCTCGGCCCTCGCTCATATCACAGCACAACCCTTGCCGCAGCCGTGCGCGATGCGGCAGGATGCGGCGATGGCCCGCCGCGAACCGAACGTGATTCCCTTCCGCCCCCGGCCCCGCACCTGGACCCGGCCGGAGGACTACCGCGGCGGCCCCGGCGGCGGCCCCCCGCGCCCGCCCAAGGGGCCGAAACGCGACTGGAGCAAGCTCATCGCCTGGGCCGCGATCGCGGCAATCGTGGCGGGGACGGCGGCGTATAGCCTGTGGGGTTGAGGCCCGCCGGCTACCCAGGGTTACACATTGTCACCCGCCGCGTTCGCCCAAGCATCTGTATTAGCACGATAATATAGAACATCAGCGGGTGACACTTCTTCCGGATTCCGCGCGCCGGGGAGGCAAACCGGGTAAAGGCGAGCGCCGAGGTCATCCGCCAGGATGAACCAGCTTCCGCCCGTGTAGGAAAGTGTTTTGGCGCCGCGGGCGTGCGATTGTTGGAAACCGGCCTTGCGCCGCGCTTGCCATTCGCTGGAACAGCCACACGGCGCGGAGCGGCGGAACTATCGGCGTTAGCGGTACGGCTCGCAAGCGACGCCGTCGCCGTCGCGGTCCAGCTCGGATGTGTAGCCGTGCTCGCCGCGATGGATCGGCGCGGCGTGCGCCGCGCGGGCGGCGGCGCAACTGGCGTAATAGAAGATGCGGTCGGGCTTGTAGTTCTTCGACCACGGATTGGTTACTACCGGCTCCGGTGCCGGCTTGAGCCAGCGCGCGGCATCGTCGAGCAAGCCGAGCTTGAACCCCAACGCGGCGCCGGCGAAGAGCAAGCCCGGGCCAAGTTCCACGAGACGGGACATGCCCCGGCTTGTCGCATGGGATGGTTAGGGAGGGGTGAAAGGGCAAGCGAGGGGCGGGACTGTTGGCGGTGAAGGCGTATAGCCGCTAAGTTGCGACCGCCTCGGCGCGGAGCAGCCCGTCCGCGCGGCGACCCGGTGCGCGGTCGATAGTTCCGTGCCGGCGAGGCATTCAGTTTCTCAGCGGCACTTCTTCGATGTGCGTTTCGCGCTCACATTTGTGGCAAAAGGCGTAGTCGTAGATGGCGCCAAGCTCCCAGTCCTGCGCATCGAGATTCCATTCCGCCCAGGCGTCACGCGTAACGAGCGTCGAGCCACACTCCTCGCAGGCCATCTGTATTCTTGGCTCTTTTCCGCCACCCATCATGAGCGCATGATGCCATCGCTGGCGCGGGAGGGAAGACTTGACGGGGACAACCTGGTCCGAAGCGGTTGAGATTGGCCCTCTGTCTTGAAGTTGGTCGCACTCAACATTCGTCACGGCGGCGGAGCACGGGTGAGCGAAATCGTCAACTGGCTCGACCGCCAGATGGCCGACGCGCTGGCGCTCGGCGAGTTCCGCGACAACGCGGCGGGCGCGACCTTGCGCCGGCAACTCTCAGAGCGAGGCTGGCACCTTGCATGGGCCAGCAAAGGACCGAGCGTGAACGGTGTTCTGATGGCGTCGCGGGAGCCGCTGGAAGCCGTCGACGTGACGCCCAGCGATGCGCCCACAGGTGCGCTGTTGCTGGCGACGCTGTCCGACGGCAGCCGGATTCTCGGCGCCTATTTCCCGAACAACTTGGCCAAGCAGCCCTTCTTCGCCCGCTGCCATGAGGCGGCGCGGGCGCACGCGGGCGAGCCGTTCCTGCTGCTCGGCGACCTCAACACGGGCTGCAATGTCCGCGACGTGCAGCCGGGCGCGGCGAAGTTCCTCTGCGCCGAGGATTTCGCGGCGCTGGAAGCGGCCTGTGGGCTGACCGACCTGTGGCGCGCGACCCACGGCGACGAGGCGCGCGAGTGGACTTGGCTGTCACGCGTCGGCAACGGCTACCGCCTCGACCACGCCTTCGCCAATGCCGCCTTCGCAGCCCGGCACGGGCCGCTTGTGGCGCATTATCGACACGACACGCGTGATGCGTGGATGAGCGATCACAGCGCGTTGGTGGTGGAGATGGGCGTGAGGAACGCGAATTTCGGTGATTAGTAGACTGTCACCGTAATCCAAACGGCTTCAAGCGCTGCTGCCTCGCCTCCGGCCAGTTCGACGGCGCGGAGCGGCGGGACTGTTGGCTGTGAATTGGACGGAAATCCGAGAGACCAACTTGACGGTCGGAACTATCGAGCGCACCTTGCGATTATCATGCTCGCATGACCCGCGAGAATTCTCTCTTCGACAAGACTGACCAAGCGGCGGAAGCCGCCGCCGGCGCGCGCGCCGAGGCCGATGCCGCGGAGGGCCGCCTGATCGGCCACGGCGCGGTGCGTCGCTGGCTCGCGTCGTGGGGCACGGGCAAGCGCCTGCCACGACCGAACATCGGCGACTGATCCAGATTCCGGCATGCGGCAGATCGTCTGGACGGACGAAGCCGTCGCGCATCTCGAAGCGATCGTCGAATATGTCGAGGCGTTCAACCCGGCAGCGGCTCGCCGCCTGGGCGAACGGCTGATCCTAGTCGCTGACAGCCTCGCCGAGTTTCCGGAGCGAGGTCGCGATGCCGGCGTGGGGCAGCGCGAGATGACTACCGTTTGGCCCTATGTCCTGCGCTACCGCGTGGAGGCGAACCAGGTCGTCATCCTTCGCGTTCGGCACGGGGCGCGCGACGAGGAGGAGTGAGCGGAATTAGCGGTTAAGTAAGCTGTCACCGTAATCTCCGAAGCGGTTGAGATTCGTCGCCCGCCCCTCCTTTGTCCCAATTAGTGCACCGTCACCGTAATCCTTGGCACACTTCCTGGAACTTACTCACGATGGAAAGGTAGCAAATGGCAAGGCCCGGCTACACGAGCATAATAGTCGAAGTATATGATTCTGGTCGCGTGGGCGGCAAGCACGGAACACGTCATATTCGTCCGGCAAAGGACCAACCTTTTCCCCAATCGCTGGACGTAGAGTGCGATTCTGCTTTGGAGAAGTTCCCGTTGGGTACGCGCTTTCGCATGGACGTTAAGCGCAAGTTTCGAGAAGGCGCGGGTGAGCACCTTTACTCCTATTGGGGATGGAATGCGCAGCAACTGCCTGATTAGATTTCAAGCTCACCCACGACCAGAGTTTAGCATACTGTCCCCGGGACTGCCTTAGGCAGCGGTACCTAAGCGATCCAAATTCATGAGCACTCCCACGGGCATGGCGCGATAATCAAAGCGGATCAGCTTCTTTTGTCCCGCTATGTAGGGTTGTAGCTCCTGACGAAGCTCCTCTGGAGCCTTATTGAAGAGCAGAGGGCTCATCCGGCTATAAAAACCAGCTGACTCAGCCCTGGCAAAGATTCGGACCATCCCCCCGCTAAACGACAGATACAGCCCGGAAATGGGGTACCAATCATATTTCGGCGCCAATAGTCCTCGGATATACAGGAGAAAATCAGCCTCACAGAAACGATCGAGGGGAACTAACGATGATTCATGCGTCTCAGAGAGAACATCTGCGTGAAGGGACAACCTATTCAAATTTCTCTGCTTATTTCTAATTTCTAAACTATCAAGATACGGTCGCATTACATCGTAATAGATCGTGTCTCCCGTGCGCCCGTCGTGTTTGGCGCGATAGAAAGGAGTGGAAAGGAACTCGGCCAATTCCGCGAAAAGGCCCTCATTCAGGCAAAGGGCAACAAAGCCTACGAAGCAATCATGTGTGAAGAAGCGAAGCGCATCGTTATCCAGCCGGGTGTAAGTCTCATTGAGGGGCGCATAGTCCCACCAGCGCAAGAGCTCTTCAAAGAAGGAACGGGTCCAATCAAAACGCTTTGCGTCATTCGAGCGAAGAAGCGACCGCATTGCACCGTAAACCTGCTCGCGTGTCTGAGTCGTCCGAAGGATGGCCTCATATGCCTTGTCGGCTTGATCTGACTCCTCGATCAAATTGACAATGAGAGATTTGGCTTCAGCGGCCACGTTCTCCAGTAGCGTATGGGCTGCGGCTATTGAGCTGCTCGACCCCTCCAAGCCCACGCGGGAAAGTGGTTTGTGAAGTGAAATCAGAGGCCGGCTTTCGCCCTCCAGATATTTTGGCGGACGACCGATCGGGGGTCTTGCGTTTAGCGGTTTGTCAAAGACCCACCTAACTATCTGCTCGTAATTCTGTGCCTGTGCTTCGTCAGTTGAGAAATCAAAGAAAATCCTGCTCGCCAAGAACGTTGGCAGAAGTGGGCGCCCGTCATCATCGAGTTCCAGGACTATTGCTGCAAACTTCTCTTGTTTTGTGCTCTCATAGACCTTCTTCGATATAATTTGCGCTTCGATCCCAACGCCGCCTTGTCGTTGATTGGCCCTTTCGGCATATGAGCGGTCGGAGACGATCAATACCTTTGTGATCGCTTCATCCGTGACCATTTCTTCCATGAACTTTAGCGCATCGTGGCCAGGCTTCAGATCCCACTGGTCGAGCTTTACGTCTATGCCGTCGCCGCGCAGGGCAGTGGCAAGGTTCAGGACCCAATCGACATGGTCAGGAGTCGTCCAACGATAACTAATGAATAGCTTTTGATCGCTCACGGAAGAGAGTGCCCCCGCTCTCTGTTGAACTCCCTCACTCCGCCGCCTGCGCTCCAGCCGCGCCGCTATCCCCAAACAACCCCGGCCCATCGTCGACCGTCTCGTTCGCCGCGGCGCCCTTGGCTTTCTGGCGCTGGTCGAAGCTCGACCAGACGTCCTGCCAGTTTCCGCGGGTCGCGGCCTTCGAGTACTCGGTGGCGCGGGTTTCGAAGAAGTTGGCGTGCTCGACGCCGTTGAGCAGCGGGGCGAGCCAGGGGAGGGGGTGGTCGTCGACCATGTAGATGCTCTGCAGGCCGAGCTGGCCGAGCCGCCAGTCGGCGATGTAGCGGATATACTTCTTGATCTCCTTGGCGCTCATCCCCGGCACCGGGCCGGCTTCGAACGCCAGATCGATGAAGGCATCTTCCAGCCGCACCGTCTTCTGGCACATGTCGATGATGTCTTCCTTGACCGCCTTGGTCAGGCACTGGCGTTCGGCGCAGAAGGCGTGGAACAGCTTGGTGATGCCTTCGCAGTGCAGGCTTTCGTCGCGCACGCTCCAGCTGATGATCTGGCCCATGCCCTTCATCTTGTTGAAGCGCGGGAAGTTCATCAGCATGGCGAAGCTGGCGAACAGCTGCAGCCCTTCGGTGAAGCCGCCGAACATCGCCAGCGTGCGGGCGATATCCTCGTCGGAATCGACGCCGAACTGGGCGAGGTAATCGTGCTTGGCCTTCATCTCCTCGTATTCGAGGAACATGCCGTATTCGCTTTCGGGCATGCCGATGGTGTCGAGCAGGTGGCTGTAGGCGGCGATGTGGACCGTCTCCATGTTGGAGAACGCGGCGAGCATCATCTTGATCTCGGTCGGCTTGAACACCCGGCCGTATTTCTCGTGGTAGCAATCCTGCACGTCGATGTCCGCCTGGGTGAAGAAGCGGAAGATCTGGGTGAGCAGGTTACGCTCGTGGTCCGAGAGCTTCTGCGCCCAGTCGCGGCAATCCTCGCCAAGCGGCACTTCCTCGGGCATCCAGTGGATCTGCTGCTGGCGCTTCCAGAACTCGTAAGCCCACGGGTATTCGAACGGCTTGTAGGTCTTGCGGGCTTCGAGCAGCGGCATCTGGTGTCTCCGTGATGCGTGAGCCGCTAGATATAGTGATCCGGCGGCAAAATTCCTATCGTTTTCCGGGCGCTGACGGGCTTTATGTGGGGTGGGCGGGTGCGGCCGGCAACGACCGACTCGCGCTCCCCTAAGCGCGGCGTCCGAACCTCGCACGCTATGCCTGCCGGGGCCGCAGGCGAAGGGGGGTGAGGGCTCGCCGTTGGGGAAAACCCGCGCTGCGGCGAGCAGCCCGTCGCAAGCGGAGGAACGTGCGCACATTCCGGCGGTTGCTTTCGGTGAAGGAGAGCGAACATGGCCGACCGCAAGCCGGGCGATCCGCCGGCGGACGCCACCACCGATCGTAGCGCGCAGGACCACGAGCAGGCCGACATCGAGACCGGCGGCGAGGCGCAGCCGGGGCTTTATCCGGCGGATGACATCGAAGACCGCGATGGCGACATCACGCCGGACGCCGCCGACCCGCAGGTGGAGTGGGACACCCGCGTCCAGCCCGAGCGGGCGGATGAACGTGAGTCCGAGGCCGACGACATCGAGAGAGAAGGAACCTGATCATGGGCGAATACGAACCCGACGATTCGCGCGACGTCACCCTGAGCGATCACCGCGCGCCCGGCGAGCCGCCGCGCACCGGCCCGCGCGAGGACGAAGCCCGCGCGAAAGCTCAGCCGCCGCGGAAGCAAGGCGTCGCCGATCCCGAACCCGCCGACAAGCCGACCGCGCGCGACGCGCTCGGCCGCAAGGAACCAGGCTTTGCGACGGATGACGAGGGAAGCGGGGAGGAGCCCCCGCTCGGCAAGTAGCTACTTCGCGCGGGCGTCGACCCAGGCGCGGTAGCGACGCGAGACGTCGAGCAGGATCAGGATCGGCGTGCACCACAGCCAGGTGAACAGCCCGGTCTCGATGAAGTTGCGGCTTTCCGGCAGGCGCGGCGAGCAGGCGAAGATCTGCACGATCGAACTGGGCGTGCAGCTTGACGGCCAATAGGCGTTGCGCAGGAAGAACACCCCCAGCAGCACCCAGCCGAGCTGTGCGACATACAGCACGAAATAGCGCGACAGACCGTGGTCGGCCATGCCGTGGTATTTCCTGGCTCTGACGATCGTGCCCATGCGCATGGGCTAACCGCCGAATGGTAAAGAATTTGCCACCGCGCGCACGGCTTTGCGACGAGCCGTTGGGTCAAGCCGTTGAACTTGCCTGCTTTGCGGCAGCTCAACGCGAGGCGATCTGGCTCCCGCAATGGGTCAGTTCGCGGTACGCGGCCGGGCTGCCCGCCAGGTCGTAGGTGCCGATCGCGCGGCCCCCCAGGCGCACGGCGACATGGCTTGACGTGCTCACCGTCTTGGCCAGCGCGTCGGCGTAAGTCGCGCCCCAGTTGGCGATCACCGCGTCGCCGTTCGTGCCCGTGGTCACCGCGGCGCGCTCGTCTTCCCACTGGGTGTAAGGGCCCTCACCGTCGAACGAGAGCTCGATCGCCGCCGCCTTGCCGCGCAGCTCGTTCGGGTGCGGCACGGTGGCCATGAAGCCGAGCTCGCCGGTCTTCGGCGACCAAACCAGGCCGATGCTGACGTCGTCCTCGAAGGTGGAGACCATCGTGCAGACCTGCCCGTTCTGCGCGACCTCCCAGCTATCGACCGTGCGCGCGCCCGCCGGCGCGGCGAGCGCCGCAGCAAGGAAGACTGCGAAGACTGTCGTTCTGATCATGCCAAGCTCCCCGATTGCCGTAAACATCAGGACCTGCCCCGGCGCCGCGAGCCGAACCACGACCCGCCGCCGAGCACCGTTACACCAAGAAAGAAGCCGAAATCGTACCACCCGCCGTCGTTCGGCACCGCGTAGACGGCGATCTTCGGATCGAACAGCGAGCCGATCCATGCCCACGGGAACACGAACCCGTGCCAAAGGCCCCACAGGAACCCGGGCGTGTCGGCCGCATGGCCGACCGCGTCGGGCGCCTGCCGCGCGCAGGCCGCGAGCAGCAGCAGCGCCGCGGCGCCCGCGATCCTGAGCGAGACGCCACGGTTCATGCGGCCAACCCCTCTCTCCATCGCGAAATATCTCGCGGTCCTGGGTCGATTCGCCCGGCCAAGCGTTGGCCCTGCGAACCCCCTGACGAGGAGACTACTCATGACCGACGCAAACGCAATCCGCGAACACATGGAAGTCATCGGCGCCGACGGCGTGCACGTGGGCACGGTCGACTGCGTGAAGGGCGACCGCATCGTCCTCAGCAAGAGCGATTCGACCGCGCAGATGGACCAGAGCGAAGGCCGCGAGGACGGCGATTTCGCGCAGATGGAGCAAGGCGAGCACGCCGGCCACCACCACTACATCTCGCTCGGCCTCGTCGCCGGAGTGGAAGGCGACAAGGTGCGCCTGAGCGCGACCGGCGCGAATGCGGTGATGTTCGAGGAAGAGGAAGCGGGCTGACAGCATCATCGAATTGATGCACTGTCACCTAATCCCGTGATGACCTTAATGAGGGGATAAGCTGTGGCGGACGAACTCTGGTCAGAGCAGCCAGATCGCAACGCCCAGCACGAACGCTACAATTCCGATTGCGGCGAGCGCCCCCACGACTGCGTCGCGTGGAATGGTCACGGTGCGGCGTTTGACGCCATCGGACCGCAGGTCGCGCAGATAGAGTGCGCCGAGCGTGATCAAAGCGCCGCCGACGATCGCCATAGCGGCATAGTCCATCCACCCGGGCAGACGCCCGGATAGTCCGTTCTTCCCAAAAATCGGCACCGCCGCAGCCAACGCGAGGATGCCAAGTGCCAGTTTCTTGATATGTCTTTCATGGCGTTCGAGGAAAGTTGGCGGCCCGCGCATCGGGTTGCGGCCGGAGGCATCGAGGCCGAGTTCCTCGTCGGTCTTGCGGAAATTGCGCAGCAGCATGACCAGCGCGACAACTACCACCGCGCCGTGTGTGAGCGCCTGGCCCAGCTCCGGGTCGAGTTCGCGCCAAGTCCAGACGCTTATCGCCATGTAAACGGCTGCGCCAACGGCCTGCGCGGGCTGGGCGCGGCGTTCCTTGTCGATCAGGCCGTCCGGATTGTATCGGGTGAGCGCCCATTGTTCGTAGGCCGCATCCTCGCCCCGCGCCTCGAGCCATCGGATTCGCCATTCGTAATAGCGCCGGGGAATTCCTCGCGCGAAAACAAAGGCCGTCCCTGCCAACGCCGCAGCGGCCATCAAGACGAGCGTCCCGATCTGTGGAAACGCGATTCCCCCCGACATGGCGCAGTTCTAACGCGGCGCCCCCGGCTTGGGAATGCTTCCGACTACGGTGACGCGATTACGCTGAGCCCCCATATCCGCGAGCCATTCACGGCCTGCCGATCGGCCGCCCTAGGCTCTCCGCCTTGCGGAGGGCGGCAAATTGAGGGGTTTACGCTCCTGTCACCGCAATTCCCTGTCACCGTAATTCCACTTCAGGTTTCAACCCGCGCTTTTGCGGACGCAGCATGGGGCCCGTTCGCGCTTCCTGCGACAGATGGCGAGCGATGTGCCGCTGGGAGAGCCTTTTCCATGCACGAAGGCACGGCGGAAATCTTTGGGTTAAGTACCTGCAACGGGAATGCGTGCCTGGCGCGGATAAACGCGCATTGAAGGATAACTAGCGCGTCACCGAAATTCAGAAACCAGAAAAGCGATCACTAAGATTACCGCAGCCAGCGATCCAAGGAGCGAAGCGTAGAATCTCATAGGCTCGTCTGGGCCTACGAAACGCGTCTTTACCCAAACCCTGCCCATTATTAGGCCGGACAACACGTTAGCCAGTAGCAACCCGCCAAAAAAGAACCAAAGAACCATCAGTTTAATTTCCGTCGTGTATGTCCAAAAATTGCTGTGACAGTTTACTTTACGTCTATTCCGCGCAATTCGAGCTCGGCGCCTCGACGCTGGCGCCGCCGAACGGGGACACGCATTAGCATGTCTCCGGGTATCGTGACGCTTTGACGCACCCCACGAGCAACCCTCACTGGCAGGCGAGGCACTCGTCGTAGTCGGTGCTCTCTCCCGCCGCGAGTTCGTATTTCGGCAGGTCGGCGGTGTTGTCCGCCTCTACCCCGCCGGCGAACCCGGCGCGCTGCACGC
>Ga0105246_10001106_pt1 | contig 15659 bp, 17 predicted proteins | sample KBSM64metaG_FD_99694 | JGI IMG/M metagenome (GOLD analysis project Ga0105246, IMG submission 99694) | Miscanthus rhizosphere microbial communities from Kellogg Biological Station, Michigan, USA - KBS M6-4 metaG | ecosystem: Host-associated > Plants > Roots > Rhizosphere > Soil | place...
GAGTGGTGGGGCAAGAGCGTTTTGCTTACTTTTGCGCTTTTCAAAAGTGAGCCGCCGTAAGGGCGGAACCCATAGCAGCCGTTACCGCAGAAACGGATATGTACTCGGTCCAATCCAACATCCCGGCCAGCCCCGAGGCCGCCATCGGGGGCAAGCCCCCTCCCACATTTGGACCGGGATCGACACCAAAATCCTGGTCGCCCCGGAGGCAAGCCCCCTCCCACATTTGAACGGCCGTGTTGCTCAGATCGAGTTCGCCTGCTACACCTTGTTGCACAGACCCATGACAAGGAAGCAGTCACATGTCAATCGAGTCAGAAGTATCCCTGGACGGGAAGAAGTTGACGATCGCAATCAAGGGCCGGTTCGATTTCGGCAGCCACCAGGCATTTCGCGATGCCTACGAGCGTTACTACAAGGTGCCCGAGTTGTATGTGGTCGATCTTAAAGAAACCACCTACATGGACAGCTCGGCCCTGGGCATGCTCCTGCTGCTCAGGGACCACGCCGGTGGCGATGAGTCTCAAGTGCAGGTCAGCAACAGCAGCCACGACGTGCGCAAAATCCTCGCAATTTCCAATTTCGACAAGCTGTTCGATATATCGTGAGAGTCCTGGCCCCCTTATCCGAGCCGCTGACCATCCTGATTGCCGAAGACAGCGCCGCCGACTTGCTGTTGTTGTCGACCATCGTGCGGCGTCAGGGTCACCATGTGCTCACCGCGACCAATGGCGAGCAAGCCGTTGAAGTGTTTGCGCGCGAGCGCCCGCAGCTGGTGCTGATGGACGCGATGATGCCGGTGATGGATGGCTTTCTTGCCGCGCGCTGGATCAAGCAGTTGGCGGGCGAGCAGTTGGTCCCCATCATCTTCCTGACCTCGCTGCGCGAAAGCGCCGCACTGGCCGAGTGCCTGGACGCCGGCGGCGACGATTTTTTGCCCAAGCCCTATAACCAGTTGATCCTGGCCGCCAAGATCAACGCCATGGACCGCCTGCGGCGGCTACAAGCCACGGTGCTGCAGCAGCGTGACCAGATCGCCCGGCACAATGAGCACCTGTTACATGAACAACGCGCCGCCAAGGCCGTGTTCGACAAGGTCGCGCATTCGGGTTGCATCAACGCGGCGCCGAATATCCGCTACCTGCAATCGCCCTATGCACTGTTCAACGGGGACCTGTTGCTGGCGGCCTATACACCGTCCGGCGACATGCACGTGCTGCTCGGCGATTTCACCGGCCACGGCCTGCCGGCGGCCATCGGTGCCATGCCTCTGGCCGAAGTGTTCTACGGCATGACCGCCAAGGGCTATGGGCTGACGCAGACCCTGCGCGAGATGAACGCCAAGCTCAAGCGCATCCTGCCGGTGGACATGTTCTGCTGCGCCACCCTGTTGTGCCTGAGCACCGAGCGGCGCGTAGTGGAGGTGTGGAACGGCGGCATGCCAGAGGGCTATGTGCATGAGGTCGCCACCGGCAAGCGTACGCCGTTGATGTCGCGGCATCTGCCGTTGGGCGTGCTGTCGGCCCAGGCTTTCGATGACAGCACCGAAGTCTGGCCCATGGCCCTGGGCGATCGGGTGTTCCTGCTCTCCGATGGCGTGCTGGACACCGCCGACGCCAATGACCAGTTGTTCGGCGCGGAGCGTTTGCAGCAGGTGTTTGCCGCCAACCGTGAGCCCGACCGCTTGTTCGAGGATATCGAGCAGGCGCTGGCGGCCTTTCGCGGTGAGGCGCGGGACGACGTCAGCATGGTTGAAATCAGCTTGCTGGCCGCCCAACCGCTGCGCGTGGCCGAACCTATGTATTCCGACAGCGGCCAGTCGTGCCCGCTGAATTGGTCGGTGAGTTTCGAGTTTCGCGCGCAGACCCTCAGGCGCTACAACCCATTGCCGTATCTGCTGCAACTGCTGTTGGAGGTCCACGGCCTGCGTGAGCAGAGTGGCGCGCTCTACACGGTCATGGCCGAGTTGTACGCCAATGCCCTCGAACATGGCGTACTGGGCCTGGATTCACAGCTCAAGCGCGATGCCGAAGGGTTTGCGCAGTATTATCGCCTGCGCAACGAGCGGCTGGCGCAATTGAACAGCGGCCATATCCGGGTGCATGTGCAGGTGTCCCCGACTGCGCAGGGCGGCAAGATGACGTTGCGTGTCGAGGACAGCGGGCCTGGCTTCGATGTTGACGAGGTACTGGCGCGGCCGCTGGATGCTGACCGTCTGTCCGGCCGCGGCTTGAACCTGGTGCGTCAATTGAGCGGCGACGTACGCTGGTCCGATGGCGGGCGCTGCGTCTGCGTGGAGTTTTGCTGGAAGGCTCTGGCATAATCCGTCAATTCTTGATCAAGGAGCGAGCAAGTGGTCGATATACATCTGGACCCGGACGTGTTGTCGGGTCTGCGGGAGGTCATGGAAGGTGAGTATCCCAAGCTGCTCGATACCTTTCTCGATGACTCGCAAAAGCGCGTCGAGGCGTTGCGCACCGCGCGCGACGACGCCAAGGCGCTGGGGCGCATAGCGCATAGCTTCAAGGGCAGCAGTGGCAACCTTGGCGCGGTGCGGTTGGCGCACCTGTGTCAACGCTTGGAGCTTGAGTCCATCAAGCCTGCCTCGAATCTGGGTGCATTGGTTGACCAGATTGATCATGAGTTCGCGCTGGTCAGGCCGATGTACGAATCGGAGCGCCAGCGTTTCAGTGCGTGAGCCTTCGCTGCAAACCTGGCCCGACTCTTGCTCTATCTCCTGATACTGCATCCCCGACCCCCATGCAGTGGAGACCTTTACCTATGCCAGTCGCCCCCCACTCGCTCCTTCAGGCTGCCCCCGCGGCCAAGCCTCAAGCGCCTGCCGCCACCCCTGCGGTGGCGGCTGCGGACCCACGGGACAAAGGCCCTGGCTTCTCTCAAGTGTTCGCCAACCAGGGCGCCAAACCGGCGCTGAAAACCGACAGCGCACCGGGCAAATCGGTGCCTGCAACCGCCGACAAGACACCTGCCGCCAGCACGCCTGCGGTTGCCGATAGCGGCAATCCCTTGCCTGCCAAGCCGTCCGATGCCGACAAAGCGGCCAAGGACACACCCGCCGATCCGTCCCTGGCGCAACAGCCCCCGACCGATACGCCGCCGGTCGATCCGGCCCTGATCGTCACGGTCACACCCGGCGCTGTCCCGCCGCAAACGCCGGCACCTGCGGTAGCGGTGGCGGATGACACGCCCCAACCGGTGGCGACCGCCGCCGCCGTGGTCGATAAAGCCAAGCCGCCGGCCTTCGACCCTGCAGCCGACCCGCTGGACGCGATGCCTGCCGTGCGCCTGGCAATGGAGCAGGGCGGTCATGTGTCGGCCGGCAGCCAGGCAACCCAGAAAGCCGCGCCAACCACGGTCCAGGATCAACCGACCGCCGCGCAGAATTTTGCCGCCGGCCTGGCCACGATGGTCGATCAACAAGCCACCAAGGACAGCACCCATAACGGCGGCGACAAAGCCTTTGGCGCGCTGATCGATGACGGCCTCAAGGACCTCAAGCGTGCCGACAGCGACACCCGCGTGGATGACTTCGCCAACCGCCTGGCCGCGCTGACCCAGGCCGCCACGCCGAAAACCGCCAACGCCTTGCCACCGGTGATCAACGCCCCGCTGGCCATGCACCAGAGCGGCTGGACCGAAGAAGTGGTCAACCGCGTGATGTACCTCTCCAGCGCGAGCCTCAAGTCGGCCGAAATCCAATTGCAGCCGGCCGAACTGGGGCGCCTGGATATCAAGGTCAGCATGACGCCCGACCAGCAGGCCCAGGTCAGTTTCATGAGTGGCCATGCCGTGGTGCGTGAAGCGCTGGAAAGCCAGTCCGGCCGCTTGCGCGAGATGTTCGCCCAGCAGGGCATGGGGCAGGTGGATGTGAACGTGTCCGACCAGTCCCGGGGGCAGGAGCAGCAGCAACAGCAAAACCAGGCGCGGGGTGTGAGCAGTGGCGGCCGGCGAGGTGATAGCGCTGACACCGGCAGTCATGTTGACGTGGCTGAAGCGGTCAAGCCCGTGACCTCGACCGTGATCGGCTCCAGCGCCGTCGACTACTACGCCTGACCCAAGTCAAATAGAGATCCAACTGTGGGAGGGGGCTTGCCCCCTCCCACATTTGATTTGTGTTGCCCTGGCGCCGGACAACTCTGGCATAACACTTGCTCTTGCCTATCCGTATATCTATGAATTCCCGAATAGTGACGGATTATTGGCATGGCTAACAGCGACGACGCAGCAACTCCCCCGGCAGGCAAAGGCAAAGGCAAGCTCAAGCTGATCCTGCTGATTGTGCTGGGCCTGCTCCTGGCCATTGGCGCCTCGATTGGCGGCACCTGGTACATCATGCACAGCAATGCCACCAAACCTGCCCCTGCCGCCGACACCGCCACTAACGTCAAGCAACCGGCAATCTTCGAACCGATGCTGCCGGCCTTTGTCGCCAACTACAATCAGAACGGTCGCCAACGCTACTTGCAGGTGAGCATCACCTTGCTGGCGCGCAACCAGGCGGACCTGGACGCGCTCAAAGTGCACATGCCGGTGATCCGCAACAACCTGGTGATGCTGTTCTCGGGCCAGAGCTTCGACAGCCTGGCCACCCCGGTGGGCCAGGAAATGCTGCGCCAGAAGGTCACTGCCAGCGTGCAGGAAGTGGCCCAGAAAGAGCTCGGCAAAGTCGTGATAGAGCAGGCGCTCTTCACTAACTTCGTATTGCAGTAGGACCACGACATGGCCGTGCAAGACCTGCTGTCCCAGGATGAAATCGACGCGCTGTTGCATGGCGTGGACGATGGTCTGGTACAGACCGAAATGGCTGCCGAGCCCGGCAGCGTCAAAAGTTATGACCTGACCAGCCAGGATCGCATCGTCCGTGGACGCATGCCGACCCTGGAAATGATCAACGAACGTTTCGCCCGTTACACCCGCATCAGCATGTTCAACATGCTGCGCCGCTCGGCGGACGTCGCCGTGGGTGGCGTGCAGGTGATGAAGTTCGGTGAATACGTGCACTCGCTGTACGTGCCCACCAGCCTCAACCTGGTCAAGATCAAGCCGTTGCGCGGCACCGCGCTGTTCATCCTTGACGCCAAACTGGTGTTCAAGCTGGTGGACAACTTCTTCGGCGGCGACGGCCGTCACGCCAAGATCGAAGGCCGTGAGTTCACGCCCACCGAACTGCGCGTGGTGCGCATGGTGCTGGAGCAGGCTTTCATCGACTTGAAGGAAGCGTGGCAGGCGGTCATGGAAGTCAATTTCGAGTACATCAACTCGGAAGTGAACCCGGCCATGGCCAACATCGTCGGGCCGAGCGAAGCCATTGTGGTGTCCACGTTCCACATCGAACTCGATGGCGGCGGCGGCGATCTGCACGTGACCATGCCGTACTCGATGATCGAGCCGGTGCGCGAAATGCTCGACGCCGGTTTCCAGTCCGACCTCGACGACCAGGACGAGCGCTGGGTCAAGGCCCTGCGCGAAGACCTGCTGGACGTCGACGTGCCCCTGAGCGCCACTGTGGCCCGTCGCCAGCTACGCCTGCGCGACATTCTGCACATGCAGCCGGGGGACGTGATCCCCGTCGAATTGCCGGAAGAACTGATCATGCGCGCCAACGGGGTGCCGTCGTTCAAGGTCAAGCTCGGCTCTCACAAAGGCAACCTGGCGTTGCAAGTGATCGAACCGATCAACCGCCGCTGATCAACATTCATTTTTGCTACGCCGAGGACATGTAATGGCTACCGAACACGAAAACACTTCCGCCGAAGACCAGGCCCTGGCTGACGAGTGGGCTGCGGCCCTGGAAGAAACCGGCGATGTCGGCCAGGACGACATCGACGCGCTGCTGGCCGCCGACGCCGCGTCCGCACCAGCCGGCAAGCGCCTGCCGATGGAAGAATTCGGCAGCGTGCCGAAAAACAACGACCCGGTGACCCTCGACGGCCCCAACCTGGACGTGATCCTGGACATTCCAGTGTCGATTTCCATGGAAGTGGGCAGCACCGAAATCAACATCCGCAACCTGCTGCAGCTCAACCAGGGCTCGGTGATCGAGCTGGACCGCCTGGCCGGCGAGCCGCTGGACGTGCTGGTCAACGGCACGCTGATCGCCCATGGCGAGGTGGTGGTGGTCAACGAGAAGTTCGGCATTCGCCTGACGGACGTGATCAGCCCGAGCGAACGCATCAAGAAGTTGCGCTGAAATGAAGTACTCGATGGCGGGACTGTGGCTGGCGCTGCCGTTGAGCGCGCTGGCGGCCGAGCCGGTGGCGCAAGCGGCGGCGGCACCGGTTGTCGGCAGCGTCGGCGGGCAGTTGACGCAGTTGCTGCTCGGCCTGTTGCTGGTGATCGGCTTGATCTTCGTGCTGGCCTGGCTGATGCGCCGCGTGCAGCGCATCGGCCCGGGCAATGCCCAGGTGATCGAACTGGTCGGCTCGCGCGCCCTCGGCCCGCGGGACCGATTGGTGCTGGTGCAGGTGGGCGAGGAGCAGATCCTGCTCGGCATCACCCCTGGCCGCATCACCCCGTTGCACGTACTCAAAACCCCCGTGGACGCGGCCAGCAGCGAGACCGCCACGCCAGAATTCGCCCAGCGCCTGATGGAATTGCTGGGCAAGGACCAGAAGGATAAGAAGTAATGCGCGTGTTCCTGACGCTCATGCTGTTGCTGGCCGCGCCGATGGCACTGGGCGCCGACCCGTTGTCGATCCCGGCGATTACCCTGGGCACCAATGCGGCCGGCGCGCAGGAATACTCGGTCAGCCTGCAGATCCTGCTGATCATGACCGCGCTGAGTTTTATCCCGGCGTTCGTCATGCTGATGACCAGCTTTACGCGGATCATCATCGTGTTCTCGATCCTGCGCCAGGCCCTCGGCCTGCAGCAGACGCCGTCGAACCAGATCCTCACCGGCATGGCGCTGTTTTTGACCCTGTTCATCATGGCGCCGGTCTTTGACAAGGTGAACCAGCAAGCCCTGCAGCCTTACCTTGCGGAAAAGCTCACGGCCCAGGACGCGATCGACAAGGCCCAGGGCCCGATCAAGGACTTCATGCTGTCGCAGACCCGCTCCAGCGACCTCGAGTTGTTCATGCGCCTGTCCAAGCGTACCGACATTGCCACCCCGGACCAGGCGCCGCTGACGATTCTGGTGCCGGCCTTCGTCACCTCGGAATTGAAGACCGCGTTCCAGATCGGCTTCATGATCTTCATCCCGTTCCTGATCATCGACCTGGTGGTGGCGAGCGTGCTGATGGCGATGGGCATGATGATGCTGTCACCGCTGATCATCTCGCTGCCGTTCAAGATCATGCTGTTTGTGCTGGTGGACGGCTGGGCGCTGATTATCGGCACCCTGGCCGGCAGTTTCGGGGGGGTATAGCGCCATGACCCCAGAAGTTGCCGTCGACCTGTTCCGTGAAGCACTGTGGCTGACCACCGTGATGGTCGCCGTGCTGGTGGTGCCGAGCCTGCTGGTCGGCCTGCTGGTGGCGATGTTCCAGGCCGCCACCCAAATCAACGAACAGACCCTGAGCTTCCTGCCGCGCCTGCTGGTGATGCTGATCACCCTGATCGTTGCCGGCCCGTGGCTGGTGCAAACCTTCATGGAATACATCCTGCAGCTGTACGGCAGTATTCCGCAGTTGATCGGCTGAGCCGATGCAATCCTTATTGGCCCTCACCGACACCCAGATCAGTACCTGGGTGGCCTCGTTCATCCTGCCGATGTTTCGCGTCACGGCCATGTTGATGGCCATGCCGGTGTTCGGCACCACCCTCGTGCCACGGCGTGTGCGCTTGTATTTCGCGGTAGCCATTACGGTCGTGATCGTGCCTGGCCTGCCGCCGATGCCGCCGGTCAATGCCCTCGACCTCAGTGCGCTGCTGCTGATTGCCGAACAGATCCTGATCGGCGCCATGCTGGGTTTTTCCCTGAGCCTGTTCTTCCAGGCGTTTGTGGTGGCCGGCCAAATCATCTCGGTCCAGATGGGCATGGGCTTTGCGTCCATGGTCGACCCCACCAACGGTGTGTCGGCGGCGGTGATCGGGCAATTTTTGACCATGTTGGTGACCTTGCTGTTCCTGGCCATGAACGGCCATTTGGTGGCGTTCGAGGTGCTCACCGAAAGCTTCACCACCTTGCCGGTGGGTTCGGGGCTGGTGGTCAACCATTTCTGGGAGCTGGTGGGGCGCCTCGGCTGGGTGCTGGGTGCGTCCTTGCTGCTGGTGTTGCCGGCCATCACCGCGCTGCTGGTGGTCAACATCGCGTTTGGCGTGATGACCCGCGCAGCGCCGCAACTGAACATTTTCTCGATTGGCTTCCCTTTGACCCTGGTGATGGGCATGGGGATTTTCTGGATCGGCCTGGCCGACATTCTCAATCAGTATCAACCGCTGGCGACCGACGCCCTGCAGTTCTTACGTGACCTGGCACGGGCGCGCTGAGCCATGGCCGAGAGCGAGAGTGGTCAGGACAAGACAGAAGACCCCACGGAGAAGCGTAAAAAGGACTCCAGGGAAAAGGGCGAGATCGCACGCTCCAAAGAGCTCAATACCGTTGCGACCATGATGGCCGGCGCCGGTGCCTTGCTGATCTACGGCGGTGGCCTGGCGCTGGATTTACTGGAGCTGATGAAGCACAACTTCACGCTGCCCCGGGAGGTGTTGCTCAACCCCGACTCCATGGGCCAGTACCTGCTGCATTCGGGCACGATCGCGCTGCTGGCGGTGCAGCCGATTCTGATCACGTTGCTGCTGGCCGCGCTGATCGGCCCGGTCGCCTTGGGCGGCTGGCTATTCGCTGCCAGCAGCATGGCGCCCAAGTTCAGCCGCATGAACCCGGCGGCCGGCCTCAAGCGCATGTTTTCCACCAAGGCCCTGGTGGAACTGCTCAAGGCGCTGGCCAAATTCATCCTGATTCTGTTCGTGGCGGTGACGGTATTGTCGTCCGACATCGACGATCTGCTGCGCATCGCCCATGAACCGCTGGAGTCGGCGATCATCCACAGCCTGCAAGTGGTGGGCTGGAGCGCGTTGTGGATGTCCGCCGGGTTGATCATCATCGCGGCGGTGGACGCGCCGATCCAGTTGTGGGAAAGCCACAAGAAACTGCTGATGACCAAGCAGGAAGTGCGCGACGAACACAAGGACCAGGAAGGGCGCCCGGAGGTCAAGCAACGCATCCGCCAACTGCAGCGCGAAATGTCCCAGCGCAAGATGATGGCCTCGGTGCCCGACGCCGACGTGATCATCACCAACCCGACCCACTATGCCGTGGCTCTCAAGTACGACCCGGAAAAGGGCGGCGCGCCGATGTTGCTGGCCAAGGGCAGCGACTTTACCGCGTTGAAAATCCGCGAAATCGCCGTGGCCAACGACATCCTGCTGCTGGAATCCCCGGCACTGGCGCGGTCGATTTTCTATTCCACCGACCTGGACCAGGAAATCCCGGCCGGGTTGTACCTGGCGGTGGCCCAGGTGCTGGCCTACGTCTACCAGATCCGCCAATACCGGGCAGGCAAGGGCAAGCGGCCTGATCCGCTCAAGGACCTGCCGATCCCGCCGGATTTGCGTCGCGACTCCTGAACGCTGCGGCTCACTGCAGGAGCGAGCTTGCTCGCGAAAAACTCACCGTCGCCGCGTTTATCCTGACTCCCCGCGTTATCGTTACCCACCTTCGCGAGCAAGCTCGCTCCTACAGAGGTGTGCGTTCTACCTGTCAACTTTGACAGTAGCCAATACGCCGCCTTCACTGTTTGATACAGCGATGAGCCACGCAGCCATGCGCGGCTCGGGAGGCGGCGATGGACAGGGGCACGGTCAGGTGGTGCGATGCGGTCAAGGGCATTGGCTTCAAGGCTCTGGATCGCGATGGCAATGAGGTTGCCGTTCAGTCGACAGCCATTGAAAGCGTTGAATCCCCACAGGCGCCTCCCAGGCAGCGATCCTTGCGCAAGCGCAAAAAGCCCTCGGATGCATGATCCGCCACATCGCCTGCCTACCACCCATCGTCGACCCGCGTCTACCTGTCAACTTTGACAGTAGCCAAGCGTGGGTTTGCCACGGTTTCATTTACACACCAGAGACTGCGCGCATGTAGTAAACGAGATGCAGGGAGAGCGGGATTGAAGGTTTCTATGGGGACTGTCAGATACTACGTCTGGACCAGGGACGATTGGTTGATCAAACCCGATTGCTGGGAAGAGGAGGTGTTTATCAATTGGAGAGATTGGCGCTGCACTGCGCTTTGGTTTGGTAAGCGCATGGAGTTTCAAATGGTCCATCGACCCAAGGGGATCTATGCGTTGCCCGTCAAGCCGTGCAACCCAGGTGAACCGGGGCTCAACTGAAGTGTAAGGAGAATGGCAATGGCAACGGGCACGGTGAAATGGTTTAACGCGGAGAAGGGGTTTGGTTTTATTAAGCCGGATGATGGTAGTAATGACTTATTTGCCCATTACTCGGCAATTGCAACGGGTGGATACAAATCTCTGGAGGAAAACCAAAAAGTAGAGTTTGACGTCGCACAAGGGCCAAAAGGCCCGCAGGCCGAGAACATACGGCCTCTCTAAAAGCTCACCCAATCATTCCCAGAGAACACGGCCCAAGTGTGGGAGGGGGCAAGCCCCCTCCCACAGTTGAATTGATTTACACCCAGTAGATTCTGTCGTTGACAGAGTCATCCTGGCCGTGGGGCAAAAGTTGGAAGGCTTCTTGCAATACCGCCTTCAGGACGCCTCCCAGCGTCAAAACTTTGCTTCAAGGACACGAGGAATACCGGTGGTAGATCGCTCTCAAATGCTCAGCACGGCCCGTGGCACCCTGACTGACCTGTCGCGGGGCAATCTGGGTGTGCCGTTGTTGTTGCTGGTGATGCTGGCAATGATGATGTTGCCGATGCCGCCGTTCCTGCTCGACGTGTTCTTCACCTTCAACATCGCCCTGTCGGTGGTGGTGCTGCTGGTCTGTGTGTACGCCCTGCGGCCTTTGGATTTCGCGGTATTTCCCACCATCCTGCTGGTGGCGACCCTGTTGCGCCTGGCGCTGAACGTGGCGTCCACCCGCGTGGTGATGCTCCACGGCCAGGACGGTCACGCCGCCGCCGGTAAGGTGATCCAGGCCTTCGGTGAGGTGGTGATCGGCGGTAACTATGTGGTCGGTATCGTGGTGTTCGCGATCCTGATGATTATCAACTTCGTGGTGGTGACCAAGGGCGCCGGGCGGATTTCCGAGGTGAGCGCACGCTTTACCCTGGATGCGATGCCCGGTAAGCAGATGGCCATCGACGCCGACCTCAACGCCGGCCTGATCGACCAGAACCAGGCAAAATCCCGACGCCTGGAAGTGGCCCAGGAGGCCGAGTTCTACGGTTCCATGGACGGCGCCAGCAAATTCGTGCGCGGTGACGCCATCGCCGGCCTGTTGATCCTGTTCATCAACCTGATCGGCGGCATGGCCGTGGGGATCTTCCAGCACGGCATGACCTTTGGCGATGCGGGCAAGGTGTACGCCTTGCTGACCATCGGTGACGGTTTAGTGGCGCAATTGCCATCACTGTTGTTATCCACAGCGGCAGCGATCATGGTGACCCGTGCTTCGGGCTCCGAAGACATGGGCAAGCAGATCAGCCGCCAGATGTTCGCATCGCCCAAGGCGCTGGCCGTGGCCGCCGGCATCATGGCCGTCATGGGCATCGTGCCGGGCATGCCTCACGTTTCGTTCCTGAGCATGGCGGCCATGGCCGGCGGCGCGGCCTACCTGTTCTGGAAAAAGCAGAATGCCGTCAAGGTCCAGGCCCTGCAGGAAGTCGCGCGTCAGCAGGAATTGCTGCCATCCCCGGCCCGCGCCCAGGAAACCAAGGAGTTGGGCTGGGACGACGTGACCCCGATCGACATGATCGGCCTGGAAGTGGGTTACCGCCTGATTCCGCTGGTGGACCGCAACCAGGGCGGCCAGCTGCTGGCGCGGATCAAGGGTGTGCGCAAGAAGCTGTCCCAGGACCTGGGCTTCCTGATGCCCACCGTGCATATCCGCGACAACCTCGACCTGGCCCCCAGCGCGTACCGCCTGACCTTGATGGGCGTGATCCTGGCCGAAGCCGAGATCTACCCGGACCGCGAACTTGCGATCAACCCAGGCCAGGTGTTCGGCACGCTCAACGGCATCACCGCCAAAGATCCGGCTTTCGGCCTGGACGCGGTGTGGATCGAAATCAGCCAGCGCAGCCAGGCGCAATCGCTGGGTTACACCGTGGTCGACGCCAGCACCGTGGTCGCCACCCACCTCAACCAGATTCTCTACAAGCACTCCCACGAGCTGATCGGCCACGAGGAAGTCCAGCAATTGATGGGTTTGCTGGCCAAGGCCTCGCCGAAACTGGCCGAAGAGCTGGTGCCGGGCGTGCTGTCGCTGTCGCAGTTGCTCAAGGTGCTGCAAGCCTTGCTCGCCGAACAAGTGCCGGTACGGGACATTCGCAGCATTGCCGAAGCCATCGCCAACAACGCCGCCAAGAGTCAAGATACTGCCGCGCTGGTGGCTGCGGTGCGCGTCGGTTTGTCCCGCGCAATCGTGCAAAGCATTGTAGGCGTTGAGTCTGAGCTGCCTGTTATCACCTTGGAGCCAAGGTTGGAACAGATATTGCTCAATAGTATTCAGAAGGCAGGGCAAGGCCAGGAAGAAGGTGTGTTGCTGGAGCCGAGCATGGCTGAAAAGCTGCAGCGTTCGTTGATCGAAGCCGCGCAGCGCCAGGAAATGCAGGGCCAGCCGGTGATTCTGCTGGTGGCCGGTCCGGTCCGCGCGATGTTGTCGCGCTTTGGACGCCTGGCAGTACCGAATTTGCACGTGTTGGCTTACCAGGAAATTCCTGACAATAAGCAAGTGACTATCGTCGCGACAGTAGGGCCCAACGGCTGAGGGTAGTGGGTTATGCAAGTAAAGCGTTTTTTCGCCGCCGATATGCGTCAGGCCATGAAGTTGGTCCGCGATGAGCTGGGCGCCGATGCCGCGATTATCGGTAACCGCCGTATTGCCGGCGGTGTCGAGCTGACGGCTGCCCTGGATTACACCCCCCAGGCCCTGGCCCCGCGCGTGCCGAACATGGAGCTTGAAGACGAGCTGCGCAAGACCGCTTCGCGCATCGTCTCGGCCCAGGCCGAATTGAGCATGCGCGGCGACAGCGACGCCACCACCAATCGCCAGTTGTTCGCCGGCCTGCCGCTGACCGCTTCCGAGCCGCTGGTGGAACCTACGTTTGTCGAACCGCCACGTCCCGCCGCGCCAGCCCCGGCCGCCGCAGTCGATCAGCGTGTGTTCGATTCGATGCGCTTTGAACTCAACGGCCTGCGCGAGCTGCTCGAAGTGCAACTGGGCTCTTTGGCCTGGACGCAACTGCAGGGCAGCAAGCCGCAGCAGGCCAACCTGTGGCGTCGCCTGCAACGCATCGGCCTGTCCGGCCCGTTGTCCCGTGACCTGCTGGCGCTGACCGCTGAAGTCGAAGAACCGCGCCAAGCGTGGCGCATGCTGCTGGCGCACCTGGCGCGCATGATCGCCACCCCGGAGATCGAACCCCTGGAAGAGGGCGGGGTGATCGCCATGGTCGGTCCTGCCGGCATGGGCAAGACCACCACCCTGGCCAAGCTGGCAGCGCGCTACGTGCTCAAGTACGGCGCGCAGAACATCGCGCTGGTGAGCATGGACAGCTACCGCATCGGCGCCCAGGAACAGCTCAAGACCCTGGGCCGCATCCTCAATGTGCCGGTGACCCACGTCGACCCGGGCCAGTCCCTGGCCAACGCCCTCGACCCGCTGCTGCGCAAGCGCGTGGTGTTGATCGATACCGCCGGCCTGCAAGCCAGCGACCCGGCCCTGCGCATGCAGCTCGAAAGCCTGGCCGGGCGTGGCATCAAGTCGAAAAATTACCTGGTGCTTGCAACCACCAGCCAGAAACAGGTTCTTACCGCTGCCTACCACAGCTATAAGCGCTGCGGCCTGGCCGGTTGTATCCTGACCAAACTGGATGAAACCGCCAGCCTGGGCGAAGTGCTGAGCCTGGCAATCAGTCATGAACTACCGGTCGCCTACCTGACCGACGGGCCGCGGATTCCGGATGATTTGCATCTGCCGCGCCGTCATCAGTTGGTTAGTCGTGCTGTCAGCGTGCAAATGCAAGACGAGCCTAGCGAGGAAGCGATGGCTGATATGTTCGCCGACCTTTATCACAACCCGGCAAAACGGGTGGGATAAGGCAGGATGAACACCGTGAAATGTACCTACATCGATGGTCTGCAAGCGATACACGCGGCCAAGCCATGTAGCCTGCGTCTAAGCAAGACAAGGTAAAGAAATAAAATGGGCAGCATGCATCCCGTACAGGTGATCGCGGTGACCGGCGGCAAAGGTGGCGTCGGCAAAACTAACGTGTCAGTGAATTTGTCCCTGGCCCTGGCAGAGCTTGGCCGTCGCGTCATGCTGCTGGATGCTGACCTGGGCCTGGCCAACGTGGACGTTCTGTTGGGGCTGACCCCCAAACACACGCTGGCCGATGTGATCGAAGGCCGCTGTGAGCTGCGCGACGTGCTGCTGCAGGGGCCCGGTGGGATCCGCATCGTGCCGGCCGCCTCCGGCACCCAGAGCATGGTGCACTTGAGCCCTGCGCAGCATGCCGGCCTGATCCAGGCCTTCAGCGATATCGGCGACAACCTTGACGTGCTGGTGATCGACACCGCCGCCGGGATCGGCGAGTCGGTGGTCAGCTTTGTCCGCGCAGCGCAGGAAGTACTGCTGGTGGTGTGCGACGAGCCCACCTCGATTACCGATGCCTACGCCCTGATCAAACTGCTCAACCGTGACTACGGCATGAACCGCTTTCGCGTGCTGGCCAACATGGCCCAGAGCCCGCAGGAAGGGCGCAACCTGTTCGCCAAGTTGACCAAGGTCACGGATCGTTTCCTCGATGTGGCTTTACAATACGTCGGCGCCGTTCCCTACGACGAGTGTGTGCGCAAGGCCGTGCAAAAGCAGCGTGCGGTCTACGAAGCGTTCCCTCGTTCGAAGTGCGCACTGGCATTCAAGGCCATTGCCCAGAAGGTCGATACCTGGCCGTTGCCTGCCAACCCTCGGGGGCATCTGGAGTTTTTCGTCGAGCGACTGGTGCATCAGACGAGCGCGGGACCTGTGCTATGACATCAAGCGGCTACAACCTTTACAAAAAGTCGGCACGTGACAGCCAGGGCGAATTGATCGAGCGCTATGCGCCCCTGGTCAAGCGCATTGCCTACCACCTGCTGGCGCGCCTGCCCGCCAGCGTGCAGGTTGAAGACCTGATCCAGGCCGGCATGATCGGCCTGCTCGAAGTGTCGACCAAATATGACGCGAGCAAGGGCGCGAGTTTCGAGACGTATGCGGGTATCCGTATACGTGGCGCGATGCTCGATGAGGTGCGTAAAGGGGACTGGGCGCCGCGTTCGGTACACCGCAATACGCGCATGGTCAGTGACGCAATTCGTGCAATTGAAGCAAAAACCGGTCGTGACGCTAAAGATCATGAAGTTGCGGCCGAACTCCAATTGAGTCTCGACGATTATTACGGGATTTTGAACGATACCTTGGGCAGCCGCCTGTTCAGTTTCGACGACCTGTTGCAGGACGGCGAA
>Ga0105246_10001109_pt1 | contig 15648 bp, 17 predicted proteins | sample KBSM64metaG_FD_99694 | JGI IMG/M metagenome (GOLD analysis project Ga0105246, IMG submission 99694) | Miscanthus rhizosphere microbial communities from Kellogg Biological Station, Michigan, USA - KBS M6-4 metaG | ecosystem: Host-associated > Plants > Roots > Rhizosphere > Soil | place...
ATGATTACAATGACACGCCTGCAGCAGCATTACTGCCTGCAGACAGATTTCGAGTGGGAAAAGGAGCATCGATATGAAACAAGTGACCAAAGGTCAATGGAATGGTTACGACACGTATATCCTACATAGCCGTGAATTGGAAATCACCCTGCTGCCTCGTCTGGGAAATAACATCATCTCGATTCGCGATTTGGTGCAGAATAGGGATATCGTTCGTCGCCCGGACGAAAACGATCTGGCTTTCTATTTACAGAAGCCCTATCATTTTGGAGTCCCGTTGCTCATACCACCAGGACGTATTCACCAGGGACAATTCGAGTATGAAGGAGTACGTTATCAGTTCGATCAGAATACGGCGAATGGCAACCATATTCACGGGCTCCATCGCAGCCAGTCCTGGTGTGTCAGTGATATTGAAGAAGACGAAGACGGATGTGCAATCACGACTGAATTATTAACCGAAAATGAAAAGCATTGGATGGAACAATTCCCTATTCCTCTGAAACTTGAAATGACGTTCAGTTTGCAAAATTCAGTATTAACCCAGCGACTGCGTGTCACTAATCTGAGTTCAACACCCGCTCCCTTCGGGATGGGATATCATACATGGTTTTTGCTAGACGGTAAACCTGCTGACTGGACATTGCAGTTACCTGTTTCTGGATTGTACGCGCAAAATGAAGAGCAACTGCCTACGGGTGAAATCGAGGCGCTACATGACGAATGGTCCTCCATTAGCGAAGGAATCAGCATGCAAGGACGGGACTGGGACACACTGCTTCGTGCTGCGGAAGGCCAACCTGCTGTTGCGCATTTACGGAGAAAAGATGGATATACACTGAAATATTCAGTGGATGAAGCTTTTTTTAAGCACTGGGTTTTATATACCAAAGGTGAATCCGATCAGTTTTTGTGTATCGAACCTTATACCTGGTTGCCGGATGCACCGAATTTGCCGATGACCGACGATGTAACCGGACTGATCCGACTCGAACCCGAGCAACCTGTAGAGCTTTTTACACATATCGAGGTTGTATCACCAACCGACTAGGCAAGCCCTATTTTTACGATATGTAAAATCTCATCCGTTGATATTCTGGACCCTGCACAAAACGAGCCGATCCGCACTGGATCGGCTTTTTGAGTTGACATGTCTTCGTTTGATCATCCATATATTCCCTTACGCCATATCATGTATATTTCCTCATTCTCGATCCATACTAACATCACCAACCCACAAGGAGGTGAGACATATGTACGGAAGTCAAAACCAAGGTGGCGGAAGCCGCTCCAACAATCTGGTTGTTCCTCAAGCGAACGCAGCATTGCAACAATTGAAAATGGAAGCTGCGCAAGAGCTGGGTGTAACAATCCCCCAAGATGGTTACTACGGTAACTATACTTCCCGTGAGACTGGATCTCTGGGCGGATACATCACGAAACGTCTGGTACAAATCGCTGAGCAGCAATTATCGGGTCGTTCGTAAGCTCGTAATTATTGCTTAAGTGTTGCTTGATGAATTGGATTGAATGAATGGCGGCCTTCTTCGGAGGTGCCGCTTTATTTCTATTTCTAATAAACAAAACAATATCTAGTTTTGGGTACATTATGAGCCAGATCCCGTACCCGAGTCTAGATATGTATTCGTTCTTGGGTAACGAATCATCAAGTTCGCCATATTGTAGTTGGATTCCATCGTGGCATCAATCATAATCATGCCTTGTCTTACCGTGAAGTCATAGCTGATTTCACCATGTGTCCAATTTCGTTTGAATTTCAGCGTTTCCAATGCCATGGCGCGAAAGGAAGTCCTTTGCGCATGATTAAGTCCATCACTTTCCATCTCGATCCGCCCCTCTCTCCCCGTTATCGGATTATGTCGAATACCAAATTTTCCAATAACGTTATTTCGTATTTGCACAAAAACTACTCCTGAATCTAATCCTGATAACTCCTGATCTAGTTCTTTGAACACCAAATCCAACTGTCTTGCTAATGAAAGTTGCTCTGCTTTCACGTTAACACTCCTCCTACTATGTTTTTTATGCTTTAAGTCCTATAACACAAGGACTTACGACTCATTATATGACATCATATACGCTTACTCAACAAATATAAACATTTTTGGGTAATTATCCCTATGTTTTGCACAATTAATTGCCACCCCCCTTCCTAAAAGTGAGCTTTTTCCGTTATTTACGACAAAAAATACATACACCACAAAAGAGATACGAAAATGAAAAAGAAGCCACCATTGATGTATGAGACAGTCAATGATAGCTTCTTTTCTCGTTCATTCGAATTCAAATGTTTTGCTATTGCACGTCTGAGGTCATCTCTAAAAATTGCTCTATATCGGCAATAACCAGATTCGCAGCATTTTGCCAGAAGTCCGCTTGTGTCAAATCTGTACCCAGATGTTTCTGAGCCAGTTCCTCAACAGTCATTCGTCCAGTATCACGTAGCAAATCATCATATTTCCCCGCAAAAGCGGCACCTTCTTGCTGTGCCCGAGCATAGATTCCCGCACTAAACATGTACCCGAAGGTATAAGGGAAATTATAGAAAGGTACACCTGTCAGATAGAAATGTAGCTTTGATGCCCAGAAATGAGGATGATTTGACGCAAGAACACGGCAATACGCCTCTTCTTGAGCCTCCACCATTAATCTGCTCAACTCATCCGCACTTACCAGGCCCTTCTTACGCTGCTCATAGAAACGATTCTCAAACAGGAAACGAGCATGTATGTTCATAAAGAACGCAACACTGCGTTGTATTTTATCTTCAAGCAAAGCCAGCTTCTCCTGCTCATCACTCGCAGTTTGGACTAATGCATCAGCAACAATCATCTCTGCAAATGTAGAAGCCGTCTCAGCCACATTCATCGCGTAACGCTGATTCAGCGCTGGCAGTTCTTCCATGATATGCTGGTGGTATCCATGACCAAGTTCATGCGCGAGTGTGGATACATTCGACGCCGTTCCAGAGAAGGTCATAAAGATCCGAGTCGCTTTGCTTAGTGGCAATGAAGTGCAGAATCCACCTGGACGTTTGCCCGGACGATCTTCGGCTTCAATCCATCGGTTCTCAAAAGCCATCTCTGCAAAGCTCGACAGTTTAGTACTGAACTTGGCAAATTGCTCCACGATCGTCTGGGCTGCCTCGTCATAGGTCACTTTGCCAACAGACTTGCCCACCGGTGCTTCTACATCGCTCCAGCTCAGCTTATCGACACCAAGCAATTGGGCTTTTCGCTCCAAATACTTTACAAGTACCGGCTTGGCTCCGTTGATGACCTCCCACATCGTATCCAGCGTTTGGCGTGACATCCGATTAATCGAGAGAGGTTCCTTCAAGATATCATGCCATCCACGCTTCTCATACAGCTTCAGGCGGAAACCTGCGAGATGATTCAATGTATCTGCGCAGAAATCCTCCACATCTGTCCAGGCCTGCTCCCATGACGCAAATACCTGCTCACGCACTCCACGATCGGTGTCACTAAGCTTGTTAGCAGCTTGTCCTGCGGACAGCATAACCGTATCTCCATCCTGTTCAAACGGGATATTCACTTTGCTTACAATCGTGTTGTAAAATTTGCCCCAACCATGATAACCATCCACACCCAGATCTAGAGCAAGCCCCTCCAGATCCGGTGACAATTTTTCTTTCGCTTGTGTACGACTCTCGTTTAACACAAAAGACAGTGGTTTTATTTCCGGACGTTCAAGCCATTCAGTCCATACATCCTCTGGCATCAGGCTAAGTGTATTGTCGAATTTGGATTTACTGCTGTTCAGCATCGCTGCAATAGAACTTACAGCCCCCTGAAGTTGAGCCGCTTTTTTATCCTGCTGGTTTTGAGCGGACAAACAGGATACAAATGCAGAACCTTCAGAAATTCGGACATAACAGCTCTGTAGCAGTTCGAGAATAGAGTCAAAAGCCTCCGTGTCTCCCAATGTCGTTGGAGCAGCCGTCTGATTCAATGTTTCTTGCAGCTTTCGTACATCCGTTTCCAGATCATTCAGATATGCAGCGAATGCTTCGGAAGAAGAACCTCCACTAAAGATGGACTCCAGATCCCATACAGGATGTAATGGCATTTTCATCTAATAAGGCACCTCTTTCTATAGATTCGATATAAAGAATTGAATTAAAAACTGGTTTTATACGCAACGTATCTCTATACTAGAGAAATAATGCAGCAACTTTTTCAGGAGGTAAGTGTATGAAACCTTTACAAGTATCGGCCGAAACAGCCGTCAAATTAGCAGCATCTCTGGGCGTGCCTTTGGAACATTTAATGCACATGCCTCAACATATTCTCATGCAGAAGATTGCAGAACTGGCCAAGGAAGAGGCAGCTAAACCTTCTGATCAGGAAGACAAGTCCGAATGATCCCTTTTGAAAATAGTTGGCCATATGATGTGATTATGGGGGATATTTATGTACAGCAATGCCCTTATTGCAGTGCAAACAACGTACTCCTCCCCCTCAAGCCCAAGGAACTCATCCGTATCCGTGAAGGAAAAAAGAAATTACTTGTCTTTCCGTGCTGTAATAGCAGCATGACCGTCATTGATACCGATAACGATTACCTGTTGTCCAGTCGCCCTGTCCGATAAATATGTTAGCACTTAAGTCTAGAAGGGGCTGCGCTTCGCAGCCCCTTTGTCTGCTTCCAGCATCTCTTGAGGTAATTCCATTTTCCCCGAGATCATCTGTTCACGCAGTAGCGCCCATTGTTCTCTCGAAGCACGAATCATCGCTGCATCCGTAATCCGCTTGTCATGAATGACCCGGCCGAACCACTGGACCGCTTCATGGAACCTTCCTACTCTGCGATTCAACTCTCCCAGCAGATATAGCAATTTGGCTTCATTGCCACCTGTTCCTTCCCGTTCAAACACCTTAACATAAGCCTCCAGGCTGAATTCGAGAAAACGATGCTCCTGCGTATGATCTTCCATATACCGGTATAACCAGGCAATATGATGAAGCAGACCAGCAACAACACGATCTTTTTCCTGAATAACCTGAGCACACAGCAAACCTAACTTGTATGTAGCCAGTGCCTGCTCCAAATTTCTTGCCCCACTATAATCCCGCTTAAGCCAGCGGTTTCCGATCTGTTCGATAAACGCCTTGCGCTGCATCTCATTCAGATTGACTGATGAATTTTCGGTTGAAGCAAATCCACATGAAGGGCAAATTCGGACCACATAAAAATCCGGATTCTCCTGTTTGTAATACGCGCAAAAATCAGAATCCGTTCGGTAAGGCCGTTTCAAACTTGGTCTCACTCGTGACGTTTCAAACTCTTTCTCGCAGTAATTACATGTCACCTTCACCTTATACAACGGCTCTAATTCCACTTGTTCCATCCCTCTCCCGTAAGGCTCTTCATATATTTGGAACTATGGCGTATTCACGAAATGGTGAGCAGGCCCGGATAAACGCTGTAAAATAAACGAATGCAAAGGTTCCTCTACGCCAACTTGTGTTAACGCCTGATTCATACAGGCAAGCCACGCCTCTGCTCTCTCCACCGTCACCTCAAAATGCATATGACGAGCACGCATCATCGGATGTCCAAAAGCTTCAGAGAACAGCGCCGGGCCTCCAAAAAATTGAGATAGGAACATGTATTGCTTGTCCATTACCGGCTTGATATCTTCCGGGAAGAGCGGTGCTAGCTTTTCATTTTGCATTACAATTGGATAAAAAGCCTCCACCAATGCACGAACGCCTTGCTCCCCGCCAAGATTGTCATAGATACTTAAACTTTGATTCATGCTTCTTCCCCCTTTCATATGTCGAATTTTGTAATATAGTACATGTCACATGAACATGCTCAACAACAGATCAACAAACCTGGACCCTAAAGGCCAGCATCTTCATTCTATCAAAAAAAAACAAAAAGTCCTATATTACATGAAAGATCAGATTTGACCAGAGCCTTATGTACCAAGGAATTTCGGATTGAAGATGACAAAAAAAGCGCCAACCTTAAGGGCTGGCGCATCACATATTTCATTAATAACTTCGCCAATCTTCCTCTTCAGTACGCACCAGCGAGGCACGTATCACATACACAAATGCACAGACCAAGACTCCGGCGACAAGACTCATGATCATCACTCCATCCTTATTGATTCCACCTCTATAACCATTAGGTGACGTTCAGGCGTTTTTACCATTTTAGCATACATCATTCAAAAACACAGCTACCTTTGCAAGCGCTTTCCAGATATTATTTTGTACTGTTTGTCCATTGTTTTTCATATATTGATGGCAAAGCTACATCATGGATTGCAGATCATGCATTTTAATCATAAAAGGAGAGAATTTCATGAACGTTCCTCGGCGCATTATGCAAACTTCGGTAATCCTCACTCTCCTTATCATTTGCGTGCTAATGGCTTTGTATCCATCCGAGACCTGGCATGCCAGCGTGAGGGGGCTATCGATTTGGTGGGATGTTCTGTTCCCTTCCCTGTTTCCCTTTCTGGTATTATCCGAGTTGTTGCTCGGTTTTGGTATTGTGCATTTTCTGGGTACGTTGCTTAATCCACTCATGCGTCCGATATTCCGCGTTCCTGGAAGCGGAGGGTTTGTCTTTGCAGTAAGCTGTGCTTCAGGTTATCCCACCGGCGCTAAACTGACGGCACAATTATGGGAACAAAAACTGGTCACACGAGAGGAAGGTGAGCGGCTGGTCGCATTCACCACGTCATCTGATCCAATCTTTATGATTGGAGCCGTGTCCGTTGGTTTTTTTCACAATACATCCATCGCCCCAATTCTTGTGGCATCGCATTATTCGGCTGCTTTTCTTGTAGGTGTGCTCATGCGTTTTCATGGTCGTTCCGCTGCAGATCTGTCCTCCGAACCTTCTCCTGCTCACGGAGAGCATCGCAGTCGTTTCCTGCGAGCGATCTATTCAATGCACGAAGCAAGACAAGCAGACGGACGGGCATTTGGTGAATTATTACGGCACGCCGTATCCTCTTCACTCAGGCTTATTATTATCGTAGGAGGACTGGTTGTATTCTTCTCCGTCATTATGGAATTATTGGTGCAGACCGGCTGGCTTGGAGTATTATATACCTTGACGGAACAAGGACTTCAACATGCCGGTTTGCCACCTTCCTTGTCCCATAGCCTCGTTGGCGGATTGTTTGAGGTGACGCTTGGATCCAAGGAAGCCGGAGTTGCAGCTAGCACCGTACCTCTTGTTTTCAAAGTTGCTGCTGCTTCCTTCGTACTTTCCTGGGGCGGACTATCCGTCCATGCACAGATTATGAGCGTCTTAAGTAACACCCCAATGCGGTACGGTCCGTTTTTACTAGCCCGAGCGATTCATGCCGCAATTGCACCGTTACTTGTTATCGCGTTATGGCCACTTTTCATGGGAAAAATCACTCTACCTTCATTTTTGGATACCACGTATATCCCTTCACTCTCTACATATACACCAGGATGGATGCTCATCGGGACAACAGGAATAATGGTGTTCGTTTGCATACTCTTCATTCTGTTGTGTCTTGCCTGGATTCATTCGCATCTAATCCCAAAACGAGGTGAAAAATAGAGTCTCGTGCAAATAGTTTGCCCTGAAGTTGAATCGGACATTGTGTTATGGCGCGGAATTGATTATCATCGGTAGTATAATGACCACAAAGGAGCTTTCATCTTGAGATACTATGTTCAAGACCGCGGAGACCAGTTATCCATTGATCTTAGTCAGCAGTTTCATGCGCTGGCAAAGGAAGAAGGATTCAAGCTGGATGCAGAATCGCCGGAGATTGTCATCTCCATCGGAGGCGATGGAACGATGCTTCAAGCTTTTCACAATTTCATCGATCGCATTCCAGATATTGCTTTTGTTGGGGTTCATACAGGCCATCTTGGCTTCTATGCCGACTGGAAGAAGGAAGAATTACGGGAACTGGTTAGACTTATGAGCGGTAAAGGCGATCCTGATCTCCTTAAACCGCGTATTGTGAAGTATCCATTGCTGGAACTGGAGATTCGTAAAAAGTCAGGCAACGCCTCTTACATCGCTCTGAATGAATTTACGTTAAAAGGGGTAGATGGTACAGTTGTGGCACAGGTGGACATCAACGACGTTACATTTGAGATGTTTCGGGGCGATGGTATCTGTGTATCCACACCTTCCGGCAGTACGGCTTACAACAAGGCGCTTGGCGGGGCCATGGTACATCCAACGATTGAAGCGATTCAGATTGCCGAGATTGCTTCTATCAACAACCGTGTGTACCGAACACTCGGTTCACCCGTCATTTTGCCCAAGCATCATCACTGTGATATTTTCTCACGTAAAGATCAGCGTCTTCTGCTGACCATTGATCATGTCAATGTGATGGTAGAGGATCTGATCTCCGTTCGCTGTCAGGTCTCTGAGCAAAAGGTCAGCTTTGCGCGTTTTCGGCCCTATCCTTTCTGGAACCGGGTACGCACTGCCTTTCTTGACTAGGCCAAGCCAGTACATCTGACTAAACGCAATACACACCAAAAAAGCGGTCCTTTTTAGGAACCGCTTTTTGCTTTCGCTTGAGGCTGCTCTTTGCACTTCTGAAGCACAAAGTATGCACAGCCAAAGTTACAGTATTCATTGATGTAATCCACCAAATAAGAGATGGTTGAATCCTTTGTTGCTTTGGGGTGATTGTCCCGATAAAAACCTTTGAGTCTCAACTGACTATATCCCCAGTCCCCAATAATATAGTCGTAACGCTCCAACACTTCGCTGTAACGATCACGAAACACTTCAGGGTTCCAGGCCTGCTTGTGGTTTTGAACAATTTCGTAGTTTTTAGAACCGACCTGTACAATGACAGGCTCGTTGGGTTTCTCCTGAACGGATTCCTGCACAGTTTCTTGTATCTGCTGCTCGTTTTGTTGCTGTTCTTCCATAGTTTTATCCTGTTCCAATCCGGACTCCTCCATCACGCGTGTGTTGCCGCCTGTTCCGTATGCTGGTTCGCTGATTTTACCTGTTCATGTGCATGATAAGAACTGCGTACCATCGGGCCGGATTCAACGTGACTGAATCCACGCTTCAATCCTTCCTGTTTCAATGCTGCAAATTCTTCAGGCGGATAATACTTCTCAACAAAGAGATGTTTCTCGGATGGCTGTAAGTATTGACCAATCGTCATAATATCACAGTTCACCGCGCGAAGATCATCCATCGTTGCTAAAATTTCGTTATATTCCTCACCTACACCCAGCATAATGCTTGATTTCGTTGGGATGTTAGGCTGCATCTCTTTGGCACGAGCAAGCAATTCCAGTGAACGTTTATACTTTGCTTTGGCACGCACTTTATCTGACAACCGTTCAACCGTTTCGATGTTATGGTTCAAAATATCCGGTTTGGCATCCATAACGATTTGCAGCGAATCCCGATCGCCCATAAAGTCCGGAATAAGTACCTCCACACTGCATAGCGGCAAACGCTTGCGTACTGCTTTCACCGTCTCAGCAAAAATTGTGGCTCCTCCGTCTTTCAAGTCATCCCGAGCTACACTTGTAATTACGCAATGCTGCAGGTTCATCTGCTCTGCTGCTTCTGCTACACGTTCCGGTTCCTGTAAATCAAGTTCCGTTGGCAGACCGGTATTGACCGCACAAAATCGGCATGCTCTTGTACAAATATCGCCCAAAATCATAAAAGTAGCTGTTCGATTCGCCCAGCATTCATAAATATTCGGACAACGTGCTTCCTCACATACCGTATGCAATGTTTTGGAACGCATCATGTTTTTAATTTCCTGATAGTTATCTCCGGTTGTCAATTTGATCCGAATCCAGTCCGGTTTCGGTTCTTTAACACGTTTAGCCAATGCATAAACCTTCTTTCTACTGAAGTTAGGCTGTTGCTCGGAACATATTATACCATGAAAGGCTTGGAAAAACCCCCATTTGTCACACTTTGTGCTCTCACACCGATATGGATAAAATCACAACGTTTGAAGAACGCTAGGGTATAGCTTGATTTATCGGGCATGAGTGCATCATCTTATTGGAAAGGGGCTGCTTCCCTGTGCAACAGCACTGGATTCTCCGTAACACCTACGGTTTTTGCATCAAAACCTTACTCGCAGGCGCTATGCTTCTCCCATTCCTGCCTGCTGATGTGTACAGCGAGTCTGTCCAAAAAACGGATACCCAAACTCAGGCCGCGAAGCCAAAAGCAACCGACATATTCGCTGCACGCCGCCATCTGTATGAAAGCATTGGTCAGATGACCCAAACACCATGGTACAGGCTGGCCGCTATTGACCAGTATGAACGAAGCATCACACGTGCACACCCGAAGGATCGCAAACACCCCGAGCGGCTTACCGGTATTTTCATGACTTCTCCAGCCTGGAGAGGTTGGCTGAATCCGGATGAGGCGGACCAGCATCCCCAATCGATTCTATTCTTCAATGGAAAAGGCCGAGACGGGTCAGGAGATGGGATTGCGGACTCGAACAATGATTTGGATGTGCTCTATAGTATGGCATCAATCATCCAACAATACGGGAACAAACCAGAGGATTTTGGCATCGGCCTTTGGGAGTACTACCACAATTCGAGAGCTGTACAGCGAATCCAGCAATTTGCGAAGTTATATGAGCATTTTGACAATCTTGATCTGTTCGGACATGCCTTTCCTGTTCCACTCGGCACCAATTATTCATATCGCAGCACATGGGGAACGAAACGCAGCTGGGGAGGATATCGCATTCATGAAGGAACCGACATTTTTGCTCCGCATGGTCTGCCGGTTCGCAGCACCTGTTACGGCATTGTCGAGATTAAAGGCTGGAACCCATTCGGTGGATGGCGGATTGGTATCCGGGATTTGAACAATCATTATCATTATTACGCTCACTTATCTGGCTTTGATAAAGGGGTTCGAATCGGTGATGTAGTTACTCCTGGTCAGGTTGTAGGCTGGGTCGGCAGCTCTGGCTACGGCAAGCCGGGAACTCAAGGCAAATTTCCTCCGCACCTTCATTACGGCATTTACCGGGACAGCGGTCTGCATGAATGGTCATTCGATCCGTACCCACTGCTTAGACATTGGGAGCAGGAAGAGCGCAGCCTGAGAAAGAAAAAGAGTAAATAAAGGGCACGCAGCTGGGGGCGAAAAGCCAGTAAAAGATGTACTTCCGCTGGTTTCAAGACATATCTAAGCATAGGATAAGGGGAACCTCTGTAATTGCGGAGGTTCCCCTTTTGTATAGTTTTGTGCTTGATACTCACAACTCATATACTCTTACTGTCCGTTTCTACCGGACATGCCTTACTATTGCAAATTGCAATTTGCTATTTCGCTTATCTAGTGATGCCATTAGTTTTATGTTTAAGGATGGCCACTCTGTCCAGACTGGAAGTTTCCGTTCAGATCAGGCGGATCCAGTTCAAGCTCAAGCCCGTTCTGCTGTGTATGGTTTTCCGTAGCTTGCTGCGGGCTTTGTATCTGTGGCTGATTGCCAGATGTCTCGCCGCCATGATTCGTACCTGTACCACTCCCGTTGTTACTGCTAGTACCTCCACCGCCGTTCCCTGTGTGACCATTACCGCCATTTGATACGCCTGCCTGCCCCGAAGGTAGTGCAATCGCAGGAGCATTACTGCCATTGCTGCCAACTGGTTTGCCTTGATTATCGTAATAATACATCGGTACGTCACCAACAACGAGCAGATAGGAGATCGGGATTTCCGTATCAACAGTTTCTGGTTCCATGTCAAAAGGCACAACCACGGCAACCTCGGCAATAATGTGGATGTATACCTCGACCAGAATCATGTTAATGCCTGCATTCTGCTGACGGGTATTCAGGTCAACCTTGACCGCCCCCTGCGGTTCAATTCGAACGGGTATGCTTGGGCCAAACGAGGCCAATACGGGACTGCCCAGCGCCTGACCAAGCGGAATTTTTTCTTTCAACATATGCACATTCTGAAGGGTAGACTGCACGACATTCATCGTACTTGCCGTGATGCGCATATGTTCGTTATAGTTCAGCATAAAACCCGAAACTTTGCCCGCCGTGTCGGTTTTCCAATCAATCAAACCTTCCGTTGTCTTGCCTTCAGCAACCTGAGCCGTAATGGCTTTATTAATCGCTTCGGTTGCAATCTGCTTCACCCTGATCTTAGCCAAGTGCATAATGGGCGGCTTCATCTTTTTGTCCACGTAAGCAAACCCCTGCATCAGACAAAATATAGCTACGAGCAAAGCAATTAACCATATTTTGCGCCTGCCACTAGGTTGTTTCGGCGGCCGCCGTCTTCGGCTTCGCCATCTCTTTCGCATCATCGGAGCGTCCCTCCCCTGCGGGATGAGCCATAGGCTTATATGATATGCATATGCAATGTTGTCCTGAAAAAGAAGGGCAGCACACCGCATGGCACGACGGAGTGGCCTGATCGGTAAATCCGCAGGATGTACAAATAAGGCTACGCCAGGCGCAAAAAAACCTTCCGCCCGAAGCAGATATGCCATCTGCCCAGGCGAAAGGTTTACTTTTCACACTAGAGAAATCTTTAGGATTGTCCAAATGAGGGAATTAGTTTTTCTCCACCGCATGTCCACCGAATTCGTTACGCAGTGCCGCAACGACTTTACCCGTGAACGTATCAGTTTCCAGGGAACGATAACGCATCAACAAGGAAAGCGCGATAACCGGCGTAGCCGTTTGAAGGTCAAATGCTGTTTCAACGGTCCAGCGGCCTTCGCCGGAAGAGTGCATAACCCCTTTGATTTCATCCAGGTTAGCATCTTTGGAGAACGCACGCTCTGTCAATTCCATCAGCCAAGAACGGATAACGGAACCGTTGTTCCATACACGCGCAACTTGTTCGAAGTCGAAGTCAAATCCGCTTTTCTCCAATACGTCGAAGCCTTCACCGATGGAAGCCATCATACCGTACTCGATTCCGTTGTGTACCATTTTGAGGAAGTGACCGCTACCTGCTTTACCTGCATACAGATAACCGTTTTCTACGGAAGTATCTTTGAAAGCCGGCTCAACGATCGCCCAAGCTTCCGGATCTCCACCGATCATGTAACATGCACCGTTACGCGCACCTTCCATACCGCCTGAAGTCCCTGCATCCATATAGTGAATGCCTTGTGGTTTCAACTGTTCATAACGACGAATGGACTCTTTGTAGTGAGAGTTGCCTGCTTCGATGATAATGTCACCTTTGGACAGCAATGGGCTCACTTCAGCCAGTACAGCATCCACAACGTTGTGAGGAACCATGATCCACAGCACACGTGGAGACTCCAGGGATTCAACCATTTCTTTGTATGAGGAAACGCCTTGAGCGCCGTATTCTTTCATTTCTTTAACCGCTTCTGCATTCAGGTCAAAGGCAACCACTTCGTGTTTGTGATCAATCAAGTTTCTGCCCAGGTTCAAGCCCATTTTTCCGAGTCCGATAAGTCCAAGTTTCATGATAAAATCCTCCTGTTTTGCGATTATTTAGCGTTGAATCAGGATACAGAACACATCCTCTTTTGCCCACCAACCGTTCCGGTTACGGATCGTTCTCTCGATCGCTGTTGTATTCCAATTTTTATAATTTTCTAGCTGTACGGGTAAAATTGGACTACAAAGGCGAACACTTCGTTTCTGCAGAATCGATTCCGTCCCCTCCACTACGTGGTCAATGATTATGTGTGCTTAAACCGTGATGCATCTGCCATCTATATATAAAATGTTTGCGGCCCTCTGGCCGAATATGAACCAGAAGGACTTATGCAAAATTGGAACGGTATAATTTAAAGCAATGGAAGTATTAAAAATACTCGAGGAATATTTGCTCTCTTAATTACCACCAACGGAATCCATTCTCCGCAGTCAGGCGATCTGCTGATTCAGGTCCATTCGAACCTGTATTGTACGTATCCAGAGGAATGCTACCTGCCGCAAAGGCCTCCTGAATCGGTTTTACCCACTGCCATGCCAGTTCAACTTCGTTCCAGTGTGCAAAGAAAGTGGAATCTCCACGCATCGCGTCAAAGATCAAGTTCTCGTACGCTTCAGGAACGTTACGTTCTCCTGAGTTAAAGGTCATATGCATCGGCTCTACCTCACCGTGATTCAGTGGGTTTTTCGCATTCAATTGAAGAGAGATACTTTCTCCAGGACCAATTTCCAATGTCAACAGGTTTGGAGCCATCGTATTTTCGGATTCATGGCCTGTTTTGAGCGGAGCCTTAAATTCAACGACAATTCGGGTTGATTTCTCAGCCATGCGTTTACCTGTACGAATATAGAAAGGAACCTCATCCCAGAACGGGTCATCCAGCCACAGTCTGGCAGCTACATAGGTCTCATTCTGAGAGTTAGCAGGGATACCTGGCTCGTCCAAATAACCAACGACTGCGGAGCCTTGAAGCTCGCCTGCACCATATTGGGCGCGAACTACTTCTGATGCTACATTCTCCTTGTTTAATGGGCGTAGCGACTCAGCAATTTTTTTCTTTTTATACTGAATTTCTTGCGGTGTGCAGCGTTTTGGCAGATGCAATGCAATCATCATCAGCAGTTGAAGCATATGGTTCTGGAACATGTCGCGAAGAGCACCACTTTGATCATAGTACGCAGCACGTTCCTCAACACCTACAATTTCACTGGCTGTGATCTGTACATTCGCAATGTAACGGTTAGACCAAAGTGCCTGAATCACCGGGTTGGCATACGTCAGTGTTTCGATGTTTTGTACCATTGGTTTTCCTAGGAAGTGGTCGATTCGATAAATTTCTTCTTCCGCAAAGGTATTACTCAGCTTCTCATTCAGCTCACGAGCAGATTGCAAATCATGTCCAAATGGTTTTTCGATAATCAGTTTCTTCCAGCCTTTCGTGTTACCCAGACCGCTTTCTTGAATATTTAGTGCGATTGGCTCGAAAAATTCTGGTGCAACCGACATATAGAACATACGGTTTTCCGGGATATTCAATTCTTGCTCACGCTCTTGCACCAGTTGAAGCAAACGGCTGTAATCTTCGGGCTTCGTATTGTTCAGGGAACAGTAACGGAAGGCTCCGATGAAATCACGTACTTGTGCTGCCTCCTCCGGCTTCTGACGAGAGAATTCCTGCAGTGACTTTTCCACATTCGCCTGGAAGTCTGCATCCGACAGCTCACGACGGCCCAAACCGATGACGGAGAATGCCTTCGGCATTTTTTGGTCTACGTACAGATTGTATAATGCAGGGTAAATTTTACGTTTGGCTAAATCGCCAGTTGCCCCGAACAGGACAAATGTCATTGCATCCATTGGAGTGCCTCCTATGATCTGTGCAGTATAGTATATGATGTTGCAAAATGGTCAAATCCAAGCATGACAAAAGACGGAATAAGTGGGCACCTCGCCCGCCTTGCCTCCGTTTATTACCGTTGCCTCAATCCAACCATGGGAACATTCCTTCTCTCCACAACCTTAATCAACTTTGATCAGGTTATAAATTGTAACCTTTAGAATTAACGTTACCCATATTACACCTGTCGTCACAATTCGTCAACATTCGTGTCTAACCTGTGAACCCCAGTGTTTACAGGGGTTTTGTTGAATGTTAACGCTTTATGTGGTAAGTTTAATA
>Ga0105246_10001110_pt1 | contig 15646 bp, 19 predicted proteins | sample KBSM64metaG_FD_99694 | JGI IMG/M metagenome (GOLD analysis project Ga0105246, IMG submission 99694) | Miscanthus rhizosphere microbial communities from Kellogg Biological Station, Michigan, USA - KBS M6-4 metaG | ecosystem: Host-associated > Plants > Roots > Rhizosphere > Soil | place...
CTGCGCACGCGCTACAGCCCCGAGGACTACCAGAACCTGCTGATGTGCGTGTTTATGGATGACCTCGCCTCGGTGTTCCAGCTTGCCATGCTGCAGAAATGCATGGTGGACAGCTGGGAAGTGTGGGACGACTTCGAAGCGCTGGCGCTGCGCCCGTTCGGCTGGCGCGAAGTGTGGATCGGTTACGACCCGGCGAAAGGTACGCAGAACGGCGACAGCGCCGGGTGCGTGGTGATCGCCCCGCCTGCCGTGCCGGGCGGCAAGTTCCGCATTCTGGAGCGCCACCAGTGGCGCGGCATGGACTTCCGCGCGCAGGCCGAGTCCATCAAAAAGCTGACGCAGCAGTACAACGTGACCTATATCGGCATCGACTCCACCGGCGTCGGTCTCGGCGTGTACGAGAACGTGAAGATGTTTTTCCCGGCGGTGAAGGAGTTTGTTTATAACCCGAACGTGAAAAACGCCCTGGTGCTGAAGGCGTTCGACATCATCAGCAGCGGGCGTCTGGAGTTCGACGCCGGGCACCTCGACATCGCACAGTCATTCATGGCAATCCGCCGCGCCACCACGGCCAGCGGCAACCGCCCGACCTACGAAGCCAGCCGCAGCGAAGAAGCGAGTCACGCCGATCTGGCGTGGGCGACCATGCACGCGCTGGCAAATGAACCGCTACAGGGCGAAGCCGCCCACACCGGCAACATTATGGAGATTTTTTAAATGAGCAAACGCAGGAACCGCACGCGCACGCAGCCCGTGCAGCAGCAACAGATGACCGGTGGCCCGGCGGCGGAAGCGTTCACCTTTGGCGACCCGGTGCCGGTGCTGGACCGCCGCGAGCTGCTGGATTACGTGGAATGTGTGGTTATGGACAGGTGGTATGAACCGCCGGTGAGCTTTGACGGGCTGGCACGGACGTTCCGCGCCGCCGTACATCACAGCTCGCCAATCAACGTGAAGCGCAACATCCTGACCAGCACCTTCATCCCCCACCCGCTGCTGAGTCAGCAGGCGTTCAGCCGCTTCGTGCAGGACTATCTGGTGTTTGGCAACGCCTATCTGGAAAAGCGCACCAACAGGCTCGGCGGCGTGCTGGCGCTTGAGCCGGCACTGGCAAAATTCACGCGACGCGGCACGGATTTAGACACCTACTGGTTTGTGCAATACGGTATGAACACGCAGCCCTACGAGTTCACTAAAGGCAGCGTGTTTCACCTGATGGAGCCGGATTTAAATCAGGAAGTTTACGGCCTGCCGGAGTATCTTTCGGCGATCCCGTCCACCCTGCTAAACGAGTCGGCTACGCTGTTCCGCCGTAAATACTACCTGAACGGCAGCCACGCCGGTTTCATCATGTATATGACCGACGCCGCGCAGAATCAGGAAGACGTGAACAATATTCGCCAGGCGATGAAAAGTGCCAAGGGACCGGGCAACTTCCGCAACCTGTTTATGTACTCACCGAACGGGAAGAAAGACGGGATTCAGATCATCCCGCTGTCTGAGGTGGCAGCTAAGGATGAGTTTCTGAATATCAAGAACGTGAGCCGTGACGACATGTTGGCTGCGCACCGCGTGCCTCCGCAGATGATGGGGATCATGCCAAATAATGTAGGGGGATTTGGTGACATTGAAAAAGCTAGTAAAGTTTTTGTTAGGAACGAACTTCTACCTCTTCAAATGAGAATTTTAGAAATTAATGATTGGCTTGGTGAAGATATAGTTAGATTTTTTGATTACTCACTTCCATAAAAAAAGCTGGCAATATGCCAGCCAATCGAAATTCACTTTAAATAGTGGCAGTCAGTACTTATATCCAAAAAATCTATCATAAGATCATTTGTGAAGTGTTTACTTAACCCAATTTTGAATGTTGGAAGACTCGAATAAAATACATCGAAATGATACAGAGGATGCTTGTCTCCATCCTCTCTAATCATATCCACATCATATCTTATATATCCATCCTCATAAGTTAATAACATTTTGAAGAAAGACCAAAAGCCCGGAACTGTTTTTTGATCGTCAATTTCTAAAAATGGCTCAATAAAAGCCCATGATGAAGCATTTTGAAACTTAGGATCATTAATAATGGAGATGACTTTTGAGGTTATATAACTATCGATATCCTCTATATCTAAACTACTAAAGAAAAATTGATCATCTCTATTTTCAACAAAGAAAGGAAATGCCATAGAGTAATATTTATCATCTTTAAAAAAGAATAATCTACTCATTTTCCCAATGTGTAACTTCATTTTACCCGCAACTTCTTCAGGGGTAGGCGCTATGTAAATTGAAATGGTTTTCAAAACTTTCATTAGAATTTCCACAACGTCTGTCTTGTTTCTAATAGCTTTGAAAGCCCAATCACATTGGGCTTGATCAAGATTAAAATAAAACTCCTTTTTCATTTAGTCTCCTGAAGCATTTCATCATAGTTAAACAATATAACCTTTGTTATTCTGTCTGAGTCGAAAGAGTCAGGAATAATACTTTTAATAATTTCATAAAGTTGAGGCCTGAATATAGCTTCAACATTCAATTCATCAAAAATTCGCGCAACGAAATCATAGTGAGAGATGTTTTTCTCATCATATTTTATTGTTGTCCTAATTTTAGCGATCACATCCTTAGGAGGTATAACAATATCCATATAACCATGCTCGTTTATTATCTCTAGTCCATTCCCGATTGACTGTTGAAGATCATCATTATCTTCACCTAACAATAAGTACGATCTTATAAACGACCGAGTCAACATCATATATAGGGAATTCCTGTAAGAATGGCTGCGGCTAATATCCCTAGTCACACAAATTACAAATGGGAATTCAAGACCCTTTACGTGATTCTTATTACTAATAAATAATGTATCTTTTAGCTTCTCTTTCGTTTCATAAGCTTTATTAACGCGCCACCCAAATTTTCGTGGTACGATTTGTTCAAGTTTATCAGCAGTCTTAAATATCGCCTTCGCTTGATCTATAAAAATGATACCAATGTCATCTGCAAGGACTGTTGGGTTTTCATCTTTTATTTTATTTAAAACTTTTAATATTTCATTAACTTCAGTCTCTGAAGACGAGTCTATCAACTCAATGCTATGTATCTTAGCATCGGTGACATCTTCAAATCTCCGAAGCGGTTCCCTTTTCAGCCTCAGTTTCTTGCGTTCTGAATCGTCAACCATATATCCGCACGCTTCCCACTCATCACGCATCAACCAAGTCAGCGGCTCTTTTTCAAAAAGCCCCATTCCAAGCCCATGTGCAAACATTAAAGTACGCGGATCAGTCCTATAACACTTACTGAGTAAGAAGTCTGGTTGTATTTCATTCGAAACATTTGTATCGAAGATGCTTTGAAATATATCCCCTGCAACATATAAAGTATCTCGGGTAACATGCTCACAAAGCTCAACAAAACTAGCTGGAAAATCCTGGCTTTCATCAACTAACATGAAATCAAAACAGTGATTAAAATCTTTTTTTGTTATTCTCTTAATTTCATCTAATGCAATCTTACATACCCTATCAAAAGTCATAACATAACTAAATCGATGAAAACTAATCCCATAAAATTCGCAAATGTATCTATAAGCTCCCGAGTTAATATCATGCTGAGATCCCCAGGCATTAACACACCACAGTCGCTCATTCCAGCTGATTTGCTGCTCAACTTTCATAAAGTTGAAAAACTCAGGGATTCTTTTACGCATGCTATCAGCTAAAATTTTATTATGGCATGTAAATATAATTCTACTCTCAGGGTTATTCTTATCGAGATATATTTCTTTAAGCTTGTGCAGTAAAAGTTCTGTTTTGCCAGTACCAGATAGCCCCTGGATAATCACCTTCTTCTTATCGAATTGTTGATAAACAAAACGAGTCTGGTCTCCATCAAACAGAATTATTTTCTGCTTTACTTTATCTAAAATATTATCCGGAACATTCCCTTTAACTTTATCAATGTTATTAATGCTTCCTGTCAACAATGAGATTATCAGCTCACTTTTTTTTGATAATGCTCCATCTTCAATTTTTACTTGTGAAAAAAAATCTTCAAAGTCAGTAGCATCTCCACCGACTTTGTATTTCGCCACAAGTTTCTTCCTCCAATCGCGAGGCCTTCCAATAGTATCTTTATAATTATATTTATCAGATAAAGACCCTAAGTCTTCAATAAAATCTTCTTCATAATTTTCAAATTCGTCTTCATCGTCTCCGCAATCGACAAAAGTCATTTGATAGCCTGGGCTTAAAATAACAAAAGCATCATCTTTATTATAATTATATTTATTCTCACCTAATGGGTTTTTTATTGCATAAACCTGACGCTGTTTTTCATTAGAATAATTCTCTAAGAGGTTTATGAACTTGGCATTTTTATCATTTTTAAGTTCAGGTTGAATGTAAAAGAAGCTACTCATTGTAGACCTTTGTAAGAAAGATGTGATGCTATTAATCATCTACTGGCTTAAAGAATTTTTCAAATGAATTTAACGCTTTTTGACTTAGTCAGGTTTAGTCATTGATGAGGAAATGTCAGTGGGGTTGCGCGCGCTCGTACCCCCGCCACGCCTGCCCGCTTTATGATGCGGTTTTCATGCACCTGCATGACATAAACGAAAGCCCGCCAGAACTGGCGGGCCGAGGGTAAAGCGATCCTTTTCGGATCATGCGAATTCATGCGGCATAGTCATGCACTCTTCACTCCAGTTTGAAGTCGTCCACAGAAGCTGATTTGTGGATGCCAATTCCTTCTGCTTCGTTCAGAAAATCCATGCCCTGCCGTAAAGAAATGGGATATGGAATCTCAAGCATGAAAACGAAGTCGTAGGTTTTACCGAGCCAGTAACCCCCGCCGCATTCTTTCGGCCGTTGGAAAAACACCCATTCACCTGGCTTGTAGTAAGTGAGTACCTCACCTCGGTAAACGATCTGGAATCTTTCGGGATTTTTAGCCATGGCTTAACGCCTCGCAACTCTCGTTATGTTCGGACTCACCTTCCGTAAGCATCCCGGCGTGATATGTAGCTTCCATCCGATCACATCTTGCTACGCGTGACATCTGAAAAAACTAATCTGAAGCGTGCATCATGCGCGAATATTCGTGGCTTCTAACTTTCCGCATCAGTTCATCGGTCAGTTCAGAAACCCACTGAATGGCAAGCTGCTTCTCGTCATCCGTGCAATCACTAGCAGCAACAAGTTTCATAAATAAATCAATACGCTGGAGCTTCATCGACTCCAAAAAATAATCCTGCATATTCCCTCCGCACAATGAACAACTGGTTATACGTACAGTATATTATGAGTTTCGAAATGTGAAATGTTTTTTTACCTTCCGTGAGAAATCCTCTGGACTAATCAGATGGTTATCTTTTGTTCCTGAAGTCTGCCGTTTCGGTAAAACAGTCGCATTCGCGCGCCGGAATTTATGCTGCACCCCCTGGAAAGGAGGCTAATTTCCTCCTCATGCCCCTCAAAACCACGGGCTTTTAGTTCCAGCTCTAACCGCAGGCGCTCCGGCCCCGTACAGTTATTGACAGAACTCCAAGGGGCGGCGATGCCGCCAGAAGGACCAGCCTCCGCTGACGCGTCGGCTAATTTGGCAACGGCTTCCCATTTCACCAGACGCGTGAATACTTCAGAATCTTGATAGTGAGGCGAGTAGATACCCTGAACGCGCTGCACGTCCTCCGCGTACTCGTTGCCCATTTCGGTGATCTCGTAACAAAGACGGATCACTAAGTCATCACGCGCGACCAGCGGACCACCCTGCGCCATGGTGTAAGACGCCCAGCAGCTGGCAACGGAAGCAGACGCCAGCACGGCGTCCATCTTCTCGTTCGGTAGGCGCGTATCGCCGAGACGGCGCAACTCGCGCCATACAGTGACCGGCGCGCCGCCAATCTGCTGAAACTGGCGGATTCGCCAGCGAGAAGCCCACGCACAAACAGCTTTCGCCATATCACGCATGTTTGAGCCGGTTTCATCGTCCTTCTCGCCGTCCATTGCGAAGCCGTCGATATTTTTGGAGATATATTTAGCGATGTAACCCGTGGCGCTGCCTTTGGTGGGATCGATAGGCTCAGCGTGAAAACGCGCTTTGCGCGCCTGCGGCGTGTTCAGTTCGTCGGCGTCTTCTTTGCTGGCATGCTCACGCATGATCTGCTGCACACGCTCGCGATGCTCCGGCAGCATAAACAGCAGCATGTGCCAGTGTGGCGTGCCGTCGTGATGAGGCTCAACGACGCGGAAACCGAAAACATGGATTTCTTCGCGTGACAGTGCGGCGCGGATGCGCGCCCAAACACGGCACAGATAGCGCTGCGTATCGCGCGGGCTTGAGCCGTTCCATTTGGTAATGAAACCGCCCTGGCTATAAACGGAGTGATAACGCGACGGCGCGGTGATCGTATAAAAGTCCCCTACGCAGCCGGTTTCATTGGCGATGTCTTCAAAGCCACGCATTCTAGTCATCAGCTCGCGGCGGCGCATGGCCGGGTTCGCGGTGCTGCGATTGACCATTTCATCCATCGCGACACGATCACCGGTTTCTTTGTTCATCAAGTCGTATCTTTTGAAGAACTCGCGATTGCGTTTCTTCTGCTCAACCCATTCCGCCAGTGTGCCGCGTGAAACGTAAGGTGAAGCAGATTTTTGCACCTGCCCAACAGCGATTGCCATGTGCTCGCGCTGGAGATCGCGCATCTGCTTAAGACGGCCGCGCCACCATTCAGGCGCCATCATGCGCAATAAACCGGATTGCGCCTTGCGCAGACTCAGCTCACCTTTGCAGGCTTTGAACTCAGCCCAATATGGCGGCTGCGTGCCGGTCAATGCGGCCAGCTCAGCAACGTAGCGATAAGCAATGCAGGTTATGGTCTGCTCGTCCGCTTCCTGCGGCATTGAGGTTTTATCGACAAACTCAGCCAGGATGAGCGAAAGATAAGATGCAACTTTATAAGCCAGATCGCGCACGTCCTGCCGGTCAAGGGTGGGTAGACGATCAAGCTGCTTTATGAACGGCAATTCATGTTGAGCGGCTTCATCAAGACGATAGCGACTGCGAACCAACTGCAGGCGTGGCAATACGTTCTGGCCGATAGTCTGGCGCAGAAACGCATTGGCCCGACGGCGGCCATTATTAGCTGAGAGGATTTTGCTGTAGCGATCGGCAAAGTAACCGGCCAGATAATCCGGCATGTTTTGCAGATACTGGCTGCGCCAATTGTGGTCCTCTGGATTCACATTCCAGAGACGGCGCTCAGAAAGGGACATATCCGCCGGAGCGGACATGCCAAAGACTTCACGCCGCTGCTGATTTACGGCGTGATATTCACCAGTAAGGAGATCAGGAAGGCTTTCAGACATGCGCGGCCTGAAGTTCAGCCAGCTCTTGCACTGCAGCCTCGGCCAATTTAGCAATGCGGCGAGTTTCCGCCACAAAGGCCGCAGTTGTTTTCATCTGGCCGTGCAACACATGGCGACCAATGACATCAGCAGCCAAATCGCGCATGAGGAGCACTGCCGACTCATATACGGCCATGGTTTGCGGCACGCGCTGACGGGCGCCATCAATCTCAAGCCAGCTGAATTTCTCCAGCACCAGCTGTTGCGGCTTGCCCGGCTCACTGGATTTCAGCGCACGCACTGCATAGCGATCATCAACTTGGACTCTCAAAGCGCGGCCCCTTTGTAATGCACGCTTTTCAGTTCGCTAATCTCTTTGCAGGTAACGCATAGCTCGACACCCGGCAATGCTCGGCGACGCGCTTCTGGAATAGCTGCATCGCATGACAGGCAGAAAAACTCGCTCGCTCCTGCAGGACGGTGAATAGCGGTTGCCAGGTTGCGCGCCAGTTCTTCCTGGACGCGCTGCTGAACCAGATCCATTGAGTCGGCCATTAGAACGCCACCTCGATTTGCGCCTGTAGCTTTTCAATTTCTTGTTGTAGCAGCTCAGCAGCTTCAACGCATGACATCTCATCGCGGCGAATAATCCAAGCCAGCATATTAAGGCGAGAGATCATTAATTCCGCACGGTTTTGACGCTCCTCTTTACGTGCGTAATTAAGCATCATATCGAGTTCAATATGCGAATTAGTTTGTTTATTTTGAGATGAATTATTCAGCATCTATTCTTTCCTTTTTTTAGGCAAAGTGAATCCCGGCGGGTTTACGCCATTTAATTTCTTTGGGTTAATTAATTTGGAAGCGTTAGCTTCTTGGGAAATAAACTCACGACTGCGCGAAAGTGATTCATAGCACCTATCAGCGCGGTAATTTCGTCACTCGTCAATTCACTGTATTCAACGTTGTGACGTTCTTTATTGATGTTTGCCAGAAAGAAAATGGCGCTCATCGCCCGCTTATTTTGTTCGTACTGTGGATCACGTGTATTACGTATATCACTGATGAACCGCTTTAGCTCATTACCGCAATCGCCGTACATCATGGTGCGAAGTGCGGCAATATGATTAAGCGCGCTAACTCGCTGCCCCGCGCTCATTTGAACAGTGATGCTCTCAGCTTTGTAAGCCATGTCGCTTTTTTCCTTTTGCCAGTTAAACCTGCCAGCAATTCGGCTTGAGAGTTTGCCGGGTGCCAGCGCCTGCCTTTGCCATTCATGATCCAGCCGTGACCAAAATGTGGAAGCTGCTGGCTTGGAGACTGGCGTTTTAAAAACCTTACAAAAACCTGCATAATTGTTCCCCTCTGCATGGAATGGAACGTAACGAGGACGCAATGCTTAACGAAAAAGAGATAGAACGCTTTGAACTCCTTGAGGAGGAAATTCACAAGCTACGAACTGAAACCAAAATCCAAAACTTAGTTATTTCGGGACTTCTTAATTGCCTCTTCAGTGATAATTCTAAAGACCACTCTCTTTTCTATTCTGCTATTCGTGAAGAACTACAAAAGCTTCCGCACGGTTCAGATATGCACCACGAATGTGTAAAAGGTGTTGAACGTTGGGTTGGTAAATACAACAGCTAACATTCAATAAGAGGTGATATTTTATTGCGTATCACTTCTTTTACTTTTTCACCGCGAAATCTTGTTCCATCATTCAGTGTGAAGAAGTAACTCCCGTCACGTGTTATTGAAGGAAAACATATTGCAACGTCAGAGCTTTTCACTTCAGCCTGCCGCCCCTTCAGAATGAACTGATAAGTAAGTTCTCTAACCATAACTACCTCACCCAATACCTAAAGAAGCGCTAATTCCGCTGAGTACATCAGCAGTACCTGTAAGAGCTGGATTCGATTGAACACGAGTCTGAACAGCTATCGCAGCTAACGTCAGGCAACGAATGCCGGCATTAACGTTCTGCACAAATCCACGCCTATGGGTCGAGGTAAATTTCTTCTGACTCACAACGCCAGCAGCCAACTGCCCGACTTCGGCCGTAGCCTTGAGGACATAAGCCGGTAAGTTCTCCTGAGCGATTTCGTTCACCGGCACGCATGGCAGGCATTGCAGTTGAGCCAATGCGCCATCAACCAGCGTTGAGTCTTCCGTCAGGTCGGTCAGGATTAGCATTTCACGAACGGTAAGCTGATGGACCTGATCCGGGTTTAGCTTGTTACGGATGGTTTGCGGATTAAGCCCCGCTTTTTTAGCCAACTGGATGATGTTGTGCTTTGCGGAAAACGCGCGGCACGCTTCATCAAAATGGCTTTGTGTGGAGACACTGAAATCAAACATGCTTAATACCTCACGTTATCCCAATATGGATGCATCAAGCCTGCATTGTGATTTCATGACCGGCTGCTGCTTCGATAATTAGGGCAAGCATGTTGATTTCGATGAGGCCGTTAACCCCATCCTTATTCCTGATAGGTAGGCGGTTTTCGCGGTACATCTGGCGAACAGTGCCTTTCTTGTAACCCGTGCGGCGACAGAACTCCTCTACGGTAATGTACGGTTCTGAAATCACGAGATTGATCGATGGGCGCATTGAAAGTTTACGGGTCATGATGCACTATCCTCTGTTGAGTTCTAGCCAACTCTATTCATCACTATTAAACACGTCTTGATACGACGAGTGAATATTAGGATCACAAATTGGAAAGGTCAACGAAAGATTTTACGAGTCGTAAAGCTCCAACTTTACCAGAGGGTGGTAAAGATCCCATTGAGCGTATCGTTCAGGCATACGGTTTTGCATCTCGACAGGCGCTGTGTCGGCACTTAGATGTGTCTCAAAGTACTATGGCTAACCGCATAATGCGTGGGAACTTTCCTGCTGATTGGGTTCTGATTTGCTCGATGGAGACCGGCACTTCCCTTGAGTGGCTGACATATGGACACGGTGATTCGAACATCACAAACCAAGATCAGCCATCAACCAAAATCGAACTCAGAAAAATCACAAATGGGAACTTCTCATCATCTAATTGGGTTGAATATGACGCTCAGCTCTTACCAAGTGATGTTAAAGCCCCATTGTTAGTACATTTCGAGAAACAGAATTACCTGGTTGATATGACCACCGCAGAAATCACCGACGGTCTGTGGCTCATCGAGATTGATAAGCTTATTAGCGTTAAAGAGCTGTACCGTTTTCCCGGCGGCCGCATCCGCGTTGAGAATGGCAAAGCCTCATTTGAATGCAAGGCAGACGACATCAAGGTTTTGGGCAAAGTCGTTGCCCGCACTGAGTACCTTTAAAGGCGAAGCATGGCGATAAACAAATTACCCAACGGGAAATGGCAGGCTCAGGTTTTCCCAAACGGCCGTGACGGCAAAAGGATTCGCCGCCAGTTTGCGACGAAGGGCGAAGCGCAATCCTATGAGAAGTTCGTAAAAGAACAGGCTCAAGATAAGCCCTGGCTGGGAGAGAAAGCAGATAAGCGGCGGGTAATTGAGCTGGTTGAATTATGGTTCAACACGCATGGTATTACGTTGGCGGATGGTGAGAAGCGGCGAACCACAATGGCGTTCGCCTGCGAGGCGATGGGAAACCCACTCGCAACCGAGTTTAACGCTAAAATATTTGCGTCTTATCGCGAGCAGCGGTTAAGCGGAAAGATCACACGCTCCACTCGAGTGAAGACAGTTACACCTCGCACGGTCAATTTAGAGCTGGCGTATTTCAGGGCGATGTTTAACGAGCTGCGCCGATTGGATGAATGGACCGCACCGAACCCTTTAGAAAACGTGCGCGAGTTTAAAATCAGTGAATCGGAGATGGCGTATCTCACCATTGAGGAAATTAGAACCCTCCTCGCCGAATGTGAGAACAGCCGCTCTAAGGATCTGACAACCATTGTCAAAATCTGCCTGGCAACTGGCGCACGATGGAGTGAAGCCGAAGGCTTGAAGGGCAACCAAATCCGCGCCGGTCAGATCATCTACGTTAAAACTAAAGGCAAGAAAAACCGAGCGGTGCCGATAACTGAAAAATTACAGGCTGATCTGCCATCCAGCAGGAAAGCGCAGGTGCTCTTTAAACCATGCTATTCAGCTTTTAGGAAGGCAATGCAGCGTGCGGGAATCGAGACACCTGCTGGGCAACTGACGCATGTTTTGCGCCACACCTTCGCTTCTCATTTCATGATGAACGGCGGCAACATTTTAGTGCTTCAGCGCGTATTGGGGCATACTGATATTAAGGTGACGATGCGATATGCTCACTTTTCACCTGATCATTTGGCTGAAGCTTCTCTACTTAATCCACTTAATTCCGTTTAGTTAAACATCAAAAGTTACTAGGCCTTCCAATTTGGATACTCAATATAAACCTTATTAAACCATTCATTCATTTCGGGAGAGGTTGTACTTTTTAACCATGAACTTTCGGAATCATAACCTAGCAATTCAAATATCAATTTCAATTGAACCATAAGAATATTATAATAAGGTGCAAACTCTTCTATCTGTTCATCACTCACCAACGACTCAACATAACAAGAAAGAATAAACCGGACTCGTGCCCCCGTTGATGGATGTGTTGATTTAAAGTGTTCATGGGGAGATTGCCCATCCGTAAGTTTAAAATAGCTCATGATAATTAATAAAGATAGTAACACCCCACCTTTCTCACCATCAAAAATTGGCAGCAAATTATTAAGGTAATCGGCTTTTCGGTCAAAAACAGACTCAATATGATTTCTGACAATATTAAGAGCGAAGCAGTCAGCAACTAATTCACGGGCATGGCTCGCTATTAACTCTGTTTCAACAATATCTCTATGCCCTAAAATATCATCGAATATTCCATCGAAATCACGTTTAGTTTCACGATCACCATGCTTGTTAATAAAATGACCTACTTCATGACTGACAATAAAGAGCATCAGACATTCAAGAACAAACATAAATAAATGAGATTCCGATTCATTTTCCTCACGTTCTTCATTATTGAAACCTACAAATGGGTTATCAACAAAATGAAGATCATGGAAATTTAAAGGCATCTCTCTAACTGTAATCACACCAGACCTAACAATAAGCTCAGATAACTTACACAGCCTATCGAACGTACCGTAAGACATGAAAACTAACTTTTCATGATGAATAATACCGCACCTAATCCTCAGCTCAGTAGTAATACAAAAATCTAATCCAACTTTATTAACAGAATCCATGAACATACAAAAAAAGGGTAATAACAGCCCGTTTTCCCTATCATTTTTAACGTCATAGATTAAGCCTAGATCATGTTTTTTTAGAATGAAGTTCATCTCTTCAAGTTTTTTTTCAAATCTATCCACATTTACTCCTTCTTAAAAAAACCCATTGGATCATATGTTAACTACTCATCCAACTCCCCAGAATCGACAAGCCCATCAACAATTTCATCCAAATTTTCAGCGTTAGCGAGTAATTCAGCTAAATGTTTTTCTTCTGGGCTACTAAACGCAGCCATTAATCCTTTATTTTTCAATATCGCCTGCATTGCCTTTTTCTTCGCATCTCTCTTAGGATCTTGTGACATTTTTTGAAAACACATGCCCATCGAAAGAGCTAATGATAAAAAGTCACTATCTAAATGGCTTGGATTATTATCGTAAACAGAAAAAGCTTTTGAAAGCTCACCCTTTAATTTTTTTAAACCGGATCCTGTATCTTGATATTCAATATATCTTAATCCGGCAATATCGAATGGTGCGTTAACACTTCCCTTCTCTTTAATAAGAATTGTTTTATTCCTTATCGCATGCCTAAGCCCCAATTCATAGAATACATTAGGATTAGGGTACGTCAAATCAACAACAACATAGTCCGATAATATTAATTTTTTGAAAATCTCAGAAGTTATTGAACCAGAATTTGATATATCATCAGCGCGCACAACTTTTATTTCTTCAGAAATACTCTCAATTGATTCCCTGATCAAACCATTATATCTATCTCTTAACTCGGCAGCAGTAATAAGCTTTCCATTGTAAGTTTGATCCCCGATAGCCATAACGACAAAACAAGTCTTCACAATTAAATCTCCCTTTAAATCATGATAAGCAACAAACATAGCGCTAATAAACCTTACATTAATACTGAAAATTAATAAATAAAAATTTCGTTCAGTTGTTTAAACTAGTTGAACTTAAATTATTGAATTTAAATTTCGTTATAATGATCATGTAACAGACATTTTCACTTTTTGAAAATCATCATGCGTATACCGAACTTATGTTGAAAATCCATCATCGCCAAGATTGGCAGCAAAGTGGCAGCAGAGCGCAACGCTATGTGCCACTTTTCATCACTATTCGGCTTAGAGAAAGCATAAAAATCAGTAAGTTACTGATTTCACTCACTTCAAATTGGGACTCATAATCGCTTGGTCGCTGGTTCAAACCCAGCAGGGGCCACCAAATTTAGTGATTTAAATCATGCTCTTAAGCCACCTTCCTTGAGGTGGCTTTTTCGTATTTGGCTTTCATTGCCCCCTTTTTGTCCACCGAGATCCAAAAGCTAGACAGCAGCATCTATCATTTGTGAACATAAGACGCTGGAACTAACTCAATGCGTAAGGAATACCTAATGATTTATGATTGTTTTTTATACTACGACGAAGATATGCTACTTGATATAAGATTAAATACTTTGGACGATGCCGTAGATTATTTTGTCATTGTAGAATCTACTCATACATTCACTGGGAAACCTAAGAAATTAAATTTCGATATAGATAAATATGAAAGATTCAAAGATAAGATTATCTATGTTGTCTTTGATGAGTTACCAATTCTAAAAAATGGTAAAGCAGGGAACTATGATGCCTGGGCAAACGAGGCTGCAACAAGAAACGCTATAATGCGAGGATTAAAAAAGGCTAAGGATGAAGATTTGATATTAATTTCCGATGTTGATGAAATTTTTAACTCAGCAATTGTAAAAAAAATAAACCCCAAAAAATTATGTACGATATTGTATATGCCTTTTTATAATTATCAATTTAATCTTCAAGTATTCAATGCTGACGGATCAGAGCGTCAATGCCGATTACCACGGGCTACTAATATGCATAATCTCAAACATTATTTTGACGGTAAGCCAGAGTTGTTCCGAAACATAAAGAAATCAGAATTATACAGTCATTTTATTTCAAGAAACTGGTTTAAGTTACGCAGCAAGGTCATAAAAAATGCAGGCTGGCATTTCTCATGGATTATGACTCCAGAACGGATATCAGAAAAAATGTCTTCAATTTCTCATACCGAATATGATTTACCTCATTTAAATAATAAAGAGCACATTATTGATGCGCTGAAAAATGGTAAAGATTTATGGAATAGGGAAAGAAAACTTGTCAGGCAAGAATTAACTAATGATAAATTCCCATCTTACCTTGTTGCGAACAGAGAAAAATTTAAACAATTCGTCTTGTGATAATTTTAGGTTGACAATAAACGGTTAATTCTTAGCGTCATTTAAACTTTTGGAAAGCACAACCACCTATAATCGTGCTAATTTTTAATGACGCCTGACACTGTTTTTACCCCTCTGTTTTTCAGTCCATTCGAATCAGTCAATTTTACCGCAGCCCCCTAACCAATCATGGCCAAATGGACATTGCTTACGCTCAAGCAGCAGATCCATTCAAGATCCAATAATCTGCAAATAACAATCTTGTCTTTTTCTCATTGATCTGTGCAATTACCAAGATCCAACATTGATCCTTCAAACTGAAAAGCACTCAAAATCTTTTCAAGATTTTAATTTGCCTAATTACATCAGAAAGCCAGCAGCCGCGTGCACTGGCGCATCGGTTTGCATAAAAATAAAACTGAAAAATTTTTATGATGTAAAAACCCACAGCCGGGTGCGATGTAGCGCCGTTTTCGTCATTGTGGGGCTGTTGCTGCACCTGTGCCCTACTGTGCGGATGATCCATGTGAGGGTGATTAGTCGAGTGGCTGTTCTGATGCGTGCGGCTACGTGCGTTCTGTGTGGTGTGATAGCAGGCATAAAAAAACGCTGTGTTAGCAGGTCTGGTGAAGTGGATAATTTACCGATAACTTGAGAATATTTCGCGGCGAGTGCAGTGACATGTATGGCACTTTTCCCGATGGCGACTCTGTTGGTTGGCTGCCCGGTAGACGGGTGCGTATGACTTGCCATTCACTGCATAAGCGCAACACTGTCAAGCATCAACTGCGCCACGTTGATTTGCTCTGAACCAATCC
>Ga0105246_10001111_pt1 | contig 15639 bp, 11 predicted proteins | sample KBSM64metaG_FD_99694 | JGI IMG/M metagenome (GOLD analysis project Ga0105246, IMG submission 99694) | Miscanthus rhizosphere microbial communities from Kellogg Biological Station, Michigan, USA - KBS M6-4 metaG | ecosystem: Host-associated > Plants > Roots > Rhizosphere > Soil | place...
CTCACGGACTTCTTGAGGCGCATGCTCGAGAACGGCCGCGAACAAACTTAGTAGAAGGAAGTCGAACGTGGTCCGCAAAGGGATTTGGATCGCCGTCGTCGCTTTAGCGAACGCGCTCTTGGGCTGCAGCGGCACGAAGGCGCCGGCGGGCACGCAGGGACCGCCCGAGGTCGGCGTGATCAAACTTGTGACGCGCAGCGTCGGCATTGTCGACGAGCTCCCCGGCCGCACGGTCGCGTATCGCGTCGCCGAGGTGCGGCCGCAGGTCTCCGGCATCGTTCAGAAGCGCTTGTTCGCGGAAGGCAGCGACGTGCGCGTCGGCGAGCAGCTCTATCAGATCGATCCCGCGAGCTACAGCGCCACGCTGCGCTCGGCCGAAGCCGCATTGCAACGCGCGCAGGCGAATCGCGAGAAGGCCAAGCTGCTCCAGGACCGGTACGGGCCGCTGCGCGCGAACAACCTCGTGAGCCAGCAGGCCTATGACGACGCGGTCACGGGCTTCGCGGCCGCGGAGGCGGACGTCGCGGCCGCGAAGGCCCAGGTCGAGAGCGCGCGAATCAACGTCGTCTACTGCCAAGTGCTGTCGCCGATCGCGGGCCGAATCGGCCGCACGCTCGTGACCGAAGGCGCGCTCGTGACGTCACAGCAATCGACGCCGCTCGCGCTCGTTCAGCAGCTCGATCCGATCTACGTCGACATCACGCAGTCGAGCGTCGAGATGCTGAAGCTGCAGCGCGCGCTCGCGAGTGGCGATCTGCAGCGCGACGAGAAGAACGAGGCCGAGGTGAGCCTCACGCTCGAGGACGGCAGCGACTACGGCGAGCACGGCAAGCTGCAGTTCGCCGAGGTATCGGTGGATCCGAGCACTGGCGCCGTGGTGCTGCGCGCGCTGTTCCCGAATCCGCAGCGCGAGCTCCTGCCCGGGATGTTCGTGCGCGCGCAGCTCACACAGGCGATGAAGAGCGAGGCGCTGCTCGTGCCGCAGCGCGGCGTCACGCGCAACCAGCGCGGCGACGCGGTCGTGCTCGTGGTCGGCGACGACAACCGCGTGGCCGAGCGTATGGTTACGACGGCGCGGGTGATCGGCAACGATTGGCTCATCGACACCGGCCTGCGAGCGGGCGAGCGCGTCGTCCTCGACGGCGTGCAGAAGATACGGCCGGGCGCCGAGGTCAATCCCGTCGAGGTCGGCGCGGAGCAATCGAACGCGGGCGGTCGAGCGGCCGCGGGCGTCGCGCAGCGCTGAGAGCGTCCCGTGATCTCGCAATTCTTCATCGACCGCCCCGTCTTCGCGTGGGTTCTCGCGATCGTGCTGATGCTCGCAGGCGGGATCGCCGCGGTGCGGCTGCCCGTGATGCAGTATCCGGCCATCGCGCCGCCGCAAGTCTCGATCAACGTGACCTACCCCGGCGCGTCCGCGCAGACGGTTCAAGACACGGTCGTGCAGGTGATCGAGCAGCAGCTCAACGGCATCGACAACCTCGACTACATCACCGCCGACAGCAACTCGGACGGCACCGCGCAGATCACGCTCACATTCACGCAGAGCGCAAATCCCGACATCGCGCAGGTGCAGGTGCAGAACAAGCTCCAGCTCGCGATGCCGCTGATTCCGCAGGAGGTCCAGCAGCAGGGCGTCCGCGTGAACAAGCCGACGCGCAACTTCCTCGTCGTGCTCGGCTTCATCTCGACGAACGACAGCATGTCGAGCGAGGAGATCGGCGACTACGTCGCGACCAACATCAGCGACCAGCTCAATCGCACGCCGGGCGTCGGCGACGTGAACATGTTCGGCTCGCAGGGCGCCATGCGCGTGTGGCTCGACCCGGACAAGCTCAACAACTTCGGGCTCACTAGCGCCGACATCATCGCGGCGATCAAGGCGCAGAACGTGCAAGTGTCGGCCGGACAAATCGGCGGCCTGCCCGCGGTGCCGGGCCAAGAGATCACGGCCGCGATCATCGGCCCGACCCGCCTGTCGACGCCCGAGGAGTTTCGCCAGATCCTCGTGCGCGTGAATCCCGACGGCTCGCAGCTGAAGCTCGGCGACGTCGCGCGCGTCGCGATCAACTCCGAGAGCTATGTGCGCGACATCAAGTACAACGGCAAGCCCGGCGCCGGCGTAGCGATCCGGCTCGCGACTGGAGCGAACGCGCTCGACACCGTGGCAGGGATCCACAAGACGCTCGACCGGCTGGCGCCGTTCTATCCGGCGGGCTTCGAAGCCGTGTTCCCGCTCGACACGACACCGTTCGTGCGCAAGTCGATCGAGGACGTCGTGCTCACGCTCGCCGAGGCGATCGGGCTCGTGTTCGTGGTGATCTTTCTATTCCTCCAGAACCTGCGCGCGACGCTGATCCCGACGATCGCCGTGCCGATCGTGCTACTCGGCACGTTCGGCGTGCTCTCGGCGCTCGGCTATTCGATCAACACGCTCACGATGTTCGGCATGGCGCTCTCGATCGGCCTGCTCGTCGACGACGCGATCGTTGTCGTCGAGAACGTCGAGCGGCTCATGGTGCAGGAGCGCCTGTCGCCGAAGGACGCGACGCGCAAGTCGATGCGCCAGATCACCGGCGCGCTGGTCGGCATCGCGCTCGTGCTCGCGGCCGTGTTCGTGCCGATGGCCTTCTTCGGCGGCTCGACCGGCGTGATCTACCGGCAGTTCTCGATCACGATGGTGTCGGCGATGACGCTGTCCGTGCTCACCGCGCTGATCCTCACGCCGGCGCTCTGCGCGACGATGCTGAAGCCTCTGCGAAGCGAGCACCACTCGAGCCGTGGCCCATTCGGCTGGTTCAACCGCGCGTTCGGCGCGAGCACGCGCGGCTACAACCGCGGCGTCGCGTTCGGCCTGCGGCGGCCCGCGCGAATGCTCGCGATCTACGCCGTGGTAGTCGCCGCCGTCGCGCTGCTCTATGCGCGCCTGCCGACGTCGTTCATACCCGACGAGGACGCTGGCATTCTCTACGGCCAAGTGCAGACGCCGCCCGGCGCGTCGAAGGAGCGCACCTGGGTCGCGCTCGACGCCGCGCAGGATTATTTCCTGACCAAGGAGAGCGACGTCGTCGACGGCGTGCTCACCGTCGTCGGCTTCAACTTTGCGGGCACCGGCCAGAACTCCGGCCTCGTGTTCGTGAAGCTCAAGGACTGGAGCGCGCGCAAGAAGGCGTCGCAGTCGGTGCAAGCGCTCGCGACCCGCGCGACGCGGTACTTCTCGACCGTGCGCGACGCGGTGATCCTCGCGATCGCGCCGCCCGCCGTCATGGAGCTCGGCAACGCGACGGGCTTCGACATGATGCTCCAGAACCGCGGCGGCTTGAGTCACGAGCAGTTCCTCGCGGCGCGCAATCAGCTGCTCGGCGAGGCCGCTAAGAATCCCGCGCTCGTCGCGGTGCGGCCGAACGGAGTCGAGGACGCGCCGCAGGTCAAGGTCGACATCGACCGCGAGAAGGCGAGCGCGCTCGGGCTTTCGATCGCCGACGTCAATCAGACGCTCTCGGCCGCGTGGGGCTCGAGCTACGTGAACGACTTCATCGACCACGGCCGCGTGAAGCGCGTGTACGTGCAGGGCGAGCCGAACTCGCGCATGCAGCCCGAGGACCTGAACAACTGGTACGTGCGCAACGTGCAGGGCGGCATGGTGCCGTTCGCCGCTTTCGCGACCGCGAAATGGACCTACGGACCGCAAAAGTTGACGCGATTCAACGGCGTGCCGGCGTACGAGATCCAGGGGCAACCCGCGCCGGGCAGGAGCTCGGGCGAAGCGATGGACATCATGGAGAGCCTCGTCGGCAAGCTGCCGGCCGGCGTCGGCCTCGAGTGGACCGGGCTTTCGTTCGAGGAAAAGCTGTCGGGGTCGCAGGCGCCGCTGCTCTACGCGTTGTCGACGATCGTCGTGTTCCTGTGTCTCGCGGCCCTCTACGAGAGCTGGTCGATTCCGATCGCCGTGCTACTCGTCGTGCCGATCGGCGTGCTCGGCGCGTTGCTCGCAACGTATCTCCGCGGCTTGTCGAACGACGTCTACTTCCAGGTCGGCCTGCTCACGACGATCGGCCTCGCGGCGAAGAACGCGGTGCTGATCGTCGAGTTCGCGAAAGAGAACTTCGATCGCGGCCAGAGCTTGAAGGACGCGGTCGTGCTCGCAGCGCGCACGCGCTTCAGGCCGATCGTGATGACCTCGCTTGCGTTCTCGTTCGGCGTGCTGCCGCTCGCTCTCGCGAACGGCGCAGGCTCGGGCGCGCAGAACGCCGTCGGATCCGGCGTGGTCGGCGGCATGGTCGCGTCGACGCTGCTCGGGATCCTGTTCATCCCGGTGTTCTTCGTCGTGATCCTACGGCTGTTCAACGTGCGGCCGACCAAGGTTGCGCCGGCGGGTCCGCTGCCGGCAGCGGCACCGGCGGACAGGGCGCGGGACTGAGCCGGTCGACACTGAGCGAAGTCAGGGCGGATTCTCGAACGCCTCCGCGAGGGATTTCGCACTGCGGGGCGCGCCGATGCTTCCTCGGAAGAGTCCAACGCGAGCCTAAACCGCGATCGGCGCCTTGATGGCGGCGTGCGAGCGGTAGCCGACGATCTCGAAGTCGTCGTACCGATACTCGAACAGGCTCGGGGGCCGTCGCTTGACCACGAGCTTCGGCAGCGGCAGCGGCTCGCGCGCGAGCTGCTCGTCCGCCTGCTCGAGGTGATTCAAGTACAGGTGGCAATCGCCGCCGGTCCAGATGAGCTCGCCCGCCTTGAGGTTCGTTTGCTGCGCGATCAGATGCAGCAGGAGCGCGTAGGAGGCGATGTTGAACGGCACGCCGAGGAACACGTCTGCGCTTCGCTGGTAGACCTGCACCGACAATCGCCCGTGCGCGACATGGAACTGATAGAGCGTATGACACGGCGCGAGCGCCATCTTCTCGAGCTCGCCGACGTTCCACGCGCTAACGATGATTCGCCGCGAGCTCGGATCCCTGCCGATCTGATCGAGCACGCGCTGCATTTGATCAATGTGCCGGCCGTCCGCGGTCGCCCACGCACGCCACTGCGCACCGTAGATCGGCCCGAGATCGCCGTTCTCATCGGCCCACTCGTCCCAAATCGTGACGCCGTGATCGTGCAGGTACTTGACGTTCGTGTCGCCGTTTAAGAACCAGAGCAGCTCGTGGATGATCGAGCGCAGGTGCAGCTTCTTCGTCGTGACGACCGGGAAGCCCTCTTCGAGATCGAAGCGCATTTGATGGCCGAACACACTGAGCGTGCCGGTGCCGGTGCGATCGTCCTTGCGAGCGCCGGTCTCGCGGATCGTACGCAGCAGGTCGAGATACTGTCGCATCCCGCCTAGCCGGCCTTCTTCGGCATCGCGCCGCGGGCGGGTGGCGTATCCGCGCTCGGCGCGCTATCCGCGTCGTGCCCTTTGCGCAGCGCGAGCGTGAAGATGATCGCGCCGAGGATCACCATCGGCAGCGACAAGATCTGCCCCATAGTGACCCAGCCGAGCGAGAGATAACCCAGCTGCTCGTCCGGCACGCGGACGAACTCGATCACGATCCGGAACACGCCGTAGAGCATCAGGAACAGGCCCGACGCCGCTGCCGTCGGCCGTGGCTTGCGCGTGTAGAACCAGAGCACGAACGAGAGCACGAGGCCTTCGAGGAACGCCTCGTAGAGCTGGCTAGCGTGCCGCGGCTCGCCGTTCACGATGACTGCCCACGGCGCGTCGGGGCTCGTGACCTTGCCCCACAGCTCGCCATTGATGAAGTTGCCGATGCGGCCGAAGAAGATGCCGCCCGACGACCACGGCGAGATCGCGTCCGTGAGGTCGAAGAACTTGATGCCCTTGCGCCAGCCGTAGAGCCACATCGCGACCAGCACACCGCTCAAGCCGCCGTGGAACGACATCCCGCCTTTCCACACGGTGAAGATGCTGAGCGGATCCGCGAGCAGCTCTTGATGCGCGTAGACGAGCATGTAGCCGATCCGGCCGCCGACGATCGCGCCGAGCGCGCCATAGAACACCACGTCGTCGACGTTTTCCGGCTTGATCTTGCTCCACGGCACCTTCGAGCGCATGCGCAAGCCGATCCAGACGAGCAGGAACGCGGCGAGGTACATGATCCCGTACCAGCGGACCTGGAGCGGACCGAGCGAGAATGCGACGGGATTGAATTCGGGATAGTGGAACACGAGCCTCTTCGCACCTCGCGATCGCAAGTCGCGGACGACGCGTTAGTTTACGCGTGCCGCGCGGCGGATTGCAGCTTGAGCGTTGCTCGCCGATAGTGTGCCGATGCGCAATCGCCTGAACGAAGAGACGAGCCCGTACTTGCTCCAGCACGCCGGCAACCCGGTGAATTGGCAGCCGTGGGACGACACGGCGCTCGCGGCGGCGAAGGACGCGGACAAGCCGATCCTGCTCTCCGTGGGCTACTCCGCGTGCCACTGGTGCCATGTGATGGCGCACGAATCGTTCGAGGACGAGGCCACCGCGAAGGTCATGAACGACCTTTTCGTGAACGTGAAGGTCGATCGCGAGGAGCGGCCCGATCTCGACAAGGTTTACATGGCCGCCCATCAGCTCAGCACGGGCCAGGCAGGCGGCTGGCCGCTCACGGTGTTCCTGACTCCGGACGACCACGTGCCGTTCTACACGGGCACTTATTTTCCGAAGGATCGCCGTTATGGGATGCCTGCGTTCCGCGAGGTGCTCGAGGCCGTCGCCGACTACTACCGCACGAACCGCGCCGCGATTCGGGCGCACGGCGCGAAGCTCGCGGAGGGCTTCGTCGAGATCACGACCGGCGCCGCGGACGACTTTGCACCTCTGTTGCGTACACCAATCGAGCGCGCGGTAGAGCGGCTCGCCGCGAGCCACGACCGCGAGCACGGCGGCTTCGGCGGTGCGCCGAAGTTTCCGCACGCGACGGCGCTCGAGCTGTTGCTCATGGAGGCCCAACGGCTGGGCCGCGGGACTGCTGACGCGGACCGCATCGCGGGGGCCGAGCAGATTCTTAGCGTAGTGATGCACTCGCTCGATCGGATGGCGGTCGCCGGCCTGTACGACCAGCTCGGCGGCGGCTTCTTTCGTTACAGCGTCGATCGCGAGTGGTCGATCCCGCACTTCGAGAAGATGCTGTACGACAACGCGGCGCTGCTCTCGCTGTACGCGGAGACGTTCGCGGCCACGATCATGCCGCTCTATGGCCGTATCGCCGTCGAGACGGCCGAGTGGGTGATCGGCGGCATGCAGGCGCCGAACGGCGGCTTCTACTGCACGCTCGACGCTGACTCGGAGCACGAGGAAGGCAAGTTCTACGTCTGGACACCCGCGGAATTCGATTCTCTGCTGCCGGCGAACGAGAGCCGGCTCGCGAAGCGCGTGCTCGGCCTCACGAACGCGGACGGCACGCCGACGGCGCCGAACTTCGAGCACCGGTTCTGGCATCTGCATCTGCCGGTCGAGCCGCCCGCTGCGGGCGCGGAGATGGGTCTCGACGCGGACGCAGCGATGGCGCTCTTCGACACCGCGCGCGCGCAGCTGCTCACGGCGCGCGCGCGCCGCATATGGCCCGGACGAGACGAGAAGATCCTCACCGCGTGGAACGGGCTCATGATCTGCGGTCTCGCGCGTGCCGCGCGGCGCCTCGTACGGCCCGAGTACGCCGAGGCGGCGACGCGTGCGATCGACTTCATCCGCGCGGAGCTCTGGCAAGACGGCCGGCTCAATGCCGCGTACAAGGATGGTCGCGCGCGTTTCGCAGGTTATCTCGACGACTACGCGCTGCTTGCGGCGGGTGTCCTCGAGCTGCTCCAGTGCCGGTGGCGCGACGGCGACCTCGAATTCGCGTGCGCGCTTGCCGACGTGCTGCTCGCGCATTTCGAGGACGAGCGCGGCGGCTTCTTCTTCACCGCCGACGATCACGAGGCTCTGATCCACAAGCCGAAGCCATTCGCGGACGAGGCGTTGCCCGCAGGTAACGGCGTCGCGGCGAACGTGCTCGTGACCCTGGGCCATCTGCTCGGCGAGCAACGCTACCTCGACGCGGCGGAGCGAACGATACGCGCCGCGTGGCACTCCCTCGAGCGCTACGCCGAAGGCCACCCGACGTTACTCCGTGCGCTCGACGCGCTGCTCGCGCCGCCGCAGATCGTCGTCGTGCGCGCGCCGCCTACGGCGTTCGACGCGTGGCGCACCGCGCGCGACGCGACCTACGACATGCGCCGCCTCACGTTCACGATCCCAACGGATGCCGCGAACTTGCGCGGCCTGCTCGCAGAGCGCACCGCGCGCAGCGAGCAAGGCACCGCGTACGTCTGCGAAGGCATGACGTGCCGCGCGCCGATCGACACGCCCGAAGCGCTCACCTCCGCGCTCAGCGCCACCGACGCAACCACGGCCGTCTGACCGTCGCCGGCCGACGGCGACAGGTGCGAGCCGGCTCAGTAGGCGGTGTAGCGCTGACCCGCGTGCACGGCGACGGCCGCGCCGTTTGCGGCCTCGAACTCTACGGCCAACGAAATGATCGCGCCGCCGCGGTTGCGCTGCACCACGAAGTGCAGGTGCGGGCCCGTGCTGAATCCCGTGTTGCCCGAGTCCGCGATGTATTCGCCGCGCTCGACGCGTTGGCCCGGCACGACACGAATCGAGTTCCAGTTCAGGTGGCCGTACAGCGACATCGTGCCGTCGTCGTGCAGTATCCGGACGACGTTCGCGCGTGGGCCGTCCTTTGCGGCGTCGACGCCGGCTTCGAAGAAGTCGCTCGCGATCTCGATCACGACGCCGCCGCGTGCCGCGTAGATGTGGGTGCCGATCGGCATCTCGAAGTCGATCGCGTATTGGCTCGACGGCTCACTATGCGTGACGGTCTCGGGATAAGCCTGCGATACGACGAACGCGCTCGACTTGCCGAATGGCAACCGATACGGCCGATCCGGCCGGTGCTGAGCCTGCGGATCGCCGGGCAGAAACTGGTACTCGTAGTCGAACAGGACGGGCATCGACGGATCCGCTGCGCCGACGCTGAGTAGAGTCGCGTCGCCGCGCGCCGGCAGCATCTGCATGCCTCTGAGCGGGGTATTCGTCGCGACGTTTTGCGCGGTCGTGATCCGGTACGCGAGTTGAATCGGCGCGTAATACGTGTTCTGCGCAAACAGCGTGACGCCGTCCTTCTCGCTGCGCTCGAACAGCTTCACCTCGGGCTTGTCGAAGCTGTGCTCGACCTTGGCGGTCTCGTATGGCTGATCGCCCTCGGGCTGGCGGTCGGTGAACACCCAGACGCCGTTCGCGTCTTTGTACTTGAAGAGCTTCTGCGCAGCCGCGGGTACCGCGACCGCAACGAGCGCGAGGACGAGCGTAACGGCGAGACCGGATCGGATCGACAACGTGAGCTCCGTGGGACCGCGCGTTCGAAGGCAGGCTACTCTGCGGGAGGAGCACCGGCCTCCCCGCGACCTCGGTCACAGTTGCCCGCGTATATCCCCGACTATGTCGAATCGCGACCCGGCGTACGCGAGATCAGCCGCGAGATCAGCGATGGTCGGCGCTTTGCACGTCTGCCTGACCCGCCCAGATCCTGCGGACGTGCGGCCAAGACATGCCCATCGCGAGAATCGCCGAGAACAATATGAGCGCGATCCATATCAGAACCGAGCCGTTGGCGGGGTTCACCACGCCGTAATTCGCGAGGACCCAGTAGACCGTCGCGCAGAGTCCCATCGCGAGTATCACGCCCGCGCCGCCGAGCGAACGAGCGGTGGTGCGGACGTAGAACAGCCACGCGATCAACAGCACCACGCCGACGAAGGCGATCAACGGCAACGTGTGCTTCTTGTCGGCGCCCGATGAGATCTGCGCGTATGCCCAGCGAACGTAGTTGTACTGAGTGGGGTTATACGTGACGCACACGAGCAAGAGAGCCACGAGAAACCGCCACCAGAACACTCTGAATAGACTACCCACCGTCCACCCCCGGCTTGGCTCATGGATTACCGCCTCCCGTCACCACGAGCGGCCGGCGATGCCACTCGTAGCCTTCGCGGCGCAGCTCGTAGCTCGGCCAATACTCCGGGTCGAGCTTCATCGTGATGACCTCGGGCACCTCGTTGAACGACACCGTGTTGAGCCGCACGGCGTCCTGCCCTTCGTGGCGCTTCACGACGTCGACGAACGCGTCGAGGCTCATCGTAGGCTCACCGTCGACCGCGACGATGCGCCGGCCTGCGAACAGCCCTGATCTGCTCGCGGGCGAGCCGAAGTTGAAGTAGGACACGTAGACGCCGCCCGAGCCGACCCCTCGCTGCACGGCGAGCTCGCGATGCGGCGCCTGCACGAGCGCGCCGCCCCACGACACGACGCGGTCGATGCCGAGCCCGTCGAGCGCCACCGTGTCGACTCTGCCGTTGATCTCGGCGCCGTCGCGGAACACCGTGACGTCGACCATCGGCTTCTGCGCCGCGCGCTCGACCTCCCGGAACGTGTTCGCGAGTTGACCGTCGATGCCGAGCAGGATGTCGCCCGGACGGAAGAACTCCGCCGCCGGAGACGCGGCGACCGTCGTCGTGACGGCGAGCACCTCGCGGCGATCGGGATTGTGCGCCTCGTACTTCTGCACCCAGCTTTCGGGCAGCATCACCTTGCGCGCGGTAGCGAGCGGCATCTGCTGCCACTCGACCTCGATCGAACGCAGCTTCTCGGCGGCGCGCAGATGCTCGACCATGTCGACGATGACGTCGGACTGGATGCCCATATTGACTTGGGTGAGATCGCGGCCGGTCTGGTACGCGAAGCTCGCCCACATCCCGAGCACTCGGCCTTGCGCGTCGACGATCGCGCCGTCGAAATCCGTCGGCCCGTTCACGAGCGTCGCGACCTCGAGATTCGTATCGCGGAAGCGCAGCGTGCGCGACTGCGGGAACATCGCGGCGGAGACGTTCGCGACATCGCTCGACTGGCTCAGCTGCTTGAAGTCCGGCCCCAAGCCGACGACCGCGATGTGCTGCCCAGGGACGACCGGCTTCGTCTCGAACGTGGCCGACTTCACGGGCGTCTTGCCGAGCAACTTCGGATCGTAGGAAACGATCGCGAGGTTGTGCAGCGGGTGGATGTATTGAACACGGCCCGGGATCTCTAGCGAGCCCGCGAACGTGAGCCGCACGTCGCCCATCGCGACCGGCACGGTGTTGCGGTCGACGACGACCCAGCCGCGCTCCGCATCGGCCACGAGGCCGGTGCCATAGTAGTAGCGGTCGGCGACGCCCGACACGGTGTACGGCATGTCGAAGTTCACGAGCACGAGCGAGGGAGTGATCACTTGCACGTGCCGCTCGCCCTGGCGCGGGAACGTGGTGCCTTCGCTGGGCTCGCGCGGCTCGCGCGGCGGCCCCGCCGCGAGCGGCTTGCACGGCCATTCGCCGAGCGCGTCGTCGCGATGGCAGCGCGACGCCGGGAACCAGCTCCGGTCGTTCGTGATGATTTTCTGCCGCTCGCTCTGCGGCTCGTCGAAGCTCACGAAGCGCACGGCGACCTGGCGAGCGTCGGGCAGAGACTCGAGCGCACGCTGCAGGTCGTCGAGGTCGTCGATCTTCTCGCTGCCGATGCCGGTCACGATGCTGCCGCGCGGGATCGCCGCCTTGCCGAACACGTAGCCCGGATTCGCGACGTAGACGCCCTTCACGGGCCGATAGAGATGGCGCGCCTGTTGATACGAAAGCTTATGAAACACGCCGTCGCCATACTCGATGTATTCGGCGGGCGTAATGTCGTGCAAATTGCCGACCGGCAGCGTGCTCTCGATTCGCTTGCCGCCGCGCTCGATCACGATGTGCACCTGCTTGCCGACGGCCGCGTCGAGCTGCGCGTCGAGTGGCACGAACTCCGCGATCAGCTTGCCGTCGATCTCGATCAAGACGTCGCCGGCCTGGAGCTTCGACGACGCGGCCGACTCCGGAATCACTTGCTCGACGACGAGCAAGCCGGTCTGATTCGGATACGCCGCGCGCACGCGCGCCTCGGACTCGCGGGTGAGGCCGAGCCGGCGCAGCTCGGCGAACGGCTTGTGGACGAACTCGGTCTCGAGCGTGCCGCGCGGCACGGCGTCGCCGTGCTCGATCTTCGCGAGCGCGACCTGGACGCGGTCGAGCGGCAGGAAGAAGCTCGACGCGGCCTGCGAGTTCGCGCCGGCGTTGAGCGCCACGACACGGCCCTCGATGTCGACGACGGGCGACCCCGACGAGCCGCCCGACGTGCTCGAGGCGGCTTGCAGATAGAAGGTGTTGAAATCGTTGTAATTGCCGCGCCCGTAATTCGGCGCCTGCCGGTCGAGCCGCGCGATCGTGCCTGCGAGGATCGAGAGCTGCTCGCCCGCGTCGTTACCGACGACGCGGATGTCGCGCCCGATCTGCGCGGCCTCGGGCACGAGCTTGAGCTCGGTCGGCTTCATGAACTGGAGCTGTTTCGGGTCGTAGCGGAAGAACCCGAAGTCGTGGATCGGATCGCGATAGATCGGCGTGAGGTCGACCTCCTCCTGATTCAGGAACACCGCCTGCGCACGCACCGGCCCCGGCGTCACGACGTGCCGATTGGTGAGGATGATGCCGTGCTGTGCGTCGACGACGAACCCGGTCGCCTGCGCCGAGGAATTGCGCTCGGTGTCGAACGAGCGCGTGCTATCGATCTGAATCGACACGACGCCGGACGCGATTCGCTCGAGCGTACGGTTCCAGCTCGGCGCCTCTTGCGCCGCGACGGGCGGAGCGGCGATCGGTCGCGTCGCCACCGGTTGCGACGCAACGGGCAGCGCGATGAGCGCGAATAGACACGCAACCGCCCGCGAGTCCAGGATCTTTATCGTTGGCATTGGCCCTAATCCGTTACTGACGCGGCGACAGCCGCCCCCCGGCGTCTGACCATCGTAGCGGGTTTTTGCTCCCCGCGTTCAGGCCGAGCGCGCGGCGCATGAAGAAGCGCTTCGCGACGACCGAGCTATCCACGGCGCGCAAACCGGCGCCGCGCAAAGGCGCCGCCCAAGCCGGGAGCGCGAACAGTCGATGCAGCGCGTCGAGCGCGACGAGCATTTCGAGGTTGGCGCCCTTGCGCTCGCGCTCGTAACGTCGCAGCACTTTGACGTCGCCCGGATCTTCGCCCGCGAGCAACGCGTCCTCGATCACGCGCGCGAGCGAAGCCGCATCGAGCAGGCCCAAGTTCATCCCTTGGCCGGCGAGCGGGTGCACCGTATGCGCCGCGTCGCCGACCAGCACGGCGCGCGGCGCGCAGTAGCGATGCGCGTGCAGCGCCTGCAACGGGAATCCCGCGCGTCGGCTGCAAGGGCCGAGCTCGCCGAGCACGCCGGCGCTCGCCCTCTGCAGCTCCGCGAGAAACGAGCCGGGCTCCGCCGCGATCAGCTCGGCGGCGCGCTCGCTCGCTAGCGACCAGACGACGGAGCTTCGCCCGTCCGCGAGCGGCAAGAACGCGAGCGGTCCGCCGGGCAAGAATCGCTGCCACGCCGTCTCGCGATGCGGGCGCTCGGTCGCGACGTGGGTCACGAGCCCCGTCTGTCCGTAGCTGCGCGCCGCGACGGGGAGCTCGAGCATGCCGCGGATCGCAGAGTCGCTGCCATCCGCCGCGACGAGCACGGCGCCTTGCGCCGCGCGTCCGTCCGCGAGCCAACGCGCGCCAAGCGCGAGTCGATGTCGACGCTCTCGAGGCCGGCGCCGTGCGCGAGCTCGGCGTTCGGAGCGGCCGCGAGCACTTCGGCCAAGGCCCTGCGCAGCAGACTGTCTTCGACGATATGGCCGAGGTCCGGCTCCGCGATCTCGGCGCTGTCGAACTCGAGCGCGCCGGCCGACGGATCCTCGCCCTCCCAGACGTGCATGCGTCGGTACGCGCTCGCGCGGCGCGCGGCAACACGTTGCCACGCGCCGACCGAGTCGAGCACGCGCTGCGACGCACGCGACAGCGCGTAGACGCGCAAATCGGTCTCGTCGGCGTGCCACTCGGGCAGCGCGCGTGCCTCGAGCACGCGCACGCGCAGCCGGTCCGCGCAGCGCCCGGTCGCGAGCAGCGCAGCAACGCTGAGGCCCACGACGCCCGCGCCGGCAATCAGAATGGTCGGTGGTGTCGCGCTCACGAGCCGCTACTCGACGAGTCTCAGGCCGCGCGCGAGCCGCGGCACTCGACCGCCGCGGCCCATCGTTTGCCGCGCGAGCAACGCCTTCGCGCCGGGCAGAAGATCGAATGCCACGAGGCCGAGGCCGCGGCCGACCCCAGCGCCGGGCACAGACTCGCCGAACAGGCTCACGAGACCGTGCGTAAATGCCGAGACACGGCCTCGATCCGCGGCGCGCCAGGCGCGGTAGCGCTCGAGCACTTCGCGCGAGCCGGGATCGGGGTCTGCGCCGCGCGCACGCCCGGCCCCTATCTCGTCCGCGATGACCTCCGCGAGCGTCGCGACGTCGCGCAGAGCCAGGTTGAAGCCTTGCGCCGCGATCGGGTGCAGCCGCAGCGCCGCGTCGCCGATCAAGAGCGCGCGCTCGCGCGTGAGCTCCTCGCTCGCGACGCGCGCGAGCGCGTGCGCGCGCCGCTCGCCGATCCGCGCAATGCGGCCGAGCCGGAAGCCGAATACCGCCTGTAGCTCCGCGCGGAACTCGTCGGGCGGCAACGCGAGCGCGCGCTCGGCGTCGTCGCTCGGCAGCGTCCAAATCACCGCGGCCCGACCGCCGGTCAGCGGCAGGAACGCGATCGCGCCGCGCTTCGTGAAGCGCTCGAACGCGCGGCCCGCGAGCGGCGCCTCGGTCGTCACGTTGAAGATCAGCGCACGTTGCGCATAGTCGTGCTCGGCCGCCGCGACGCCGAGCGCGGCGCGAACCGAGGAGCGAGCGCCGTCCGCGCCGACCACGAGCCGCGCACGAACCGTGCGCGCGCCGGGCTCGATCCGCGCTTCGGCCGCGTCGCGGCCGACCTCGAGCTCCGCGACGGTCGCGGGTGCGAGCACACGGAGGCGGGGCGCGCGCTCGAGCCGCTCCCAGAGCGCCTTTCCGAGCGCCGCGTTCTCGACCGTGTAGCCGAGGGCCTCGACGCCCTCCTCCTCCGCCCTGATCCGCGCGGCGCCGAAGCGGCCGCGCTCGGAAACGTGCACGGTTCGAATCGGCTCGGCGCGGGGAGCGAGCTCGGGCCAGACGCCGAGGGCCGCGAGAATTCGCTGCGACGCGTTCGCGAGCGCGGTGGTCCGGCCGTCGAAGCTCGGCTGCTCGAGCTTCGCGGTCTCGCGCGCCTCGACGAGCACCACGTCGAGCGGCAGCTCGGCGAGCGCGCAGGCGAGCGCGGAGCCGACGGCGCCGCCGCCGACGATCAGCACGTCGCAGTCGAGACGCTCGGCGAGGCTCGCGCTCACGCGCGTGTGGCCATCAGCGCCTCGATCTCCTCGACCGAAGCAGCGAGGTCCGCCGTGAGCACTTCGGGGCCTTCGCGGGTGACGAGCACGTCGTCCTCGATCCGGATGCCGATCCCGCGCCAGCGCTTCGCGACGTCCTTGTTCGCAGGCGACACGTAGATCCCGGGCTCGATCGTCATGACCATGCCGGGCTCGAGCAGCCGCCAATGCTCGGCGACCTTGTAGTCGCCGACGTCGTGCACGTCGAGTCCGAGCCAATGACCCGTGC
>Ga0105246_10001112_pt1 | contig 15639 bp, 11 predicted proteins | sample KBSM64metaG_FD_99694 | JGI IMG/M metagenome (GOLD analysis project Ga0105246, IMG submission 99694) | Miscanthus rhizosphere microbial communities from Kellogg Biological Station, Michigan, USA - KBS M6-4 metaG | ecosystem: Host-associated > Plants > Roots > Rhizosphere > Soil | place...
ATCCAGGCGAGTGGCCACTTCCAGGCGGCAGCTCGGCTGCAACCGACGGCGGCCGCGACCAGTGTTCGGATCCGAGACGGCAAACGGGTGGTCACCGACGGACCGTTCGCGGAAACGCGCGAGCAACTCGGCGGCTACTACCTGATCGAGGCCAAGGATCTGGATGAGGCCATCGGCATTGCTGCGAAGATTCCTTCGGCGCGGCGGGGAACCGTCGAGGTCCGGCCCCAGATGGAAATGGGCGCGCCCGCGGCGGCGTAGCTCGTCAATCCTGAAGTAGCGGCCGGCCTGGAGGCCGGCCCTACCTCGTTATTACTGCAGCTTGCAGGAGAAACTCGCCGCGTCGTTGGTGCTTCCGGCGCCCTTGTACACCGCGACTTGCGGATACGCACACAACGGACGAGTCATATCCACGCTGCTACCCGTTACGTGCGATGCGATGATGGCGTCGGGAGCCTGGCCAGCTTCGCGCCAGCGTTCGATCACTCCCATCTTATTGAACTGGTCGGGACCAGGACCGCCGCCGCAATGCGCCATTCCGGGCTCCATGTAAAGTTTGAACCAATCGTCCTGCTTCTTACCCATCTTGTTCAGCACTTCTTTGTAATACAGCACGGTGTGACCCGGCGGGATGCTCGGATCGGCCCAGCCGTGATACAGCAGCAACTTTCCGCCGTGCGCCTTGAAGGCCGATAGATCGTAAGTCAGAACGTCGATGCCCGCCTTGTCGGCCTGCGCCACTTCGGTGTCCAAATCGAAATTGTGCCAGTCGTAGTCTTTGTCCTGGTGGCCCAAAATTCGGATCACGTCCCAAACGCCGCCCGGTCCCGTGGGAACGGTCTTGAGCGATCCAACCTGCAACTCCGTGCCGGGCTCGTAGCCGGTCCAGATGACTTCGCCCTTCTTCGTTTTGACGTCGCCGAATACGATGCGCACCGTTTCCAGCTCGCCTGCGGTCAGGCAAGTGGAACCATCCGCCGCTTTGCACAGTAGCGCCGAGGGATCGTAGTGGCACTTTTCAGGATTACTAATGATGCCGTCCTTCACGCCGTCCAGGGCATCGCAGGAATCCATCACGGCCTTATGCAGCGTGTCGACCTTGGCCTGCGTCAGCGGCGAGTTGTTCTTCATCAACTCTAGCGATCGTTCCACTCCAGCCGCATGCAGATGCACGTGCGGATTCGCGGGAGCGCCCACGGAAGCCGCATCGAAATCCTCGGGGAACTTGGTGATCTCGATCAGCCCCTGCCTTCCGCCCGTGGAACAGCCGTTGTAATAGGAATATTTGGGACCTCTGCCGTAGAACGCCGTGGTGATCAGTTTGGCCTTGACGACGGTTTCATGCATCGCGCGATACGCGAAATCGGTGATCTTCTCAGGGTGGCCGAGCGCGAACATGCCGCCTCCGCCCACGTCATTGGCTCGGTGTCCCGTGTCATTCGATGCGGTCGCGTAGCCTTCGCGCAACGCAGCCGCCATCGCGGGGTAACTCACCGTGCCGGCCCATCCGCCGTTTCCCACCACCTGGAGTTTTCCATTCCAGTTTTCAGTGGGAAGGAATACGGCGGTGTCGATCAGCGAGTCCGACGAAGGCTCGAGCACCATCAAGACACGGCAGTAGGCGGGTACAGGAAGGGGAGCTTGAGGAGCTCGTCCTCCTGCCGCGGGCCCTTTTGCCTGTCCACCTGGGCCGCCGCGCCCACCACGACCTGTCGCCGATCCTTCGGGAGCCGGGAGGACCGGAGTCAGTGTTCCAGTGGGAGCCGCAAAGAGGCCAGCGGGTATGAACTGGATCGATTTGACCGACGCATCGGGAAACGCAAGTTTCAGTTGATCACAGGGAGTCTGTGCAACCGCAAACGCAGCCACAACAGGCAGAACAAAGAGCGCATACAGTCTGGACATCGAGGTCCTCCTCTTACTTTAGTTACTGTACACACAAAACCGCCTTCGTGGGAACGCAAATAACTAAGTAATACTCACGTTCCGTTTTTGCCTTACGCCGTGGGGCTGACGCGCTGGCGCTCCGATTAACGCGTGCCGGGAGGTTGCTGGATCCTGCGTGGTTCGCCGCGTTGTCGGCGGCTGCGCACCAGCTTCGCTCCCGGCTTTCGAACAGCCACGATACACTGATCGCATGTCCACGCTGACAATTCGACAGGCGAAGCCCGAAGACGTGGCAGCCAGCGCCAAGATCTGCTATGAGGCCTTCTACAAGATCAACACCGACCACGGATTTCCGCCGGATCTACCCGTTGTGGAACGCGCCGCCGGTCTGATGTCGACGATGTTCACGCATCCGAGCTTCTACTGCGTCGTCGCCGAGGATGATGGGAGAATCGTCGGCAGCAACTGCATGGACGAACGTTCGCCCATCGCGGGGATCGGGCCCATCACGGTCGATCCGGGAGCGCAGAATCACGGCGTTGGACGGGGTTTGATGCAAGCCGTGCTCAATCGCGCCAGCGCACGGAATTTTCCAGGAGTCCGACTGGTGCAGGCGGCGTTTCACACGCGCTCGCTCTCCTTATATTCGACTTTGGGATTCGACGCGCGCGAGCCGCTTTCGGTGATGCAGGGGCCCGCCATCAAGAAAAAATTAGAGGGGTGCTTGGTGCGTCCCGCGGCGACGGAAGACTTGGACGCTTGCAATCGCGTGTGCATGAAAGTTCACGGACACGATCGCGGCGGCGATCTTGCGGACTCTATCGCTCAGGGGACGGCGGCAGTGGTCGAGCGGCATGGAAGAATTACTGCCTATTGCAGCAGTCTGGCCTTCTTCGGGCACGCCGTGGCCGAGACCAATCTGGATTTGCAGGCGCTGATTGCCGCTGGGGATGCATTCGGCGGGCCGGGAATCCTGGTGCCGACGCGCAATGCGGAGCTGTTCCGGTGGTGCCTGGCGAACGGGCTACGCGTTGTGGAGCCCATGACGCTGATGACTCTCGGGCTGTACAACGAGCCCGCGGGAGCGTACTTACCGTCGATTCTGTACTAGATCTTCGTCTTTAGAATATCGACCAGTTCCTGCACTGAAGCCGCGCTCTTGGCGAGCATGCCCTTCTCTTCTTCCGTCAGCTTGATCTGGTAGATCTGTTCGATCCCCTTCGCACCCAGCTTCACCGGTACCCCGACAAAAAGTCCGTCGATACCGTACTCACCTTCGAGATACGCTGCGCAGGGCAGGACCTTCTTCTTGTCCTTGACAATCGATTCGACCATCTCGACCGCCGAGGCTGACGGAGCATAATACGCGCTACCAGTCTTGAGATACTTTACGATCTCCGCACCGCCGTTGCGCGTGCGGTCGACGATCGCCGCCAGCTTATCCGGAGCGATCAGCTCGGTCAGCGGGATGCCCGAGACGCCCGAGAGCCGGACCACCGGCACCATCGTGTCACCGTGGCCGCCCATTACCACCGCCGTAACGTTCTCCACCGACACATCCAGCTCCTGCGCGATAAATGTGCGGAAGCGAGCGGAATCCAGCACGCCGGCCATACCGATCACGCGGTGCTTCGGGAATTTCGAAGCCTTAAATGCGCTCCAGCACATCGCGTCCAGGGGATTCGTCACCAGGATAATGATGGCGTTGGGTGAATACTTCGCGATCTCTTGAGAAACGCTGGTGACCACCGCGTGGTTGGCCAGCAGCAAATCGTCGCGGCTCATGCCGGGCTTGCGAGCCAGTCCCGCCGTGATCACCACCACGTCCGAATTCGCTGTCGGCTCGTAATCATTGGCTCCCGTGATGCGAACATCGTAGCCCTCGACGGGTCCCATCTGGAGCATGTCGAGCGCTTTGCCCTGAGGCACGCCTTCGACCACGTCCACGAGCACCACGTCGCCCAGTTCTTTATAGGCGAGATTGACGGCGCAGCTCGCACCGACATTTCCGCCGCCGACTACTGTGATTTTTTTGCGCATGAATTTGCGATTATAGCATCCGAAGAACGCTGCACCATGCACTGGAGCGATGTTTATGCGGCGATTTCGACGCGATTCCGGCCCGCCTGCTTGGCCCGGTACAGGGCATGATCCGCGGCATCGATCAGTTCGGCGCAGGTGCGGCCTTGGTTTGGAAACACCGATACGCCACAGGATACGGTAATGCTGGCCAGGGTCTCACCGTGGAACCGCACGATCAACTCACGAATCGCTTCGCGAAATTGTTCGGCGCGTTTCGCAATCGCTTCGCTCGCAAGCCCGGGCAAGAGCATGATGAACTCTTCCCCGCCGTAACGGCAGACCACATCCTCCACGCGCGTGTGAGTTTGCAACATCAAGCCCACCCGCTGCAGCACCGCATCACCCGCTTCATGCCCGTGAGAATCGTTAAAGCGCTTGAAGTGATCCACATCGATCATGATCACGCCGACGGGGGAGCCCGTCTCGCCGGCACGGAGTAATTCGCGCGCCGCGGTCTCCTCAAAGTAGCGGCGATTGTACATCGCGGTGAGAGGATCCCGGATCGCCTGATCGCGGAGCTTTTCGCGCAACTGGAGATTGGCCAGCGCCAGAGCGATTTGTTCAGCGGCCAGCGACGCGAGTCGCCGGGTGTCTTCGGGAATACCGGCTGATTCGCCCTCCAGCACCAGCAGGCCGGTGGCCTCGCCTTGCGCCATCATGGGAATGCAAATGGCACTGGCACTATCTGCCGCCGCCGCATGCAGGTGCCGGCAATACACATCTTGCCCATCGCCCTGAATCACGTGGGTCCGGCCCCGCCGCAAGGCCCAGCAGTCGTCGGGGGTGAACATTTTGGGCTGTTGTCCGTCGCCTCCCCAACCCGTGGCGAGCTCCAGCAGATTGCGGGAAGCGCGGTAGAGATAGATGGCTCCGCGCTCGCTGGGAAACAGTTTGGGGCCAAAGCGCGCCATCAAGGCCTCGGATTCAGCCGCGGTGCCACAGGCTTGCAGCAGCTCCACCACTTCGCCGATCAGCATCGTCTCCCGATGCGTCCGCTCCAAGGCCAGCAGAGACTGTTGCACCTGGAGGTTGGATTGTTCCAGTTCCGCGGTTCGCTCCTGAACCCGGCTCTCGAGCCCGGCCTGGACCTCGCGAAGAATCCGGGTGGTTACCGCCTGGCTCCGTAGTTCCTGCCGCAGGGGCTTGAGCAGGATCAGATAAATGGTGGGAGTCATCAGCCCCATCATGAACAGTGACCCGATCGCCGCCTCAATCAGAGGCGAGTACGATAGCGTCTCCAGCAGCACGAACATTCCCAGCAGTCCGCTCAACTCTACGGCCACGATAGTCAGAGTGATCCGCCAAGGAGACGCAGCACCGGTCGGCGGTTCGGGCTCAAGGGGATTTTCAGCGGGGGGACGTAGTCGCATTCTAGGATTTGAAGTGTCCGCCAGCGCCTTCACCTGGCGCCTTCGCATGACAAACTAGAATCGGGAAAAGCGCGCGTTTTCTTTAGGAAAACGGTCGACGCCGAGGCTAAGGCTCTTGCGGAGGGGCTTCCTGGCCGGCTTCTTTACGCGCCTGCTCGAACAGGAAGCCGAGGGTCTTGTCGGTACGGATGTGGCCGGCGATTCGGGCCAATCCGCCTTCCTTCTGGAGCTTAGCGCGCGTCACCGCAGCGGCTTCCCGCTGCTGGCGGGCGATCCGGTTGACCTCGCGGTCGACTTCTTCCTGCGTCGCGCCGATGGCCTCCCGTTCGCCGATCTTATCCAGAATCAGCGATGCCCTTACGTCGCGTACCGCCCGGTCTTTCTGGGACTCGCGCACTTTGGCCCAATCCAGCTTGATCTGATTGGGATCGACGCCCTGCGCGGCCAGCGAGCGCAGTTGATTTTCGACGTTGATCTGGATCTGCCGATCGACATATGCGTCCGGCACCGGAAAATCATGCGCGTCCACCAGCTTGTCGATCAACTGGCTCTTGGCTGCTTCCTGCGCACGGTGCCCGCGTTCCTGCTGAATCGATTTGCGGATGGTCTCTTTCAGTTCCTCGAGCGTCTTGAAGTCGCCCAGATCCTTGGCGAACTCGTCGTTGAGCTCCGGGAGTTCCTTGCGGCGAACGGCCTTCACCACCGCGCGGAATTTTACAGTCTTCCCCGCCAGCGCCGGACGATCGTAGTCTTCCGGATAGGTCACCTCAAACTCGCGGACCTCTTCGGGTGATGCGCCCCGCAGGCTCTCGCTGAACTCCTTCATGGTGGCCTCGTCGCCGATCTTGAGCATCAGCTCATCCTGCGAGACCTTTTCCTCGACGCCCTCCAGGCTTTCGAGCGACACCACCGCGTAATCGCCGTCGGCGAGAGCGCGAGGCTCCTCGTTGACGAACTGAGCCTTCTGGTCGCGGACCTGCTCGACGCGCGCATCCACGTCGGCGTCGGTCACTTCGGGTTCGTTGTAGGTGACGGTGACGCCGCGATACTCGCCTAGTTCAAAGGTCGGTGCGACCTCGAATTCAGCCTTGAAGCGCAGCGGCTCCCCGGCGTGAAAATGGACGTCGGAGATCCCCGGCCGGCCCACTAACTGGAGATTTTCCTTCTCCACGGCGGCCTGCAGGAACCGCGGCACCAGCGCGTCCAGAACTTCCTGGCGGATATCGCCGGCAAAGCGCGTCTTGACGATCGAAAGCGGAGCCTTGCCGGGCCGAAACCCTGGCAGGCGCGCTTTCCCTTGAATTACGACGGCCGCACGCTCGGCTTCCTGATCCACCTCGGCTACGGGGACAGTAATTTCCAGGGCGTGCTTGCACCCTTCTACTAAGGCCACATTCTCTCCCAAACGTAGTGTTTCATGACCGCTCCATCACTGTCGCCGCCGAGCTTGCGCTTCCGAAGCCGCGAGAGTAATGGAGCGTTTCCAGGACCAGATCAGCTACGGGCGGCTGCGGCCGGCTGCGCGGCTTCTTTAAGCGCGTGCGCCTTATCCGTGGCTTCCCAGCTAAAGGTGTCTTCGGTCCGGCCGAAGTGGCCGAACGCGGCAGTCTTGCGGTAGATCGGACGGCGCAGCTTCAGCGTGTCGATCATGCCCTTCGGCGTCAAGCTGAAATTGGCGCGAACCAGTTCCACCAGGCGCTCTTCCGGCACCGTGCCCGTTCCGAATGTGTTCACCATCACCGATACCGGCTCGGCAACCCCAATGGCGTACGCGAGCTGTACTTCGACGCGCTTGGCGAGACCAGCCGCCACGATATTCTTCGCAATGTAGCGCGCGAAATAGCACGCCGAGCGGTCCACCTTCGTCGGATCCTTGCCCGAGAACGCCCCGCCGCCGTGCCGACCCATGCCGCCGTAGGTGTCGACGATGATCTTGCGTCCCGTCAATCCTGTGTCACCATGAGGTCCGCCGATAACGAACCGGCCGGTCGGGTTGATGTGATACTTCGTGTTCGAATCGACCATGTTCGAGGGAACGATGGGATCGATGACGTACTTCTTCACGTCGGCGCGGAGCTGCTCGGTGGTGACGTCGTCGTCGTGCTGGGTGGAGATAACCACCGCGTCGATGCGCTTGGGTTGGCCGTCGACGTATTCCACGCTGACCTGGCTCTTGCCATCGGGACGAAGGTACGTGAGCTTGCTGGTGCGGCGGATGTCGCTCAACTGCTTCACCAGGTGGTGCGCCATCTGGATCGGCAGCGGCATCAGCTCGGTGGTTTCGTCGCAGGCGTAGCCGAACATCAGACCCTGGTCGCCGGCGCCGCCCGTGTCGACACCCATGGCGATGTCGGGCGATTGAGTCTGAATCACGTTCAGGATGCCGCAAGTCTTGGCGTCGAAGCCCATCTTCGCATCGGTGAAACCGATGTCGGCGATGACTTCACGCGCCAGTTTCGGGACGTCCAAAATTGCCTTGGTGGTGATTTCACCAGCCACCATGCAGATTCCGGTGGTGACCAGCGTTTCGCAGGCCACGCGGCTGGTGGGGTCCACTGCCAGCGCGGCGTCCAATACGGCGTCCGAAATCTGGTCAGCCATCTTATCGGGGTGACCTTCAGTCACGGATTCCGACGTGAAAATATGTCGCATTCGTTCAGACACTTGCAATATCCTCCACGGGGATGTACCTACGATCTTCTGGTGGGAAAACCAAAGTATTCAGTGTAGCATGGACCACGCCCCGTCGCATCTTTCGACCTCGCGCCTCTATCTGTAGCGCCTGCAACGAATTGCCGATGGAAGTAAGCTTGTGAAGTAATCTGGTTATGCGGAGTCTGTTTCATGGCTGAGCACATGGTGGCAGGGCGCGCCTCGCTGGCAATTCTGATCCCCAATTTCAACGACTGGGAATCGGTGCGCCTGCTGCTGCCAGGGCTCGACCGGGCGATGGCCAGTTGGGATGGCCAAGTCTCGGTTCTGGTGGTGGACGATGCATCCACTGAGCCGATGCCTCAGGATTGGCCGGGTCAATCTTTCTCCGCGCTGGATTCGGTGGAGATACTTCATCTGCGCTCGAATCAGGGCCACCAACGCGCGATTGCGCTCGGGCTGTATCACCTGCATGAATTCACCGATACCGGCGCCGTCGTGGTGATGGATGGCGATGGTGAGGATCGGCCGGAGGATGTGCCCGAACTGCTGCGGGCTTTCGCTGCCAGTGCCGGGGCCGGAGATGCCACCCCAGTGGTCTTCGCCGCCCGGACCAGGCGCATGGAGAGTCTGGGCTTCCGGCTGTGCTACAAGGTGTATCGCCTGGTCCATCATGCGCTGACCGGGGTAGTGGTGCAGGTTGGAAACTTCAGCGTAGTTCCCCGCCCTGCGATGGCGCGGCTGATGGCGGTTCCGGATCTGTGGAACCACTATGCGGCCTCGGTCTATCGGGCGCGCCTTCCGCGAACCTTGGTCCCGCTGCCGCGCGGCCGGCGCCTGGCAGGCGAATCCAAAATGAACTTCGTGAGCCTGCTGATTCACGGCCTGAGCGCGATGTCCGTGTTCAGCGACCAGGTGAGCGCGCGCCTCTTGACCGCCGCCGTCAGCTTCGCCGCGATCGCGATGGGATTGATGGGCGTGGCCGCGGGGATTCGTTGGTTTACGGACTTGGCGATTCCAGGCTGGACGACCTTCACCGTCGGCTTGCTGCTGGTGCTGGTAGTGCAGTCGCTCAGCTTCGCGACCCTGTTCGCGTTTCTCATCGCCGGCCGCCGCAGTTCCCTGAATTTTCTGCTGACGCGGGACGCTCCGTATTTCATCTTGGGCAAAACTGCCGTGTACGAGGCGGCTGAGAGAAATTCCGCTGCAGCCAGGACCTCCGACAAATGAGCCGGGTAGTCGCCGATTCCGAATTCAAGTACGCCGGCTCAGAGCTTGAGCTGTTCGAAAAAGCGCGCAACTGGAAGTCGTACTGGCGCGCGCAGATCGCTGAATTCGTGCGCTGCGACGTACTCGAAGTGGGCGCCGGAATCGGCGCGAATACGCTGACTCTGTCTAGCTTGACGTATGAACGCTGGACGTGCCTGGAGCCGGATGCGGTGCTCGCCGCGCGGATCGAGCTGCCTCCGGGCGGGCGGCATGAAACGGCTGTAGGAACCATCGTCGATTTGGCGCCGGCAGCGAAGTTCGACGCGATTCTCTATATCGACGTCCTGGAGCACATTGAAGACGATCGCCGTGAGATGGCTCGCGCTGCGGATCGTTTGAAGCCCGGCGGAGCGCTGATCGTGCTCGCGCCCGCGCATCCGTTTTTGTTCACCTCGTTTGATCGGGCCATCGGCCACTTCCGGCGGTACACGCGCGCTTCACTGCGAGCAGCCGCCCCGGAAAAGCTGCCGATCGAGAAGCTCGTCTATCTGGACGCAGCGGGGATGCTGGCTTCCGCCGCCAATCGCATGCTGCTCAAGAGCGCCATGCCCACGGAGCGGCAGATCCTGACTTGGGACCGGATGCTGGTACCGGTCTCGCGGCTGATCGATCCCATCTTCGCCGGCCGCGTCGGAAAAAGCGTGCTGGGTATCTGGCGCAAGGCATGATCCAGCGAAACAACAGGATCTCGGCGGCGATTTTTTGCGCGGTTGCCGCGCTGTTGCTCGCGCTTCACGGCCAGCGGATGGTGATGACCAACGACGAAGGCATCGTGCTCGAATCCGCGCAGCGCATGGCCGCCGGCGGGCGAATCTACGTCGATTTCTTCGGCTACATGAGCCCGGGCAGCTATTGGCTGCAAGCGCTGGTGTTCAAACTCTTGGGGGTCGCGTTGTGGACCGGACGTCTGATCGTGATTCTGGACTTTGCTTCCCAATGCGCGTTGGTGTATTGGCTCACGGCACGGCTTTCATCATCCGTGGCATCGTGGCGCGCGGCGGCCGCGGTGACGCTCGCGTTCGCGGGATTCCAGGTAGCCGACCCGGCGTTTCTCACCTCAACCCATCGCTGGGATAGCGCGACATTCGCCTTGGCGGGATTGTGCCTGGCAGTAAGCGCCTTACCCGAAAGCCGGCGCTGGAAATGGATCTTAAGCGGCGCCGCATTAGCCGTGGCGGCCTGGTGCACACCGTCTTTAGGAATCGTCGCAGTAGTGGTGGCTCTGTGGCTAGCTGTTTCACGCGAGCGCCGCAGTAATCTATTCCCTCTGCTGGAGGGAGCGGTGGCGATCGGACTAGCCGGCGTGATCGCCCTCATGTCGACGGGAAGCCTGGGAGCGTTTTTCACGCAAATGACTTGGCTGCGGGAGAACTATTCCGGCGTGAACGTACTGCCCTACGGCTCGATTATCGGGGGTTACCGCGCCCTGCTCGAGGGCAGCCACGGGATTCTCGAAACGGCCATACGCCTCGTCCTGATCGCGTGCGTGGCTCTGCCCGCAATTCTTCCTCCGGCGGCCATACTTCTGGGCGCCGTTATGCTGTGGCGCCGGTTGCGGCGCGAAGAATCACGTGAACAGCGCGATGTACTGCTTCTACTGCTGCCCGCTGTTGCGGCACTGGTGATCACGGCGTTTCCGCGCGCCGACATGATGCATCTGGCGTTCATCGCGGCGTTGCCCTACGTGCTGGTAGGCGCGGCGTTGGCGAGTTTGCTGCCAGCCCGCATCGCAAGCTGGCTGTCCATCGTCTCAATCCTCCTGGCCACGGTCTTCGCTTCGAATTATTTCCGGGGATGGCGGGAATCGTCTCCCGTGGTTTCCCCTGCCGGCGTCTTGCAAGTGGGCCGGGATCAGGCGCCCGACGTCCAGCGGCTGATGCAGCAAGTGCATCGCGGCGATAGCCTGTTCGTGTATCCGTATATGCCGATGCAGTACTTCCTCACCCAGGCGCACAATCCAACCCGGTATTCCTATCTCATGCCTGGCATGATGACCCGCATCCAGGAAACCGAAGCACTCGGTGAACTGGAGGCCCGGCCTCCCGAGTGGCTGCTCTACATGCAGCTTTCCCGGGAAGAGCTTCTGCGCGTGTTTCCGAACGCAACCGGCCGGGATTGGCGCTTTACGGAACTCGAATCCTGGATGGAGCAAAACTACCGGCCCGTGGACGGTCCCTCGATCCACGTCGGCGGATACGGGTTGTGGCGGCGCCTGCCCACCCCGGAGGCTGCGGCGCTCCGCTAGTACTCCAAGATTCTAAGTATTCCTCAATCCCTCGTTAGACTTCCGCAGAGTGGCATTGCTCGTGCACATAGTTTAGGCAAATGCAACACATAACAGGGATTACAGCACTAATGGTCGCCTCGGCAGCGTTCCTGGGTGCGCAGACCGATCCGCCCGGCCGGGTCGGACGGCTCAACTACATTGACGGCCCGGTGTCATTCCAACCGGCTGGCGTCAACGATTGGGTGGACGCATCCGTTAACCGACCGCTCATTCCCGGCGACAACATCTGGGTGGGCGACCGCGGGCGAAGTGAATTGCACATCGGATCCGCGGCTCTGCGCTTGGGGCCGGATACGGCCTTCCAATTTCTGAACCTGGATGACCAGGTGGTGCAGATCCGGCTCTCGGAAGGAACCCTCACGGTCCGCGTGCGCGGTCTCGCACAGGACCAGGTTTTCGAGGTGGATACGCCCAACGTGGCGTTCACTCTGGTTCGTCCCGGAGAATACCGTATCGACGCCAATCCGGATTCCCAGAGCACCATCATTACGGTGCGCGATGGCGAAGGGGACGTGACGGGCGGCGGGGATACCTTCCCAGTCTACGGACGGCAACAGGTCGTCGTCAGGGGCTACGATCAAATCACCTACAACCTGGCATCTTCTCCGGGACCCGATGCGTGGGATCAATGGTGCTCCTCGCGCGATCGCCGCGAAGATCAGTCGCAGTCCGCGCGCTACGTTTCCCGCGAAGTGGCCGGTTATGACGACTTGGATCAGTACGGCCGTTGGGATAATCAGCCCGGCTACGGAAACGTGTGGATGCCCACTTCCGTTGCCGCGGGGTGGGCGCCGTATCACGACGGATATTGGGCCTGGATCGCGCCGTGGGGCTGGACCTGGGTGGACGAAGCACCCTGGGGATTCGCACCGTATCACTACGGCCGCTGGGCTACTTTTGGCGGTCGCTGGGGCTGGATACCCGGACCCTATGAGGCAACTCCCGTCTACGCGCCGGCGCTGGTGGCCTGGGTTGGAGGAGGACGAGGCGGCTCCGGCTTCAGCTTGAGCTTTTCCATTGGCACGGTGGCCGCAGTGGGATGGTTTCCCCTGGGTCCTCGTGAGCCGTATTTCCCGTCTTACCAAGCGAGCCGGGGTTATTTCACGCGGGTGAACAACACCAACACGGTGATCAATAACACCACCATCAACAACTATTACGACTCCGGCCGGAACAATGCCGCGATCACCAACATCCCGTACGTGAACCGGAATGTTCAGAACGGCGTCACTGCAGTTCCGCAAGACAGCTTCGCCCGGGGCCGCCGGGTGACGCAGGATGCGCGGCCGGTACCGGCGGCTCAAGCCGGCTCGGTCCAGGTCTTCGGCGCTCCGGCCATTGCGCCGCAAAGGGAGAGCGTTCTCGGCGCCCGCGCAGACACTGCCTCCCGCGCGGCACGTCCGCCCGCCAATGTGTTGACCCGACCGGTGGTCGCGCGAAGGGCTCCTCCTCCGGCTCCGGTTCCGTTTGACCGTCAGCAGCCGGCGCTGGCTAGAAATCCCGGCCGCCCTCTGCCAACAGCCGACGTCCAACAGATTCGCCAAGGTGCGCCCGCGCAGCCCACACCTCCAGTGCGCGTCGTGGACATGGGAAGAATCAGGCGGGTTCAACCCAATATTCAACCCACGGTGGGCGCTGCACCGCAGGGCGCGCCAAGTCCTGTTGCTCAGCCCGGACAGCAGAAGGGGCCTCCTGGACGGCAACAGCGTCAACCGGAGGTGTCAGGGCCTCAGCCACAAAGACCTCAGCCCCCAGTCGCTGAACGGCAGAATGTTCCTCCAGCGCGGCAACAACCTCCGCAACAGCAGCAGCCACAACAGGTGACACCGCCTCAGGCACAAACGCCCGAACCGCCGGCAGTGGACCGGCAGAGGGGACGACAACGCCAGCAGCAACCGGTGACACCGCCTCAAGCGCAGCAGCCTCAGGCTCCGGTTGTGGAACGGCCGAACGTGCCGCGGCCACAGCTTCCCCAACAGGCGGTACCACCGCAGGCGCAAACGCCCGAACCACCGGCAGTGGACCGGGAGAAGGGACGACAACAGCAGCAGCAACCGGTGACACCGCCTCAAGCACAGCAGCCGCAGCCCCCGGTCTTCGAAAGGGAGAGGGGACGGCAACAAGCTCCGCAGCAAGCGATACCGCCTCAAGCTCCGGTTATCGAACGGCCGAATGCGCCGGCGCGGCCACAGCTTCCCCAACAGGCAGCACCGGCTCCGGCACAAGCGCCTCCCCCTCCGCCAACCGACCGGCCGCAGCGCCAAGACAAGGGGAAGCAGGAGAAATCTGCGAAACAGGACAAATCGGACAAGTGATGAGTGTCAAGTTCCTCAACCTGTTCGACGCAGGGCGCAGACTGAGCCCGGCTTCGCGATACAGCCGGTGCACGCCGCTTGTAATTGGCGGCCACGCCAGTGTCAAATCGATAGGTGCGGAGTGCCAGGCTTTCGTAGCTCCCAGTCGAACATCAGCCGTGACACAAATATGGCCGTGAACAGATTCGCGATCAGGCCAATCACGAGTGTGAGCGCAAAGCCCCGTACTGCAGTCGTACCGAAGTAGAATAAGCAGCCGCACGCGACTAGGGTCGTAACGTGTGTATCTACTATTGTCGCGAAGGCGTGCCGGAATCCCGCCTCCATCGCGGCATACGCGCCCTTCCCTGCACGAAGCTCTTCCCGGATACGCTCGAATACCAATACGTTGGAATCGACTGCCATCCCGATGGTCAAGATCAATCCCGCGATCCCCGGGAGTGTAAGGACAGCATCAAGACAACTTAGAGTCGCGAGGAGGATAAGTCCGTTCAGTAGCAGAGCCACAACGGCGTGAACCCCGCTGCGTTTGTAATAGCTGATCATAGCCGCGGCCACTGTCCCCAGCCCAGCAGCGCCCGCGCGGAGTCCCTGGTGAATGGAGTCGGCACCCAACGACGGTCCCACCGTCCGCTGTGCGTGCGCGGTTATCGGCGCGGGCAGCGAACCCGCGCGCAGATTCAGAGCTAGCTCAGCAGCCTCATCCCCGGTTCGCGCACCGAAGATCTGTCCTGTATCAGAAATCTTGCCTTCAATCACTGGGACACTCAAGATCTTATGGTCGAGAACGATAGCCGCGCTCCTCCCGATGTTGGCCGCGGTGTAGGATGCAAACCGCTTTGCTGCGGTTTGGCTCAGCACAAAGGACGTGGCCCATCCCCGCTCTGTGTGCAGTGCTTGTGCATCGCGCAAATCCGTTCCGCGAACCTCCGGATTTCTTGCTAACAGATACCAGGACCCGCCTGGACCTTGAAGAATTTGCATGTCCAGAGGAAGGGTGCCGCCTTTGCTCGCATATGCCTCTTCGCGCGAAGCGAAAGGACCACTCCTTACATCTAGCCATTCCAGGACGGCGGCAGTGCTCAACATGCGCTTTACCCATTCGGGATCTCTATTCAGGCCCGGGAGCTCTATCAGGAGCCGGTCCTCCGCTCCGGCCCGGCCCAGCGGCTGTACCGTGGCTTCGGAGAGCCCTAGGCCATTCACCTTCCTCGTCAACACTTCGCGCGTCTGGCTCATCACCTGGTCGCGAAACTCCCGACCAGGCTCGCCGGGCCTGCGCCAGGCTTCGCGCCACTGTACCTGAAAGTCCAACTGCATACCTCCGCGCAAATCCGTTCCAAGGCGGATATTGCGCTGCCAGTTAGCCATCAATTCATTTCCAGATCGCGGCAATCCGATCAGCAAATAAGTGGATATAGCCGCCACTGCGGCGACAAACAAAGTTCGAGCAAGTAAACCATTCCTCATGACACTACTCCCCTCATCGTGGATTTTTGGGTTCAGACGCAGGCTTTAGAGGAGCGTGCGAGGGGGCGGCCGCTGATTGAGGGCGGCCTCCGCTGCAAGGGCGATAGCGACTCGTCCGGTTCGCTGCGTTGCAGGGCGGGCGCTTAAATCAACATGCAGAATGAAGGCGGCCACAGACGCGGCGGTCCGCCGGTCTGTCAGTGATGTGGTACTGCTTACTGGAGCGGGTTCAAGGGCCGACGGCGGATGATGCGGCTTGTGGAACGCGGCTCCGCGCTCCGGAAGACCCGCGTGACTGCCGGAGAGA
>Ga0105246_10001115_pt1 | contig 15623 bp, 18 predicted proteins | sample KBSM64metaG_FD_99694 | JGI IMG/M metagenome (GOLD analysis project Ga0105246, IMG submission 99694) | Miscanthus rhizosphere microbial communities from Kellogg Biological Station, Michigan, USA - KBS M6-4 metaG | ecosystem: Host-associated > Plants > Roots > Rhizosphere > Soil | place...
AAAAGAAACATCCTACTCAACAGTCTTACACGCGAAACGCGCCGATCAATTGCTTCAACTCAATCACCTGGCGCGACAACTGCCGGCTGGCCGCCTCGGCCTGATGGGCACCCTGGGCGGCATGTTCACCTGCACGATTGATTTCAACGATGTTCTGGTCGATATCGTGGGCGACGGCGGTTTGCTGCTCCACGGCCGCCGCAATCTGCTGGTTCTGATCGACGATCATGCCGACGGCACCCAGGATGTTTTCCAAGGCCTGCTGGACCTTTTCCGACTGCCCCACCGTGCCATTCGCCATGGCATGGCTGGTTCCCATAGCCTTGACCGCCGCGTCGACACCACTGTGCAAACGGCTGATCATCTGCTCGATTTCCTCGGTGGAGTGCTGGGTCCGCCGCGCGAGGGTGCGCACTTCATCGGCCACCACCGCAAAACCGCGCCCCTGCTCTCCGGCGCGAGCGGCTTCAATCGCGGCGTTCAGCGCCAGTAGATTGGTTTGCTCGGCAATGCTCTTGATCACTTCCAGCACGCTGCTGATCGATTGGCTATCGGTCGCCAACTGGTTGATCACCCGCACCGACTCATCAAGGTCCAAGGCCAGGCGCGCGATGCTGCCTTGCTGGGATTGCACCAGGCCACGACCGCTGACGGTTTCATCGTTGACACTATGGGCGCTGCTGACCGCCGCCGCCGCATTGCGCGCCACTTCCTGGGCCGTGGAGGACATCTGGTTCATGGCGGTCGCCACTTGCTCGATCTGGCTGCGCTGGCCGGACACCGCCTGGTTGCTGCGGACTGAGACCGCCTCCACTTGGCTGGCTTGCAGCTCTACCTGGCCGACGGTGTGGCCGACGCGCTCGATCAGGTCGTGGATCTTGGCCACGGTGCCATTGAACACCTCGCCCAGTTCCCCCAGCTCGTCGCGACTATGAGCGACGAACGTGACCGTCATGTCGCCCGCCGCCACCTTGTCCATCATCCCCCCCAGGCGTCGCAGGGTGGTGCGGGTGGAGGCATAGAAGCCAGCGTACAAATAGAAGATCAGCAAAAACACCGCCGCCAGGGCACACACCAGCACCACCATGTGCGTACGGTACTGCGCCAGGCGCTGCTCCAGCTGGTGCCCGAGAAACGCCAGCGTGGCTTCATCGAGCTGATAGGTCTGGGCCATCAGTTGGCTGACGTTGTCGTAGAAACCCTGCCACGGTGCGTCGAGGGTTTCAGCCATCACCACCTGCTCTTCGAAGACCTCACTGGCTTGCTTGAGGCTGGCATTGCTGGCCTTGGCCAGGCTGTCGAGCGCAGCGTGGGCGGCCTGGCTGGAACCGAGGGCGTCCTGGAGTTTCAGGGCGTATTCGGCGTGGAGTTTTTCCAGTTGCTGCAGCAACTCGTCAAAGCGGGTGCTGGAGGACGAATTGAGGAACCCCTGGCCCAGGGAATAGGCGCCCATCGCCCGCCCCTCCCCCAGCGTCTGGGTGACCTGCGGAGTGATGCTGGTGATCAGCTCGCTGAGCTGGCGCAAATCGCTCTGGGGGTCGCGGCTCAAGCCGGCCTGGCTGGCGATGATCTGGCTGAGCATCTGCGCTTTGTTGAGCAACTTGCCGATCAGCGCGCTTTTACTCAGCAGGGAGGACTCCTGCTGCTGGGCCTTGAAGGCAGCGATCAATTCGTCGCGCTTGGCATCGAAGGCGGCAATTTGCTCAGGGTCGGTGGTCATGGCCGTGAGCCCCTGCACTTGTGCCAACACATGCTGCTCCAACGTGCTGATCTTGCCTTCAAGGTCGCCAGCCTTGCCGGACTGGCCCAGGGTTGCGTTGATTTGCACCTGGTTGTTGAGGGTTTCCAGGTCGCGGCGCAGGGCCAGGCTGCTGCCGAGCAGGTCGAGGCTTTGCAGTTCGATGCGGGTGCCCTGGAATTCACGCCACGAATCACGCACCAGGAAATAGTTGGTCGCCAGCATGGGCAGCAGGAACAGCACACTGATCAGGCTGAACTTCATGCCGAAGCTCAGGCGGTTCTTCAGCGCGACGGCGGGATAGAGCAAGCTCTTCACGGGTGAACTCCCTTCCTATTATTTTTATTTGAGGCGCAGGGCGGCGGCAGAAAGCCACTATTTGGCGCTCCGTCTGTATAGCTCAAATCGAAAGGGAGTTTTGTAACTTAAGGTTAACGAGAACGGAGCCGGCGGGCCGGCTCCTCCTAGGTCAGGGCAGCACCGTCCAGATGGCGAACCCGGCATACCACAGCACCGCCGCACGCAGCAGCAGTTCCCACAGGCGATCCAGGCTGTTGATGCCATCAGCCCCCACCACCGGCGGCGGAATCTCAGCGGCCACCAGACCGACTTTTTCGACCAACTGCGCGGCGCTGATATCCCAGCTCAGCAATTCGTGAAGCATCACACGGCTGACCGCGACGAAGTTGCCCACCAGGGCAAAGCTGGCCGCCAGCAAGCGCACCGGTAACCAGTCGAAGGCATGGCGCAGTTGGCCGGCACGCTCGGCTACCAAGGGGTTCTGGCTGTGCTCACTGGCCAGTGCCAGCAGGCGATAAGCCAGGGCCGCGACAGGGCCCAGCAGGAAGTACCAGAAGATCACCGCGAAGAAACTCTGGTAGGCCTGCCATAGAAGATGGCCCTGAACCCGTTCCAGCAGTTGTTCCCCGCTGTCCGCTGCGATCTTCAGGTCTCGCTCGGCCACATGCTCGGCGGCCTGCAAGTCGCCCCGGCGCCACGCATCTCGAAACGGTCCGAGGCCGGCGAGCAGATCCCCCCGCCCCAGGCTGTAGATCACCACCAACAGGTGCACCGGCAACGCCAACAGGCCGTAGGCCACCGGCTCCAGTACCAGCAGCAGCAAGGCCAGCAAGGCCACCGGCAACAACACCAGCAGCGCCAGGATCAGCCACGGCTGCTTGCCCATGCGCGGGCTCGCCTCCAACTTGGCCAGCTCGCGTAACCAGCCGCCATCACGCTGCAACCGCTGGCGCAAGGCCGAGAATTTCTCGATCCACACGGCCAGCACCAATACCAGGAAACTCATTGTGCGTGTCCTCCATCCTGCAGGGCGCTACGAAAGCGTACCCAATCAAAAGCGGGGCCAGGGTCGGTCTTGCGCCCCGGCGCGATATCACTGTGGCCACAAATGCGCTGACGGGTAATGTCGGGGTAAGCCACCAGCAACTGGCGCGTCAGGTCGATCAGCGACGCATACTGCGCATCCGTGAACGGCAAGTCATCCGTACCTTCCAGTTCGATACCAAGGGAAAAGTCATTGCAGGTCTCACGCCCATCGAAGCACGAAACCCCGGCATGCCAGGCCCGGTCGAGGCACGATACAAACTGCGTCACCGTGCCGTCGCGCTCAATCAGAAAATGCGCAGACACCCGTAAGTCGGCAATCCCTTCAAAGTAGGGATGTTCCGTGACATCCAGGCGATTCTGGAAAAACGCCTGCACCTTGCCGGTCGCGAACTGCGCTGGCGGCAGGCTGATGTTATGCACCACCAACAGTGAGATTTCGCCGGTGGGGCGCTCGTTGAAGTTGGGCGAAGGGCAATGCGCAATGCCCTGGCACCAGCCGCTGGTGGGGTCCAACTGCATACAGGATCCTTGAACGTGACGAAGTGTGACCAGTATGCCGCGTTCCACCCGGTGGGTGCGATCACTTGCCGCGATTGAGTTGACGCAATGTGTTCGTCACCGCTGCCAGCGCGCGGTCGAACAACAGGCCATCGTCCAGCAGGCGCAAGGTGCCACGCTTGAACGCCAGCGCCAGTTGGCCGACGCTTTTCTCCAAGACCTTGAGCCCCATGCGGTTGACGAAAATGTAGCGGTTGGACGGTGCCATGATCGCCGTAAGCTTGCAGCGCAGGGGGGGTTCTTCAAGCGCCTGGAACTCGACCCAACCTCCGACACGCAGTTGCTGGACCTTGAGCCGCGCGGGATCGTCCAGCGGCAGGTCCTCGGCGGTGTCGGGCAGGCCCGGGCTGAGCACAAACGGCTGGCTGACTTCGACCAGGGTCTCGACGCCCTCATCCGGCTGAATATGCAGGGCCTGCAACCGCACAAAAAACTCACGCGTACTGAAAGGATCGAACGCCGCGCTGGTCAAGCCATCGCGCAACGCTTTGAGCAAGCCCGGTAGTTGCCCCAGTAAATGCCGCCCGGCCTCGGTGTCTTGCTGCAGGCTCACACTCCAGATCAACTCGTCCATGGTCCGCAACCCCGCCTGCCATTGCACCGACTCTTCGCCGTGCTTGAGGCTGGCCAGCAACAGTACCTGGCTCCAGGCCTGCTGGAGAAACTGCACCACCGCGCGCGGCAGTACTTTGCCCAGCAGCCGGCGGTTCAGCACATCCGCCACGCGCTGGCGAGCCTCTTCGGTACGCAGGTGCCCGGCTTCAGCGTCACGGGTGTGCTGTTCGATCAGCTCACTGCGGCGCCGCTCGTTCGCGGTAAACGCGCAGAACTCCGTCAAAAGCTGGGTAAAAATCGCCGGATCCTCGACAAACTCGTTCAACAAACGCTGTACCACCTGCTCGATGCGCACGTACAGGCTATCGCGCTGATACTCATCGCACGGGTTCCAGGTCATGGCCATGGCCGCGATTTCATTGAGCAGCCGACGGGCCGGGTGGCTGGGGCGACTGAAAAAACTCTTATCCAGCACCGCCACTTTCAGCAAGGGAATCTGCAAGCGTGCGATCAAGGCCTTGAAGGCGTCAGGCACGCCATGGTCATTGAGCATGAACTCGAACAGCAGGGCGATCAGGTTGATCACGTCTTCGTCGGCATCCTCCACCACGCGGGACTTGCCACTCTTGACACTGACCCGGGTCAACAGCTGTTCAAGCTGGTTGCGCAAGTCGAAGTCGTCCTCGACGTCCGGCTCCGGTACGTATTGCTGCAAGTGCGACAGCAGGCGCAACAGGTCACGGGTGGCAATCGGCTGAGGTTCGGCACTGGCTTCGAGGGTGGGCGCCACGCTGCCACGTACGGCCGCCAGCAGTTCCTGCAGGGCCGCAAAGGCTTGCTGGCCGTTTTCGTCGACCGGTTGATCGGACGTCGGCACATTGTCTTCACGCGGATGCTCGCGTGTCGCCCGCCCGCCGAGGCGCCGCGACGGCACAGCCTTGAGCTCGGGCAGCACCCCCGTGGCAACCAGCAACTGATTGGCCTCGCCGTACAGGTAGTCGGCGTCGCTGAGGACGTACTTTTCAAATAGCTTGAGCATGATCAGCTTGACGCGGATTTCCACCCCGAGGCTGCGCCCTGCCCGCAGGAAGAACTCACACAACAACGCCGGCCCCAGGGGGTTCTCACGCTCATCCAGGTGCTTATCCAGCAATGCATTCAGGCGCGCGGTCAATTGCCCCAGGGCCAAGCCATCGCGATGGCGCACGCGAACCAGCATGGCCTCCAACGCCACGGCTTTTTCCCGGTCATCGCTGGAGGTGCCTGACGCCGTATCGTAGGAAACCACCGGAACCAGCTGCAGGTCGCCGCGCCCAGCCTGGCCCAGGTTGGCAAAGGCCTCGAACAGTTGCTCCATGAACACCCGTTCGAAATTCTTGCGCTTGAGGCGCAAGTCGCGCATGGCTTCAAAGAAAATATGGTGATCGATGTTGTTGCGGGCCTTGTCGGCCATTTCGAACAGGGTGTCGTCGGCGTTATCGAACAGTTCCTGCAAGCCCTGCTGCAATTGTTGCGCGGACTTGTCGCGAACCTGCAGCAATACCACCGGCAGGCGAGCGAGCGGCGATGGCGTGGCCTGTGCCTTGTGAATAGGCACCACCTTTCCGTCATTGTGCATCCTGGCCTCCTGAAACGGCGGTGTGGGTTGGGGAACGATCGGGTACAGGGCCGGCTGGGCACTGCGGTTTTCCGGTTATCACCAGTACGTCAAAGCTATGACGCCAATTGCAAGGCGCGAGATTATCTTGCAAATGAGGGCCGTTGCGCCAGCAAACTCTGTCATTGGCGTGTAAATGAGCAGGTGGCTGGGTTCAAACGCGCGCTGCCCCTATAATCGGGGCACTTTGTTTGTGGAGCCTGTTATGCCGAACCTCCGTCTTGCCGACCTCACCGCCGAAATCAAAGCCAATGTGCGCCGCGCACTGCTGGAAGACATCGGCAGTGGCGACATCACCGCACAGTTGATCCCGGCCGAACGGCTGGCCAAGGCCACGATCATCACGCGCGATGCGGCGGTGATCAGTGGTACCGCTTGGGTAGACGCGGTGTTCCGCCAGCTGGACCCGCGGGTCGCCGTGCATTGGCAAGTCGCCGACGGTGAACGCGTGAGCCCCAACCAGGCGCTGTTCCACCTTGAAGGCCCGGCGCGCTCGCTGCTCAGCGGCGAGCGTTGTGCGTTGAATTTTCTGCAGTTGTTGTCAGGCGTAGCCACTCGGGCCCAGTACCTCGCCGATTTTGTCGCCAGCACCCAGGTCAAGCTGCTCGACACGCGCAAGACCCTTCCCGGCCTGCGCCTGGCGCAGAAGTACGCCGTGACCTGCGGGGGCTGCCACAACCACCGTATTGGCTTGTATGACGCCTTTCTGATCAAGGAAAACCATATCGCGGCCTGCGGAGGCATTGCCCAGGCCATTAACGCCGCGCACCAGATCGCCCCAGGCAAGCCGGTGGAAATCGAAGTGGAAAGCCTGGACGAATTGCGCGAAGCCCTGGCGGCGGGCGCCGACATCATCATGCTCGATGAACTGAGCCTGGATGACATGCGCGAAGCCGTGCGCCTGAATGGCGGCAAGGCCAAGCTGGAAGCCAGCGGCGGGATCAATGAAAACACCCTGCTGCCCATCGCAGAAACCGGAGTGGATTACATCTCCATCGGCGCGATGACCAAGGATGTGAAGGCGGTGGATTTGTCGATGCGCCTCAGTATTTGAGCACCTTAACTGTAGGAGCGAGCTTGCTCGCGAAAAACCTGAGAACGCCGCAGGGTACCAGGCAGCCCGCGTCATCGTTAGCGATTTTCGCGAGCAAGCTCGCTCCTACACAAGCAAGCGCTTAAACCACCAGGTCATTCATCTCGCAGTACTCTTCCCACTCGACACCCAGCACCTCGGCCGCTTCCTTGTGCAGGGCCAGCCGTGCCGCTTCGAACTCTTCCGGTGTCGAGGTGTACTTGAGGGTCAGCTCCCAAGGCTGCAAGCCCTGGCTCTCGGCCTCGTCCTCGAATGCCACTGGATCTGGTCACGCTGATCTTCAGCGCTCAGGTCCTTGATCTCTTCTTTAAGCTGCGGCGATTCCCCGATGTACTTGTCGAGGGCTGCTTGGTGCCGAACTTCCTGGGTCATCTCAGTCGTGGTCATGTTGTTCTCTTAGATCGAGGAATGGGGATGCATCTGGGTCATCAAGGTTGCGCAGATACAAAAGAACAGGCACGAATGCCGGCTCGTCTGGCCTTCAGAACCATTCTGGATCATCTGAAAACGTTGCCTTTGAAACACTGTTGCCTTTGTGCCCGAGACAGGAATCGAACCTGCGACCTTCGCGTTACGAGTGCGCTGCTCTACCGGCTGAGCTACACGGGCGGTGGGCTAAAGCTAGCACCGCATCGGGCGTCCGGCAACTTACGGCGGTGAGAGGGCAATCACGCCCTGAGCCCAGAAGCGCGGTTGCAGGTACCCGCCACGGGTATCCAGATAGCGCTGCTGCGCTTGCTGGAGATGCGGCAGGTCACGCACGGCCACCCACACCAGCAGACCAACGGCCAACACACTCGCCACGTTCCAGGCGCCCCAGGCCAGGGGCAATGCGGGCGTTGCCGGGGTGCGCCAGGCATGCAACGCCATCAGCCAGCCCACCACCAGCGCCAACCACACCTGCGAGTTAGGCATCACGATCACACCATCCACCATGGACTGCGTCAGCGCGCCGATCAGCGACGCAAACAGGCAGGTGCGCAGCAGGTCGGCACACGTTGCAAATTGCGCCCGTTCACGGAGTACGCCAACGGTGGCCCTACTCGCCCGCCACGCCAGAATTGCCACGCATAGGGCCGATGGCATGCCCCATTCACTGGCCCATTGCAGGATCGCCTGATGGGGGTGGGCAGCAATGTTGTTGGCAATATCGGCGAAATGCATCGGCCCAAAACCCAACCATGGATGCTCGACCAGCATGTGCCACGCTTGCCACCAGATCGGGCCGCGCCCCGACAGAGAGGTGGTCAGGCGATCGGCTGCCGCCTGGGAAACTTCGATGCCCAGGTACCCCACCAGCACCGTGAACAAGAGCCAATACAGCAATAGCCCACCGCACAGTGCCACCCACTGCCAGGCCAGCCAGCGCCGCCCCCAAGGCCCCAGCACTGCCAGCACCCCACTTGCCATCGCCATGCCAAGCCACGTGCCACGTGTGCCGCCGCTGATTGCGATCAACCACCAGACACACAACAACGCCAACACCGCACTTCGTACGGGACGGCTGACGCCGGGCAGCAGCAGGGGAAGGGCCAGCAACGGCAGAGTGAAGGTCTGGAATTGACCGTAGAAACGCTTATTGGCAAAACCTGACAGGAGCAGGTCAGGGTCCAGTAACCGTTGACCACTGGTAATAACCAGCAGGCCAGCATGCAGATACTGGATCGATTTGATCAGGCACAACAGCACCACGACCAGCACCAGGACGCGGTCCAAAGGCTCACCGCCGTGGCGCCGAAGCAAGGCAAATGCAAGCGCAATCGCCCCACATACGATAAACAGCGCCACCTCGGTGAATGCCCAGAGTGGCTGGTGGGCCAGGGCCGAAGACAGCAGGCCCGGCCCGATAATCAGCACCAGGCCTATGGCGGTGGGCCGATCCACCAGCCGCTCAATCGGAGAAACCGACAGCCCATACAGCACCGCACACAATCCCAGGGCAATCTGCACCCCTCGTTGCAGGTCGTGCCCACTGAAGGGGGCACAGATGCCCAGCACCAACAGGCACACCGCTGCCACCAGGAAAACATTGCCGCGCTGCTGCAGGGATAACGACATTGGCCACCTTTACATCCATGTGCGGGGCTTGACGTTAAGCACCGCTGGCATCACAACCCTTGGCGGCGTATTTCGCCTCAGCGGTGGTCACGCACTTCCAGCCGGCGGTGGCGCTGCGCGTCAGGGTGATGGTCTTGCCCAGCACCGGCGCCGGGGCATCGAGTATTTCGCAACTGATGGAACCGTTACCGGTGGCGACATCCCCGGCCACGTCGATCTTGCAGTTGGCGGTCGGGCTGGTGCCGCCGACCAGTTCCAGCTTCGGCTCGGTGCCTTGGTTGAAAACATCCTCGTAGCCGGCTTTCAACGCGGTGATCTCAGCCAGCCCCGCGGTGAACTTGGCCTTGGCCTGGTGCGTGGTGTACATGGGCAAGCCGATGGTGGCCAAAATGCCGATGATTGCCACGACGATCAACAACTCGATCAAGGTAAAGCCTTTCTGACGCATCACATTCACTCTCCAGAATAGAACCCATGACAAGGCGCGTCCTGCACCCCGTATTTCACAGCCGCGCCAGTGTACTCACCCGCGAGCGGCCCATCGCGCACAAGACGCACATTCTGACATTTTATCGTGCAACACCAGGCCGCCCGAATTTGTCACCTGACTAAGCTATAAAACTTCGACGAACTGGGTGCGGAAATGGACATGGACAACGCTTCAAGGATCTACGCCTGGGAAGGCACCAACCGCCAAGGGCGCAGGGTGTCCGGGCACACCACGGGCCACAACCTCGCCCTGATCAAGGCCAAGCTGCGCCAGCAAGGGATCCGCCCCAGCCGCGTGCGCAGGCAATTCCCCGGCCTGGCCTGCCTCGCCGCGCCGATCAAACCCACTGACATCGCCCTGCTCACCCGCCAGTTGGCGACCTTGCTGAAAGCCGGCATTCCTCTGCTGCAAGCCTTCGACATCGTCAGCGACGGCTTCGAGAGCCGGCCGATGCAGGAACTGCTCAAGGGGTTGAAGCAGGACATCGCCGCCGGCACCGCACTGGCGACCGCGCTACGCAAACAGCCACGCTATTTCGATGACCTGTACTGCAACCTGATTGCCGCCGGCGAACAGGCCGGGGCATTGGAAACGCTGCTGGAACGCATTGCCACTCACCTGGAAAAGAGTGAGCAGCTAAAGGCGCGAATCAAGAAAGCCATGACCTACCCGATCGCCGTCCTGATGGTGGCGAGCCTGGTCAGCAGCATCCTGCTGATCCACGTGGTGCCGCAATTTCAGAACCTGTTCGCCGGGGTCGACCGCCAGTTGCCCGGTTTTACCCTGCACGTCATCGGCCTGTCCACGTTCATGCAGCAAGCCTGGTGGGCTCTGGCGCTTGGCCTCGGGGCCGGTTTTTTCGCGCTGCGCCACGCCTATCGCGTAGCCCCTGGCTTTCGTCAGGGGCTGGATACGGGTTTGTTGAAAGCCCCCTTGGCAGGCACACTGCTGAAGAAATCGGCCGTGGCACGCTATGCCCGCACGCTTTCCACCACGTTCGCGGCTGGGGTGCCGCTGGTACAGGCATTGGATTCAGTGGCAGGTGCCGTCGGCAACGGGCCGTACAAGCAGGCGATCAAACATATGCGTCATGAGGTATCCACAGGCATGCAGTTGAACCAATCCATGGCCGCCAGCGGTCTCTTTCCAGGCATGGCAATTCAGATGACGGCCATCGGCGAGGAGTCGGGCACACTCGAGCGCATGCTGGAAAAAGTCGCGAACCACTATGAATCGGAAGTCGACAACCTGGTCGACAACCTCACCAGCCTGATGGAGCCGCTGATAATGGTGGTGCTGGGGGGCATTGTCGGGGCGCTGGTGATTGCGATGTACCTGCCGGTCTTCCAACTCGGTACAGCGTTTTGAACCTGCTGCTGACTGAGCAGCCATGGGCGTTTGTCGCAGTGGCGCTGGTACTGGGGCTGATCATCGGTAGCTTCCTCAATGTACTGGTATGGCGCCTGCCGAAAATGCTTGAGCGGGAATGGCGCGCACAAGCCCTTGAAGTGCTCGGCATGCCCGCCGACCCCGCCGGGCCCACCTACAACCTGATGCACCCCAACTCCTGCTGCCCGCACTGCAATCACCCGATTCGCCCGTGGGAGAATATCCCGCTGCTCAGCTACCTCATGCTCCGGGGGCGTTGCGCCCATTGTCAGCAGCCGATCAGTGCACGCTACCCCATCACTGAACTGGCCTGCGGGCTGATCTCGGCCATGGTGGCCTGGCATTTTGGCTTTGGCTGGCAAGCCGGGGCAGTCATGCTATTGAGCTGGGGGCTGCTGGCAATGAGCCTGATCGATGTGGATCACCAACTGCTACCCGATATCCTGGTCCTGCCGCTGCTGTGGCTGGGGCTGATCATCAACAGCGCCGACCTGCTGACCGCACTGCCGGACGCACTGTGGGGCGCGGTGATCGGCTACCTAAGTCTGTGGACAGTGTTCTGGCTGTTCAAACTGGTGACCGGCAAGGACGGCATGGGCCATGGCGACTTCAAGTTATTGGCGCTGCTTGGCGCCTGGGGCGGCTGGCAGATTCTGCCGATGACGCTACTGATGTCTTCGCTGGTGGGCGTGATCGTAGGGCTGATTCTGATGCGCTTGCGCAAGGCTGAGATCTCGACACCGATGCCGTTTGGTCCCTATCTGGCAATTGCCGGCTGGATTGCCGTGCTCTGGGGTGGTCAAATAACCGACTTCTATTTGCAGTCTGTCGGTTTCAGATGACCACTTCTGTTGCAACACCTTGGATCCTTGGCCTCACTGGCGGTATCGGCAGCGGCAAAAGCGCTGCGGCCCAGCACTTTGTCGACCTGGGCGTCGACCTGGTGGATGCCGACCACGCCGCCCGTTGGGTGGTCGAGCCTGGCCGTCCGGCGCTCGCCCGCATCGCCGAACACTTTGGTGCCGGCGTGCTGCAGCGCGACGGCCAACTGGACCGCGCCGCGCTGCGCAAGCTGATCTTTGAAGTCCCCGAAGAACGCCGCTGGCTGGAAGCCTTGCTGCACCCATTGATTGGCGAGGAGATTCGCAATCACCTGGCCCGCGCCCGCTCGCCGTATGCGATCCTGGTGTCACCGCTGCTGATCGAATCCGGCCAGTACCACATGACCCAGCGCATCCTGGTGATCGATGTGCCGCAATCCCTGCAGATTCAGCGTACCCTGCTGCGCGACGGCATCAGCGAACAACAGGTGCAGGCGATTCTCAAGGCCCAGTCCAGCCGCGAAGACCGCCTGAACCATGCCGATGACGTACTGGTCAATGACCGAGACCTCGCCTGGCTGCACAGCGAGGTCGAGCGACTGCACCACTTTTACCTTACTTTGCGTGGAGGCCGATCATGAGCCAACCCTTGACCGTCGAATGCCCAACCTGCGGCGCACCCGTGGAATGGAAAGCGACCAACCTCAACCGGCCGTTCTGCTCGGACCGTTGCAAGCTCATCGACCTGGGCGCCTGGGCCGCTGAGGAACACAAGATCCCCGTGGCGCCGGACGCCGAAGACGAGCTGTTTTCCGAAGACCTGCCGCCGCGCCATTAAGGCCGCATAAAGGCATACTCCTGCTGGTCGTCGAGGTTCTCTGCAAGGTATTGCAACTCGTCGGCCAGGTCTTCGAAACTGCGCACACCTTTGCTCTGCTGCACCACGGCGCTGAGCATCGCGCGCAGGGTCAAGCCTGGGTCAAAACCGATTTCCTGTGCCGCGTCCTGGCTTCTGCGCAACTCCTGCCGTGCCCACTCATACACACTCATGATTTGTACTCCCGCCTTGCTCAGGAAAAGTTTCGCAAAGCATGGGCCTGCCCCGCTGCGAGCGATTTGACCTGGGTCAAGTCTGCGAATCGTCGTCCTGCCAGGGTGCCGAGAGGTAGCGGGTGCGATTGAATGTCTCCAGCCATTCCGGGCAAAACACCACCAGCGCGCTGATCACCATGCCGTTGATAAAGGCTTCTGGAAAGATGATCAGCCACAGGTAACCGACAAAATCCTCCAGCCATTCCGGCATCGCAAAACGCCCGTCGAACCACAACAACCCCAGCCCCACCAGCAGGCAGAGCAAGGCTGACAACGCAGCGGCAAAAAAACCGGAACAGAAGATATACACGAAGGGATTGCGTGGCTGCGCTCGCTCCACCAGCAACGCGCAGGCTTCGGTGACCAGCACGGGCAGCACAACCAGCAGCAGGCCGTTGATGCCTACCGCCGCCAGGTCCTGGCGCCCCAACAGCATCAAGCCCAACTGGGCGGCAAACCCGCCGACAATTGCCAACGGCCAATCGAGCAACAGAGTAACGGCGGTCATGCCGATAAAGTGGTAGGAGACGCCGGTGTCGAAATCCCGCCGCACCAGCCATAACATGAACAGCGCGAACACCGTGCCAAACAGCAAATGCTGGCGCCGCCGATCGGCGAACAGCTCGACCCACGGCGAGCGCAGGATCGCCCATAGCAGCACAGGCGCATACAGCAACCAGCCAATGCCGAGGGTAGCCGGCGCCAGCACTGCCGCACTGATCACGGCTTGACCTGTTCCAGGGCTTGGCGCAGTTCCGCGGCCGAGCTGTACTCGTGTTGAGCAATCAACTTGCCGTTATCCAGTTGCAGCCAGAGCACTTTATCCGCGGGCGCGGGATAGCGCGGAGCAATACGGGCGTCCCGGTCGAGCATCACCCGATAGTTGTAGGCTTGCATCGCCGGCACTGCGAACAACTTGGCGACCAGCCGAGGCATGCGCTGGATGTCTGCGACAAACACCGCGTGGCGCGCCTCGAGATAACCTTTGGGCTGGCCTTGCAAAGCCGCGTCCACCTGCTTGGCGGCGTCCATGCTGCGGGCGACCAACAGGATCTGCGCCTGGTCATCCAGGGTGTAGGCCTGATCGAACTGATCCAACAGGGTCCAGGGCGCCACGCGCTCGCCCACCTCAACGGCCTGGGCCCCGACAGGCAACAGACTCAGCAACAGCACGGCAAAAAACTTCACTGCACACCTCATGCTAGGGAGAACGGACAAGTGGCCAGTCTACACCGAGCTTTTGCGGCGGGACTTCCTGCCGTCATCATTTGGACGCTAAGCTGCATGCATGGATGACTCAGATTATTTGCGCCTGCTCACCGTAGCGGCCGAACAAGCCAACGCGTTCCTGTCCAATGCCCGCAAATGGGAGCGTGAGCGTTGGGTCTGCCAACGCCTGCTGCAAGGCTTGAATGTGCCGTACCGCGCCGAAGAGTTTCACGCCGCCGGGCAGGAACCACCGGACGTACTGTTTCGCGACGCCAGTTTCGAGGTGTTCTTCGTACTGGATGAGGGGCGGCGCCTGAACGACGAATGGCGCGATGAACTGTTGCGTCGGCGCAGTGCGTTCTCCCTGAGCCAACTGGTTCGGCGCGAAGCCAAGCCGCGACGAATTCCGGCCCATGAGTTCCTGTTGCGCCTGGCGCCGACCCTGCGCAAAAAAGCGCACAACTACAAAGAGCGCGGGATGGACCTGGGCGAGTTGGATATCGTCGCGTTTGCCAGCCTCAAGCGCGAAGTCCTGGACCTCAACAGTCACTTCCCGCCGCCCACCGAGTACCTGCGCCAGGGCTGGCGCTCGCTGTCACTGGTGGGGCCGACGTTTGCACGGGTGCTGTTCGCCCACCCGGACGCGCCGGATTTCTTGCGCAACAACCTGGGCCGCAGCATAGTGTTCGACGTGGGCATCAGCCTGTGACACGGGCACAGGCTACGCTTATAGCGTTTGCGCCCACCCACCGACTGTAACGTGGCGCCCTTCTGCAACGTCTACCTGACGAGGCCTTTATGACCAGCCGCCTGAACCCCGATGACCAACAGCATGTCGAAGAGTACCTGCAACTCTCCCAGAACCAAGTCGAGCGCAAGCCTTTCCGGCCATGGCTGCTCCTTGTGGTGGTGCTGGTGGCGGTGATTGGGCTCGGCCTGCTGAGCCGCCTTTTGAGTTACCTGACGCTATGAGCTGCCTGGCGCTCGCGGGGGTAACTGCTCCGATTTCTTTTAGCCTTGCGAGATATCCCCATGACCCATCGTATTATTATCGTCGGCGGCGGCGCCGGCGGCCTGGAGTTGGCTACCCGCCTGGGTAAGACTCTGGGAAAACGCGGCACCGCCAGCATCACGCTGGTGGATACCAACCTGACCCATATCTGGAAGCCCTTGCTGCATGAAGTGGCCGCCGGCTCGCTGAACTCTTCGGAAGACGAACTCAACTACGTCGCCCAGGCCAAATGGAACCACTTCGAGTTCCAACTGGGGCGCATGAGCGGGCTCGACCGTGAACAGAAGAAAATCCAGCTGGCGGCGACCCTCGATGAAGAAGGCCGCGAACTGGTGCCTGCGCGCGTGCTGGGCTATGACAGCCTGGTCATCGCGGTCGGCAGCACCACGAATGACTTCGGCACCGAAGGCGCGGCGCAACACTGTCTGTTCCTCGACACGCGCAAACAGGCGGAACGCTTCCATCAGCAACTGCTCAACCACTACCTGCGCGCCCATGCCGGGCAAACCGACGTGGTGGAAAAGATCAGCGTCGCCATCGTCGGTGCGGGAGCAACCGGTGTCGAACTGGCGGCCGAACTGCATAACGCCGCCCACGAACTGGC
>Ga0105246_10001118_pt1 | contig 15597 bp, 10 predicted proteins | sample KBSM64metaG_FD_99694 | JGI IMG/M metagenome (GOLD analysis project Ga0105246, IMG submission 99694) | Miscanthus rhizosphere microbial communities from Kellogg Biological Station, Michigan, USA - KBS M6-4 metaG | ecosystem: Host-associated > Plants > Roots > Rhizosphere > Soil | place...
CCATTCTGGGTGATCCAGGACAGTGTGCACTCGTCGCTGACCCGGTCCCAGAGGCAGGGAGGGAGGGGTTGCCGAAGGTCAACCGCCCGTTCCGGCGATCGAGGAGAACGAGCTGGAGTTGTTCTCCGATAACCAGGTCTGGAGGTGGGTTCCTCCAGCACCTGCCATTGATCTGGCTGGCCCGCAGCATCAGCCCTGCAGAGCTCGGACGACACCGACACGCAGGTGCTGTACATCCTCCTAGCGGCCGTTGCAGGCGTTGCCGGACGTCGGTGGTCAGACTGTCAGTCAGAACGATCTGGTCGGCATCGCCTATGCCTTTCTCGCGGGATTCTCCGAGCCATTCGCCATCCAGGCGGTGTCACGGCTAGCGGGGAAGCCCTGAATCCTCAGCGGCGCGATGTTGTGATTGTCGAAGCGGCCCCCACACGCTGAATCGCAGCGCTTGGCTGGACGCCGCGCCCACACATGGTTGATGGATGAATCACCCGGTGACTCGGAGCATGTCCGGGCTCCGCTCCTCGCTGAGCCAGGAAGCGCGTGCTTCGGTCCCGGGGGCATGGCGTCGGCCACGTCATACCGCCGCGATCGGGCCCTGAGTGGCGTGTGGCCTCGGACCGGATCGCTTGTGAGCACTCGAGACTCGACGCGAAGCGCAGCTCTTCACCAGATACCAACCGCGACGCAGGGCACGAACGTCAGCCACAGCTTCGCGGTCGTCCTCCGATCTGCCTACGGCATCGACTTGTAGACGTCGAACGTCGACTCCTCTGGTGGCGTCGCGAAACCGCCCTCGATTCCTTGCTGCATGCGCGGCATCAAGATGTCGTCGCGGAAGCGGTCCCAACTGTCCTGCGACTCGTGGATGGCCACGATCGTCCATCCGTCGGCCGACGGGCCGGCGGCATGGAAGATCTGCCCGTCTGGCAACGTGTCCGGCGTTGGGTGGACGGCCGCGATCGATGCCTCGTACTGCTCCTTGGTTCCACCCGGAAAGTGATGGACAACTCCATGGGCCATGTCGGCCCCCTTTCGATCCGCGTTCCACGCCAGAGATCTGTCGTGGAAGGTGGCCGTGGTCGCGCCTGACATGGCGCTCCGGGAAGACTCGACGTGTTGGTCACCCAATGGGGGACGCTAGACCTGCCAGGCGTCAAAGACCATGGGGCTTCCGGGCTGTGTTCCACCCGTGACACCGTGCGCCGCGGCTCGCATCGGACGTGTGTCATACCGCCGCGATACAGCCAGGCGGGCACGGATAGTGCACCGCGGAATCCGGGTCAACCCACGACACTTCGATCGGCCCAGCGGCAACTGTCCCGGACGAATCCACCGTCGTGAGGGTTCCGCAGCTGATCACTCCGAACAGCAGAGCAGACGCCTACCCACGAGAGGAGGTTGCGGGCGAGCTGTTCTCGTCGCGGGCCACTGGTTGGGTGATGTGACGCAGGCTGTGTCCTTGTTCGGGTGGTCAAGGCTCGGTTTGACCCTCGGTCCGACAGGCCTGCGGGTTCAGGCAGCCAAACGGTCACCGTGGACGGTCGGTCCCGGCTTGGGCCTTGTCGTTCTGGGCACGAGGCAATCGACGCAAGTCGCTCCGCGTCAACCGCAGTAGCCTGTCGTGATGAACGGCACCGCAGGTGACGATTCGACTTCTCCCTCTGCCTCCGATCGCGGCTCTTCACACGACGTCCCGACGAAAGGATCGGACCTCGAGGCGACCGTACGAAGGTTGGCTGCCGCATCCGGTGCTGGCGCCCTCGTCGGAGTGCTCGTCGGCGGAGTCGGCGGACGGCTCGCCATGGCCCTGCTCGCCACACAGAACCCCGAGGACAAGGGGGTGATCTCCGACGATGGGTTCACGATCGGACAGTTCACCGTCGGGGGAACGATCCAGTTGCTGGCGGCTGCTCTCCAGATCGGCCTCGTCGCGGCCCTGATCTATCTCGTCCTACGTCAACTGGCCATAGGTCCACGGTGGCTGCGCGTCGCCTCCATCGCCGCAGGAGGCGCAGTCGTCTTTGTCGCCCTCCTCATCGATCCCGACGGCGTCGACTTCACCGTGCTGGACCCCGACTGGCTCCCGGTGGTCTTGTTCCTCGCGATCCCGGCGACCTTTGTGGTCCTGTTCTCGTTCCTCGTCGAGCGCTGGCTCGCCCCCAACTCCTGGTTCGCCACCGCTCCCGTGCGACACGTAGGGGCCGTGCTCGCCGTCTGGATCCCAACCGGTCCCCTCATCGTGCTGCTGGCGGCAGCCGTCGGCATCGGCGTCATCTGGCGACAGATGTCAGCCAAGGTCCCCCCGAGCTCCCGGACGGGCGCGGCGTGGGCCGCTCGCGCCCTGTTGGGCGTCATCGGGATCTGGGCACTAATAGCCCTGGTCTCCGACGTAGACGCCATCACATGAGCGCCCCGGATCGGCCCACTCGACGGTGCCGACTCGCCGCACGCACGGGTCGCCGCGACCCACGGGTACGGCGTCGGCGTACGGGAATATCTAGGACAGGCTCGCGTCAAGCCAAGGGATAGGAACCGCCCGAAGGATCGGGACTCGACAACGAACGCCAGCCGATCCCTGAGTACCTCGATTCGAGCAGCGTCACACCGGCGCGATGGGGCGACTCTTCGGTGTGTAGTCAAAGGGACCGAGCACGTGCCAATCCTCGGTCAGAGCGCTGGGCGAACCAACTCGCCCCGTTCAACGAGTTCGCGCACGGCGCGTTCACACCCCGACTGCCGGTCGCCGCTGTTGTCCTTGAACGAGACGACAGGCTCGTTGGGACACGTCGCGCCATGCCATGAACAGGCACCGTTTGCGGCGAGAGTCCCCTCGGCGTGGAATGTCGGGTCGTACGGAATGGCCTCAATCGTGCGTGCCCCTTCCAAGGCTGCCAGTTGCTGCCGTTGCGGCGGCAAAGCGGACTCGAGCTCCGATCTTGCTCCGCGGCAGCGGGCTGTCAGCGACCATCGGGCTCCTGCGGTCCACGACCCAGCGAGTACCGGCGGCGGATGGCGCTACGTTGGCCGCATCCAAGGGCTGAGGAACCGGGCTGCGAGGCTCGTCAAACCAAAGGGCTCTTGAGAGCTCGCCACCGTGGCGCCGGCGCCGGTCGTGCGCAAGATCGTGCACTTGCGGTGGAAGCAGCGGCTGATTCTCGGCAGAACCCTCTGCGCCTGGCGTGTGGATGCAAGGGTCCCCTGCGGCGTCCGCACTGGTCGCCATGTGACCTCCGTCCACAGCGACGTGCTGGCCTGGATGGAGGCCCGGCGCGAGTCTCGGCCCGGCGAGCGCGCGAGTGGACGGCGATCTGAGATGGGTCGACCGCGCACGGCCATCGGCACCATCGGTGAGTTCACCTACATCACAGCACCCAACCCGAGGGGCCGTTCCTCGCTGCTGGGCTCGCGGGGCACACCTTGCTGCGGACCAGGCTCATGCGTGTCGCGGCATCCGTGCCCTGACCCCGGCAATGGCCAGGCTGAGCGGTCCGGTTGGCGTCGTGCCCTTGATCCCGATGTGCCGTGCGAGTGGGCAGAACACGTCGAGCTCCATCGACCACCCCTGGTCCTTGACAACCCTCGGCCGGGACGCAAGTGGGCGTCCCGGCCGAGCGCGTTGCAGAGGTCCGTCAGCAGCCGCTGGCGACGTCGGCGAAGTTGTTCAGATAGGTGTAGTAGCCCTGCGCGGCTCGCGACGGCGACTCACGCGCGAACCACGAGTAGTGCACCTCGTCTTCTGGGTGGTAGGTGATCCCGTTGGACATCGGGATCTTGAACCCGTAGCCGACCACCGGGTCTCCGGTCTCGAGATCGGTGGTGCACCCGTACTGCGGTGCCGTCGGGGTGAGCCACGGGTTGACCTCGTTGTTGACGAACGGGTCGTCATACCACTCCTGGACCTCGTGGGAGAGGCCGTGGATGTCGGCGATGAACGACTCGGTGTCACCGTCGTTCGGTGCGAACACGCCCTGCACGCTGTAGGAGGCGAACATGTAGGTGTTGACCTGCTGTTGGCCGTTCCCGTTGAGCGAGGATCGGGCACCGTGGTAGCCGAGGACGCAGCAGTTGTCGGTGGTGCCGATGTAGAGGAAGGTGTTGTTCACCAGGAAGATCGGCAGCACCCGGGGGCTGATGTGGCGGGTGTTGATCAGGTTCTGCAGCTTGGAGCTGAACCACGAGTAGCTCATCAGCCCGATCGTCGCGTGACTGCTGCTGCCGACCACCGTGAAGCCCTGGTTCTTCGGGACGTCGATGGTCGCGGTCGGTTGGACGGTCGGCTGCCCGAGCATCGTGTGCCAGCCAGAACCGGTCTTGCCGAACTGCGCGCGGTAGATGGCATCACCCAGCTGGGTGTTGTCGCTCGGTTCGTTGACGGTGCGGTTCGGCGCCGAGATCGGCGGACCTGGGGGAGCGCTCGCGCTCGCGTTGGCCGCCGCGCCGATGTCCGCGGACTGGAACACGGGCGACTGCATGGTTGCCTGCACCTTGTCGCTCCCGTTCAGGCTGACTCCGGTGGCCTCGAAGTTGAAGTCCATCGGGATGATCACGGTCGGCACCGTCGTCGTGACGTCACCCTTCGTCGGATCCGAGCCGACCATCGTGTAGTGGTAGGTCTTTCCGTTGGTGGGATCGGTGAACGACGAACCCCAGTGGGGGATCGTGATCGCGTTCGCCGAGACCACTCCGGTCGCCGACGGCTGGTCCATGAACTTCGGCGCACCGAGGTGGTCGCCCTTTGCCGCGGGAGCGGCCTGTGATGTGGTGCTGGCTGCCACCAGGGTCCCGGCAGCGATGATGGCTGCGACGGAACCCCAGATGGCGGATCGCTTGCTGGTGTGCATGCAGAATCCTCCGAGGTGATACGGGCCCCGTATGAGCCCGGTCCGCCGGTCAGTCTGGTGGCAGATGATCGGACTGCCAACCCCCTGAAGGGCGAGTGGGGTGGCGCCCGGTTCGCATCACGTCGACGCCCGCCCAGCTCTGGGTCGCCGCGTGGGCACCCTGAACGCGCACGCGAGACGACGTCCTCGGCCAATCGGCTTCCGCCACGAGCCGTCTGTCTGGCCAGCCACGCTGCTGGAGCCGAGGACGACGTGTGCGGCTCGCCGCTTGAGTCGCCCACCGTCGCACCTCCGAGACGCATCGCCGCACCGCTGGCCAGCGACGTGGTCGGCATGGTCGTAGCCGGGGGGTGGAGCGACCGGAGTGGCGCGGTCCGCCCGCTCGCAGCCTCGCTGGTCCTCTTCTCCGTCGGGTAGGGGCGGGTTGAAAAACTCATCCCGGGCCACACGAATCTCCCAGGTTTCGGGACCGTCCGGAAAGCTACACGACGAGGATGTTGACCCCTTGTCGGCGTAGGGCTTCGAGTTCGGAAGCGTCGGCTCGCGAGTCGGTGACCAAGGTCGTGACAGCGTTGACTGGGCAATCGGAGCGAACCCGCGACGTCCGAGCTTCGTCGAGTCGGCGACGACGATCACCTTGCGGGCCCGCTTGACGATCACCGACCCTGGCGTCCGGGGCCTACGGCTCTCCTTGATGACGCACGAGAACGGAAACGCTGCTGGCGCCGTCCGGTCCTGAGGACGGGAGCGGCGCAACTGCCGCGACACCCTGGCTTCGCCCCGAGATATGGGAGTGCCTCGCCCGTGGGCGCGGCGTTCCCCTGCGTAGGGATTGCCCCGCATGTGATGGGCCAGCGCGGCCTCGAGCAGTCGGCGGAACCCGGCGAGTGACATGCTGCGGACGCCAATGCCGTGACCTCTTCCGACCAACTCCAGTATCTGCATGCCGGTCTCGGCGCCCGAACGTGGCCGATCAGAGCGCACATCCCCGTGCCTTCGGCGTCGACTCGGATCTTCTGTGCGCTGTTGGTCCACCGGCGGACTGCCGTCTGTCCCGATGTGAGAAGGCTTGATGCGAGCTGTTGTGGTCGACACTTTCGGTGATGCGAGCGTCCTGGCCAGACGTGGCGAACGAATCCAAAGGCGGTGAGCCCGGGCTCGTCGACCAGATGGTGAGCAATTGCGACAGCGCCATCTCGGGCTCCGGCACGGAGCGGGCGGTCAAAGCCTGGTGCGCTGACCGCGGAGCCCGGTCGTGTGCGCCGAGCGGGCCCACGGGTCGAACGGCGAGGGTAGGCCACCTGGCGGATGCTTCTTCAGCTCCTGTGAGAGAGGCTCGAAGGCCACCGAACCCGCCCCCGGCTTGGCAGACGTCACAAGGAGGCGTCGCGAGTCGTCGTACTGGTAGGTGCCAGCCACACATCCCCACAGCCACCGAACAGCCACACAGCCACGCTCGACAAGGAGCCATGGACTTGATCACCTGCGTCGTCTCCTACACCGTCGACAGCTCCAAGCTCGACTCCTTCGAGGACTTCGCCCGTGCCTGGATCGGGCTCGTGAATGCACGCGGCGGCATCCATCACGGATACTTCCTGCCCGCCGAAGGCGCCAGCGACCAAGCCCTGGCCCTGTTCTCCTTCCCGTCCCTGGCCGACTACGAGACCTACCGTCAGGGGTTCGGCAGCGACCCCGAGTTCAACGCCGCGGACCGGATCCGGGACGAATCCGGCTGCGTGCTCCGATGGCAGCGGACCTTCATGCGTCCGGTCCTCGAGTCCCACTCGGGCTGACGCCGCCAGTCACACCGTCCTGCCGCACCGCCCTGCGCAGTCCCTCGGACTGCCCACCCGGCACAGTCCCCATGCATCCACCACGTCCGCCCGAGGGCCACCGTCGCACGGTCTTCGGGCCGAGCATCGACGCGGTGCAGCGCGAGCTCGTGCCGGCGCTGAACGACGGAGCCCTGCCCGCCGAACGGGAAGCAGGTGTGCGTGCCGCCCTCGGCCGGCTCCTGATGGAGTTCGGAGACTGGGACGCAGGGCTGGAACAGCTCGAGCAGGCCGTCGACCGTCTGCCTGACCCGAGCGTCGCTCGCGCCGTCACCCTCCTCTGGCTCGGCTGGCCCTACGGCAGCCCTCGACCCGTGTCCTGGCACCTCACACAGGTGTATCGGGGCGTCGCCTCGGCCCCCGCCGACGTGAGCGAATCCGACCGACTGATGCTCGACCGGCTGCATGCGACGCGGCTGCTGTTCTGTGGCGACCCGGCAGGGTGGCACCACGTGGACCGCATCCCCGACCTCGCCGGAACCCAGGAGGTGGCCATCCAGGCGCTGCTCGCCCACGTGGACCTGACCTATGCGGCCATGCTGTGGGGTCACTACGAGCGCGCCGACCACCACGCCCGCATCGCCCGAGAGCTGTCGAGCCGCTGGTACTTCGAAGGGTTCACCGACGCCCTCGCGTCCACGACCGTCGAGCTGGACTGGTGCCGGGGCCGCTGGGAGGGCCTGGCCGACAGGGCGCTGGCGCTGACCACCACCGGCCACGACCGGTTCGCCCGCCTGCAGTCCGTCCTGGTCAGCACTCGGCTCGCGGCAGCCTGCCGCCTCCCGCAGCGGCCCGGCACCGCCCCGGAGGGTCTGCTCGCCGACCTGCTCCCGCACGAGGCACCCGAGCTGCTGGCGCAGGCCGCCTCCGAGGCGGCCCGTCGGCATCTCCAGCATGCAGACGTCGCCTCCGCCGTGCGTGTCACCGACGCACCCACCAGCGAAGTGCTTGCCTCACGCAACTGGCTCTCGAGCGTCGAGATCGTCCCCACCAGGATCGAGGCCCTCGTTGCTGCCGGCCGTACAGCAGACGCGCAGGCCCTGCTGAGCGAGCTCGAGGACCTGGTTCCGCACCCGACACCGGACCGTGCCGCCGCGGCCCTCGCCCTGTGCCGGGGCCTCCTGCTCGAACCACCACAGCCGACCCAGGCGGCCGAGCAGCTGGCGGAGGCGGTCCAACGTCTCACCTCGCTGCCGCGGCCCCACGACGGCGCGCTGGTCCGTGCCCGACGTGCCGGCTGTCTGGCCAGAGCCGGCGCCCGCAGCGAAGCCATCGTCGAGCTCAAGACCGCACGGGCCGCCCTGGTTGACCTGTGCGCCTGGGCCGACGTCTCCGTGGTGGAGGCCCAGTTACGGCGCCTCGGGGTCCGCGGGACCGGCCGGTCCGGGCGCCGCCCCTACGGCGACCAGCTGTCTCCCCGCGAACGCGACGTCGTGGCACTGGTCGCCGTAGGGCACACCGACCGGCAGATCTCCCAAGCCCTCGTGCTGTCACCCAAGACCGTCGCCAACCACGTCGCCTCGGCCCGCCGCAAGCTGGGCGCCCCCTCACGCACCGCCCTCGCGGTCCAGGCCATCGCGACCGGAGTCATCGAGCGCCCTATCGAACAGCCCCAGCGGCCCACCCCCGGTGACACCCGGACGGCGGCAGGGCCGGCCTCGAGCTGACCGTGCCGCACGCCCCGTTCACCCCGGTCGCCGTGACAGCCAGGTGCTCCTGCCCGGGCAGAAGCGTGTTCGCGACCGCGCCGCAGAGGCAACGACTCATCAGCGGCGACAGCTTGATTGGGCACTTTTCCCGATTGCTGCCCACCGCGCTCCACCGCCACCGTGAACCGTCCCCCTCCGACGGCATGTCCCTCTGCCGTGCCACCGAGCATCGCTCACATTCCCAGGAGTCCCCTTGCGCTCTGCCCTCCGTCCCAGCACCCTCATCGCCTGCGTCGTCGCGCTGGCGGTCACCGGACTCGGCACCACCGGAATCGCCGCAGCGTCCAGCGCGGCGCCGTCGGAGACTTCACCTACCCAGGCCGGCGCCGCCCGCCACATCCAGCTGTGGGACGGGTCGACGGTCACGTTGGGTCCCGGCGGCATCGGCACCCGAACTCGCCCAGGTGATGGCGATCCGGCACCGGTCAGCATGGTGCTGCCCCATGTTCACTCAGCCCTCGGCGACAGCCCCGGCCCCAGTGACCTGGCCATCCGCACCGACTTCGCGCAACGTGACCACGCCGGCACCACCTCCGACGTCGTCCTCGGACTCGCGCAGGCGGTCGCCGACGACGCCCCGTTGCCCCGTGGCAGCCAAGGTCGCATGTCAGGAGCCCGCGCTCCGCGCACCACCAGCGCGACGGTCAACGCCGCGCTGCGCCAGGTCGGAGCGACCAGCCTCGTCCCGCTGTTCGCCGGCGAGTCACCCTCGGCGATGGCGCCGTTGACCCGCGCCGAGCAGGCGCCGCTGGGCACCCACGCCGTCGACCTCGGCCGCGTCTACGTGGTTCAGGTGTCGGGCACGTCCGCCGCGCACGCCGCCGCCGTGCTGCGCCACAGCACCGGCGTCGCGTACGCCGAGCCCGACCGGTACGTCGCGCCGATGGACGCCGACCCGACCCCGATCCCGTCATGGGTCGGACACACCGCCAACCCCGCTACCGCCGACAGCACCTCCTCCAGCGCATCCGGCTCTCGCTCGGGAGCCAGGGCGGCTGACACCAGGGCTCTTCCGTCCAACTTCGGACTGCAGACCTCCACCCAGAGCTACTTGAACGCCAACGGCGTCGACTTCTCCGCCGGCTACTCCACCATCACCCGCCGCCTGCACCAGCTGCCCGGCACGGGCGAACGCATCACGAACGTGTCCATCGGCGACCTGACGGACCAGGGGATGGCCGACGCCGGCGACGGCTACGTCCAGCAGTGGGGCCCGACCACGGTCGTCGAGGGCGGCCAGCGGTACCTCGACTACCCGTCGCTGCCCAAGATCCCGACCTACACCGTCTCCCCGGACGGCGAGGTCGACCCGCTCGGGACCGTGGAAGGGGTCGACCCCAGCCTGGGCGAGGTGCTGCTCGACTTCTCGGTGATGGCGCCGCTGCCGCACGACCAGCAGCGGCCCGGCGAACAGGGCAGCGGGCTGACCGACCTGCTCGGCATCGCGCCCGGCGCCAGCTACCGGCTCGTCGAACCGTCCCAACCGACCTACGCCAACATCGCGGCGGCCCTGCTCGCCGCCGCCCAGCAGAGGCCACGCCCCAACGTCATCACCGCCAGCCTCGGCTTCGGCACCGACGTGTTCGGGTTTCCGGGCCGCTACCTCGAGGACGACCCCCTCATCCAGTCCGTCGTCGCCTCCATCGTCCACCGCTACGGCATCACCGTGACCCTGTCGGCCAACGACGGCACTCGCACGTACACGCCCGCTGCCGTCGGCCCCGACGGCGGCAGCACCCCCACCGACCGCGTCCGGCCCGGAGATGCCGGGACCACGATCGCGGACGACGCCTCCTCCACCACGCCGTCGAAGGTGCCGGACACCGGCGCCATAGCGGTCGGCGGCACCACCCTCGACGACACTCTCGCCGTACCCACCCAGGACGGGGGACCCCTGTCGCGGACCGGCACGTTCGCCGAGACCCGGCTGGACGGGGCCGCGGCGTTCTCCTCCGGGTTCGGCTCCCGCGTCGACGTGTCCGCACCCAGCGACAACATCGCCGCACTCCTGCACTCCTGCCCGGACCCGTTCCACTGCGGCACCTCCGACGCCATCCCGGTGCTCAACGGCGGCACGTCCGCGTCCGCGCCCATGACCGCCGCGGTCGTCGCCGACCTGCTCCAGGTCGCCAAGGCGACCGGTCACCCGCTCAGCCCGGAAGGCGTCCGACGCCTGCTCGAGCAGACCGGCCGAGCGGTCCCCACCCAGCCGCAGGTCGACCGCCATCTGCACGTCGGACCCCAGGTCGACCTCGGTCACGCCGTCGACAAGCTCTTCGGCAACCACGCCAGCGCGAGCCCGAGCATCGTGCGGGTCTCCGTCGCCCACCGGGTGGCGTTCGGTGGTGCCGGCGCCGACTTCACCGAGACCACCGACCCCGCCGCCATCGACCTGGCGGGCCCCGGCAGCGGCACCGACCAGACGGGCGAAGGGCTGGTAGGGCCGATCACGTTGGGCATCGACGCCACCGGGGTCTCCCCGGGCCGGCACCTGCGATACGAGGTGACCCTCGACGGCCACCACTTCACCTCGAAGGTCCCCGCCGTCCGGGTTCTGCCCACCACGCTCCTCAAGGCCGCCGGCAAGCCCGTAGCGTCCACCAGCGACCGGACCGTCACCGCGACGATCCAGATCCGCAACACCAAAGGGCGGGTCCTCGACGCCACGCACCAGCGGCTGACCCTCGGACCGACGGACGGCACGCACGCCATGGCGCCGGCTCCGGTCGCACCCCCGGTGGCCGACCTCGGCAAGCCGGTCAAGGTCTCCTACAACCTCGCGGGGGTGCGCGACGTCAGCGACCCGACCCTGCTGGTCTCCTCGATCGGGCACTGGAGCCCGTTCGCGGCGCCGCAGTACCGCATCGGCTACTCGGTGCCGCTGAAGGCCGCCAAGGGCACCGTCACCGTTCCGGCCTCGGCGTTCAGCGCCGGTGGCGGCATGTACGGCCTGGCCGTCTCGCAGAAGAACGTCGACAACCTGCACTACGTCGGCGCCGTCACAGCCATCCGCATCGCCGGCGGCACCACCGACAGGGCCACCAGCCGACCCGACGCTCCGACGCTGGCCCCCGTCGGCGGCAGGTTCGGCCACGTCGCAGAGGTCACCCGAGCCCACTCCGGGTTCGGCGTCCGCTGGGACGCCCGGGCGGTCACCGGCGCCAACGGCGTGGACGTCGAGATCTCGGCGCCCGGTCCGACCATCTACAACCTGTCGAACACGTTCACGAACACCAACGGCACGACTCGCGACGCCAACGGCGTCGACACCGGGTCGGTCGCGATGCTGCACGAGTCCGGCGCCACCGGTACCGCCCACCTCGACGCCAAGGCCCTCGGCCTGTCGTCGTCGCTGACCTACACGGTCCGGGTCCTGGCCCGCCGGGGCACCCACGTCGTCGGACAGGCCTCGCCGGTGTCGACGCTGACCTACGACGACGGGCTGGTGCCCGGCGGAGGCGTGCTGACCGGGTTCGACATCCACCCCGACAGCACCTCGACCGCCGCCACGACCGTCGTCGACCAGAACGGGAACATGACCAACTCCACACTGCGGGAATACAACCCGGATGCCGGCGCCTATGGGACGCCGTACGCGACCGACACGTCCGGGAACTCCGGGTACGTCCTGTTCGGCAGCGACCCGTCCGCGCAGCGGCTCCTCGCCGCCTCCATTGCCGGCGGAGCCAGCACCGAGGAGCACCTGCTCACCTTCGACACCGGCGACGGCCACCAGGTCGCCGACGTGCCGATGGGCGATGCCAACGGGTACAACCTGGTCGGCGGCCGGGTCGACGACCAGCGGCATCGTGGCGCACTGCTCGCTTGGCAGGACTCCGGCGCCTCCGCGGTCCTTCCGGTCGACACCGGTACCGGGCAGGTCGGCACCCCCGTTCCGCTCGCCGCCACCACGCGCAGGTTCTACGACCGGATGCTTGACATCGACGAGTCGACCGGGAAGGTGATCGTGGGCGGCTCGGACCTCAGCGACAACTGCGCCATCACCCGCTCGGTGTTCTCCACCGTCGACCTGGACGCCGGCACCGCGTCGCCGTCCAGCATCGAGGAACGGTGCGCGACCGGCCTGGTCTCCGACCAGGACGGGTCGGCGACGATGACGATCGGGCCGCTGGTCAACATGAGGTACTTCCTGGCCAACGCCCAGGACGCACGCATCGACGAGACCGACGGGACCGCGGGCGACGACGCACAGCTGGGCGCCGAGTCACCGATCTACCCGGCCGTGGACCCGGTCCACCACCTGCTCGTCGTCGGTTTCCTCGGCGGCCAGGACTGGGCGGTCAACAACAATGCGATGAGCGCGATCGGGGTCTACGACCTGCAGACCGGGCAGCGGGTCTCGCTGACCGAGAACGCGAACCTGTTCGGCGGGACCCTCGGGTCGGTGTTGTTCTCCGTCGCCGACCGAGGCATCCAGCTCGATCCGCAGACACGGACCGGCTACACCTACGGCCCAGGCGCAACCCAGATCCAGCAGTTCCACTACTGAGCCGCTGACGGGACCGCCTCCGCCAGACCCACGCCGCCGTCGAGCACGAACCCAGGATCCCCGTGCTCGACGGCGGCGCCCGTGCCGGTGGCGTCAGAGCCCCCCGGCTCTACGTGTCCGCGAGCGACCACGCCCGTAGGGGTTCCGCAGGCGGGAGCGCGCGTGGACGCTGACACGCATGACGCCGCTGGTCGACTGCCGTTCCCGACTCGCTACCAGTTTCGCTGAAACTAGAGGCGATGTCGCTAGGATGACGCTGTGTCGCGTACAACGAGGAGCTCACCGCTGGCTCTGACCGTCCTCTCGCTGCTGCACTACCGACCGCTCCACCCCTATGGCGTCCAGCAGCTGGTTCGCCGCTGGGGAAAGGACGAGGTTGTCAACGTCGCCCAGCGCACCACCCTGTACCGGACCATCGAGCGACTGGAGAAGGACGGCCTGATCCGCACGGCCGAGGTCAACCGCAACCACCGGTACCCGGAACGGACCATCTACGAGGTCACCGATCTCGGCCGGAAGACAGCCAGGGAATGGATGCTGACCATGCTGGCCGTCCCGAAGGCCGAGTACCCCGAGTTCCCGGCCGCCCTGTCCAATCTGTTGCTACTCGACCGCGCGGAGATGGTCGAGGCCCTCTCGGCACGGCGGGACGCCCTCCAGAAGCTCACCGACGAGGCCGCACGGTCGGTCAAGTCGGCCAAACGCGTCGGCCTACCCCGGATCACGTCCTTGGAGACGGAGTACTCCCTCGCGATGCACCGGGCGGAGCTGAAGTGGGTCGGCCAGCTCGTCAGGGACCTCGAGTCGGGCAGCCTCGACTGGGACGACGAGGAGCTCCGGGCCATCGCAGAACACCTCACCACCGCCGGATAGATCCAGGGCGGGGGAGCGTGTCACCAGGCGTCGCCGACCCGGTCCTCGCAGGTCACCGACGTCCGAACGTCCGGACCCACCGTCGAGTCGAGCCGTAGGACCATCAGACCGCCGTGGTCGTCGTCTGAACTGACGACCCCTGCGGCGGTCTGGACGTAGGTCGGTCCAAGCCAACGCTCCCAACCGAGCAGCTCGTAGAACCCCGTGGCACGTCCGGTCGAGAGCATGGCAGCCGACCAGCGGGCACCGATCTCGTCATGGAGCCGTTCCATCGTCCGACGGCCGATGCCCTCACCCTGCCGGTCCGGGTCAGTCGCCACCGCCTCCACGTACCCGACACTCCGCCACGGCCCGTCTCCGAACCGGATGCGCCGGGGGACCACGCTGGCGTGCCCGACGAGACGGCCGCCGTCGCGCGAAAGGACGTGCACGCCGCCGTACGCGTGGTCGGCGTCATCGTCGGTGAACCGGTCACCGTAGGCCCGGCGCCACAGCGCCCGGAGAGCCAGCCGGGTCTCGGCATCGACCTGTGGGCTCTCGACCGCGACGATCTCGACGACGGTCAAGTCAGCATTCCTCCGTCACGTACGGCCCTGCCCGTGGCGAACCAGCGACGAAGGTCCGGTGCCACGACGGCAGGTGACCCGTTCGAGTTCAGCTGGCTCGGGTCCGAGGCGCCCCCGTGGTCCAGGCCGTCGTACTCGACCCGGCTGCTGACCGGCAGCACGGTCTCCAGCGCGGACATCGCGGGCCTGAGGTAGGACAGCCCCTTCGACCCACCCATCAGCAAGATCTCGGCTCCCACGTCGGCGAACGAGTTCAGCCGTCCGTCCATCTCCTTGATCAGCACCCCCTCGTTGTGCAGGGTCGGCGCCAGCTGCCGCATCGTCACCTGACCGGGCTGCGCCGACCTCTCCTCCGACTTCAGCGCCCTGTTGGTGGCCGCCGTCAGCAACCAGCGCGGCATCACGTTGACCACGGCCGGAGCCAGCTTCAAGCCCTTCATGCTCGTCACCATCGCGGCGGCGACGTTCCCCGCTGCCATCTCCCGGTCGAACCGGGCCAGCCAGGCCGTCCGCTCCGGGGCACCCATCAGCAGCGCGGGCTCGTAGACGGCCGCCCGCGTCACCAGTCCCGGAGTCAGGCGAGCCGTCTCAAGCACGACCAAGCCGCCCGCACTGATCCCGAACATCATCGACGAGCCGGTCTCCCGCAGCACCGCCTGCGCGTCCTCGACCTCCCGGTGCATCCCGTAGTCGGTTCCCGCGGGGCCGGTCAGGCCGTGGCCGCGGCGGTCCACCAGGTGCACCGTGAACTCGTCGGCCAGGAGCGCTGCCAGCTGCACGTGGCTCAGCGCGTGCTCCATGGAGCCGTGCCAGACGACGAGACCTGGGCCGTCGCCCACGCTCGACACGCTCACCTGGGTGCCGTCTGCGGAGGCCACCATCCGCGACCTGAGCGCGGCCCTCACATCCTGGGAGCGGTTCTCGGTCATCTCGTTGTTCTCCTCACATGGCGGACCTGCGGCGCCAGATAGTGGTAGCGCAAGTAGTTGCATTGACACTAGCATGAGCAGGAAGTGGCCCCAACCGATATCCGACCGCCCCGGTCATGCCGCCAGACCCGCTCGCCTCCAGGGAGGCAGCGAGCGCCTGCCGCGCGGTCTGCGAGGCTGACGACGTGCGCGCACTCGTCCTGGGAGTCAGCGGCCTGACCGGACGGGCCATCGCGGGGGAGCTGATGACCGCTGGGTGGGAGGTGACCGGCACAGGTCGGGACCCCGCCCACGCCCCCGCCCACCTGCAGGCCGACGGCATGCGGTTCGTCCGGTC
>Ga0105246_10001119_pt1 | contig 15590 bp, 23 predicted proteins | sample KBSM64metaG_FD_99694 | JGI IMG/M metagenome (GOLD analysis project Ga0105246, IMG submission 99694) | Miscanthus rhizosphere microbial communities from Kellogg Biological Station, Michigan, USA - KBS M6-4 metaG | ecosystem: Host-associated > Plants > Roots > Rhizosphere > Soil | place...
ATGCCACTACGGGTAGATCAGGACATGCTTGGGCCAAGTGCAACGGAGCAGAGTCGCAAGCCACAAGACAATGCGCCCGCTCATACAGCGCCAATAGATCGTAAATTCTTTCCGCTTGGAATCGTGCCAAATCCACCACTACAAACTTTGGCTGAAAATTGATTTGCAGGATCTTGAACAGCAAATCGCGATAAGGAAATGGAGAGGTCTTGCCATCAGCGGATACCAAAATTATGCGCTTCTTTTTCGGCAATGCTTCAAGCAACTTGGTTTCACGCACTTTGTCACGCCGGTCGAACACAAGTGGTGGTTGAGTTTTCCAAAGCGGGAAATGGCCTACGAGTTTCCAGCTTTCTTTGACGAACGAATCCGTCTGCGCCATTTCATATCCGGCAGGTTTATAGGCGAACTGTTTCACCAGATCGGGAGGCCCAGACACCTGCGCACATTTCACGTCTGAAGAAAGTTGCCAAGCCATGCTCATTGCCCGGTCAAGTTCCTGCGGTTGCCCTTTGAAAATTATTGGATCGGCGTATCCGATGCCGTCCATCACCCCCGCAAATTCTTCAGCAACCATCAAGGCGCATCGCTGTCCGTTTTTGAATTCGGAATGGAGAATTGGCGCGAAGGCAAGAATATCGCCTGTTCGCCCCAAGAGCGTGATCACCTTTTGATTCATTGCCGCTTTTGGCTCTCTTTCACCATCGCTTCCGCGCACATAAATCGCCATTTCGCGATCACTTCGGCCATCTTGGGCGGCTCAGGTATCGGCGATGGCATCGGTTTTCCATTCGCTTGACGGATCGAACTTGGTGGACATTCCGCAAGCCAAAAGGCTTCCGGTGGTGACGTTTGCTCTTTGGCCGCGAAATAATCAAGCAGGCTCACGGCCTGCATTTGCGGTTCGGCATTCATGTTTTTTTGGAATATCCAGGGGCAACAAGTTTCCGAAGCGCATTCACGACGCCAATGAACAGAGAATCCTTAGCCTTCTGATCGGCAGGAAGTTCGTCGTATGGAACAAAACAAGGGTGCTCTTTCTTTTCAGGATCTTTGACAGGACCATATTTCCAGCCTGTTGCCTTCTTTTCTTTCAACCATTCATCATGAGAATGATTCGGCATAGCGGCTGGCGTGCTGAGATGGAAGTTAACCCCATTGATGACGCTGGTTCGCTGCCATTCAGGGGCGAGTGCCCATGTCGGTTGACTGTCATCGCCAAGCGTTCGGCAATAAGCGCGATTTGTTTCGTGGCATATTTCTGCGATTTGTTCAATTGTCATTGTGTTTGTCTTTCCATGCGGCGCTCAATTTCAATAAGCGCCAGTTTGTTTGGTGTTCGCTTCCCGTTCTCCCAACTCCTAAATGTTCCGAGCTTAACATCAAGAACCGATGCGGCTTCTTTTTGCCTCAGCGGTCCCCGCCAATTTTTCAGACGTGTTGCGAATGATTCACGCATTACTTCGGGGGCGAGTAGTACCGAGTAGGACTTTTTTTACAAGCACTATTTTCAGTTCTCGCGTAGGAGTGCCAATAGACCGGCGCGGACAGTGCACGCATATCTGCCAGTTCGCCGGGCAGAATTGGTTGCCAGCAAGTGGCAAAACTGTAGGGCCTCCCACCCCGGCCCCGGACGGCAAAACGGCATTTAGCAAAACCAATTTTATGAGCCCAGAAGCGTGTTCACAAGTTAACGCATCACTTTTCCGACGCCAGTTGCAGTTCAACGGCGAACTTAAGAAGGACCGATTTCCACGGTCCATGATCTACGGCAACATGTATAAGCAGGAAACCTGGCCCATGGGCAAAGGCACCGTGCTTTACCGCGACAAAGTGCATGTCGCCCGCGCCAACGATGATGGGTGCTGGGACAAGATCGTTCTCGGCGGCGACAGCAGCCAAACCGGATGCGATTCGTCCTGCGGCGGCGCTCGCAAGGTGCTTGGCTGGGGTTCCACTCGATACAACTTCGAGAAGTATAAACGGAAATACCAGATCAAGCCCCTCTGTTACGATCAATTGAAAGATGTCGAAGAAGTCATCGCCCAATTGAGCGCCATAATGGCCGGGTTGAAAAAAGAGCCAGACAATATCGTATCCGATTTCCTGCGTCTGCTCTCCCTTCGACAAGCGGGCAAAATTTGGATTGCTGGCAAAGCCGATCTGTCCGTTGACATCACTGACAACACTTTCCTGGCCAACTGCACCAAAATCGATCTCGGCAGCGAAGCGAATCTGCCGACCAGCCAATTGACCATGCAATACCTGAATAACCACTCCGAAGATTTGGAGTTTCAGGGTTATTTCGATGAAGAATTTCTTGGGGAAGGCAAATTCGCCATTACCAGCGACCGGCAGACAAAGCTCAATCTCTCGACTCAAAATCCGGCATTGGTTTCGCAGTACGCGCTGCCGGAATACAGCAAGGGCGGTCGCTTCTGGGAATACGGCATGGAAACTCAGTCCATTGGAAACTTCATGTTCAAGATGGACCCGACCCCAATCCGCTTGCAACACATCGGCAATGGCGTTCTACAGCGGGTTTGGCCATATCAAAACGTAGCAGCCACAGTCGGACTCACGCCGGAATATGACACGCTTTACAAGACGACTCGATACCAGTTTTATCACGTTTACAATCGCGCTGCCCGAACGGTGTTTGTTGGCGATGTTTCGCCAGTAAATGCTGAGTTAAAATTCAACATGGCCCGTGGCGTCCTTGGTGAATGGTACTACAAATCGCCTGATTATTTCCGGTTCACCGATCCTTCTACCGGCAAGGTGTGCGAGTACAACAATGACATGCACAACTACGGTTATCTCGTTGGCGAATACGAGATCGGTGCCGTAACGGATTATCCGCTCATTGAGATGTGGATTCTCGCCCAGCGCGAACCGCAAAATGTGACCAATGACCCCGTGTGTTCCACTGAAGCGGCCATGGGTTATCAGAGCTTGAATCCTTACAATGGGTTCTGCTCCGAAGGCGAATAAGATTCCTGCTACCTGATGGGCGATACTTTAGGGTGTCGCCCGTCTTTAAAAATATGCACGAAAACATGGAATCATCGGCTGGCGATCAACTTACTCATGGCGAAGATAGCGGTCGGGAGGATACTTATTTTCTGCCCAAGGGTGTTCTGGAAGGCAAAAACGTATCATCTGGGGACGTGCTCCGATTCAAAGTTCTCGGCAAAGACAAAGACGGCAATGTTGAGGTCGTTTGCATGGATGGCAACAAGAAAGAAGAAAGTCAAAGTTGGCAAGATGGTCTCCGGGAAGACGTTGCGGCGGGAGAAGTAGGAAGTTACTAATTTATGAACATTTTACGAATTGTCGATCCGTGCGATGGCGGCGTGCTCAATACTGAAGCCGCCTGCTTCGCAAAACTTTCCAAGACTGAACGCGATGCCGCCATTGTATGGTATCTGTGGCAGGCCGCAATTGAAGGGGGCTTTAGTTCCGACATCGAAGATTTACTGGAAGCAGGAGCTTGCTTCGCTGTTGAACCGCCCAATGAATTACACGCCATGGAAGTTGTGATTGCCGGTAATGCGGCAGTTGCGGCTGGCGCAAGTGTGGAAGTCACTATCGCCGAAGTTGTGGAAGGAATTAAATGCCTGAAACACGCCAGTCCACAGAAGATTTACGCACTAAAAGTGCTTTTGCTTTGTAAGTTAAACGCGGCCATCGCGTAAGAAATACTCCATCAACGTGGCCGTTTCTTGTGACATTGACGATTTGGCCGAGGCGGCAAAGTGCTTCAACGGATATGGCCCTTTGCTTCTGAAGGCCATTCGGATTCGGTTACTGTGCGCCTTTCTAAATTCTGAATCTATGGACTGCGACATTGATACACTCGCCGAAGAAGCCAGATGTTATCTGGCCAACTTTTCAGAAGGCCAAATGGATGCCGTGGAGACGTGGCTTGTTTGTCAGGTTGCGAATTCCGGTGGGGGCGGTGGCGGTGGATCTGGACAAATCAAGAACTACATCTCAGATCCAAACACTGAACTAGTTGTTCCTGACGATCTCACAAAACCTGCAATTGCTTATCCTACCGTATCGGGAGTAGGTCCAACCTATTATTGGGACGTTGGCGATCAGAACTGGCAGTAATCCAAATCAAAATGAAAGCACTACTCACAACTTTAATGCTCACGATTGCGGTGTGCGCATTCGGAGCGAACCCTAGTTTTGAAGCATTTCGGGGGACTAACGAAGTCGTTATCAAAACTAATGTTGCAGGAAACAGAATCATTGTTGGCCCCACCACCCCCATCAGCCAAATCGCCTCCAACGCCGCGCAGAATGTGGCGGTGTGGACGAATGATGGTCAGTTCATTACCTTGAAAGGAACAAAAGTTACCAACGGGGCACCCTTTGCGATCCGTCGAGATGGATCGTATTTCTACGGAAGTAATGTATGGCAAGAAGCGCCGTTCCCACCCAACTTTGCCAATGCGTTCCCGATTTACGCTGTTTCAATGAGCGCCAGCAATGAACCAGTTAACATGTTCTTCTACGGGGCGGTAATTGATAGTGAAGGCTACAACTTCTATACCGATTTTGAGTTCTTGCTTCATAACGACAAAGACAGCCCCACGTTGCAACTAGACATGTTCACTGCTGCGACCAACAACCACCGCACAGAAATAAATTTTGACTCCTCGGTTGATGGTCCGTGGGCGATCCGCTTGGTGACTCAGGATGGTCAACCATTCAAACTAGACCAGAGCGGATCTGTTCTAATCCAGCGCGGCGATTCCACCGCTGATTCTTTAAGTATCTATGACTGGACCACAGGCAGCACAAACTTAGTCGTTACCAGTAACGGGACACTTAATGCCTACACCCCTATTCGCCCCATAAAAACAACAGTCTCAAGGTTAGCTGCGATTGGACCTGAGCACGCTTTAACGAACAGCGCCTACAGCGACACAGACATCTCCAACTTGCAGGGGGCGACAAACAGCTTTGTGAAAATTCAGAATGGCACAGCGAACAACCTCATCAGCACCAACACCACCGAAATAGGCAACACCTACTACGGCACTGGCAACGGCAGTTTTGTCAACAGCAACAACTTCACTACGACGAACCTAAACATCAAACCAACGAACTCCGTGGCAGGATCAGGCTTAACCATTGGCCCAGCGGGGAATGTGGGGATCAATACGAATAATCCGACGACAGCACTTCATGTTTTGGGAACTACCCGCTTGTCTGCTGGCGCAGAATCAACAAGTGGCGGCACTATTATCCCTGCGACATTTTCTTTAGCGATGGCTGCTTCTGCTGGTTCAACATTGATTTTTAACAATGCAGATACGACGCATTTCGTAAAGATGCAGAACTCAGCAGGTACAGCGTTTACCGCGTTCCTAAACAACTGCACTTCATTTGGGGAAAGTGCTGCAAACACCGCAGCTAATCCGGCTATTGGTGGAACAAATGGGAATTTGGCAGTATTTGGCGGCAACGGAACATACGCTGGAGGCGCAACGAACTCTCTTTGGATCATGGGTGGAGGCATAATTCAAGACTTCAGCTTAGTAGCACCTGTCGCACCAACTAGACAGGGAGCGGCTTATTGGAACGATGGAACAAACGTTTGTGTGGTCTTGCGAAACAGCGCCGGGACCATTACCACAAACAAACTGAGCATGGCGTCATGGCCCTAAAACTCGTCATCGCCACACTTCTGCTTGCGCTTAACCTGAACGCGCAAATCGTTCCAGTGCTGGCCACGAACGGCCCTGCATTGCTGACCACAGCAGTGGCCACAGACTTTCCTTCACAAACCACTACGACCTCAACTAACTGGCAGAGTGGCCGTTTTTACACCAACGATCTCTCCCACGAAATCGAAGTGGCCTGCTCGATCACGAATGTCATGGCCGCAGTCGTTGGTTTCAGCGGCATGGAATTGTGGGTAGGCTACACCACTAACAGCGCCACCTTGCTCGGCGTGGGTGCGACCACCACAAAGACGCTCCTGACAGGATTGGCCACCACCCAGGAAATGCACTTGCGCGGGCGTGTGCCGGTAGGCGGATACTTCACTTTCACAAACATCTCATCCGGAGCAGGGAACTCAGTGGCGATGCGCACTAGCTCTGGGCAATACACAATCCTTCCATGAAACCCATTCTCCTTTTCCTAACCGCGCTCTCGTGCTTCGGGGCACAGCAACCGCCTGCGACGTGGCAATGGTTCAGTTGGAACGGGAATAAATACACGGCGCACGATGCGGCAACTACTAACTTCGCCTTTCCTCAAAACAGCTACTTTCCGACAGCCGCTTTCCTCACTACGACCGTCAATACCAACGTGCTCGGCGATCTCACGGGCAAAACTTTTTTTGCTAATTACACAGTGGCTGCATCGCCTGATTGCGTGTTCTGGTTCGGTGGTCAGGGGCGCTTCAACAACGGGCCACTCCCGCCAAACACTCGATTCTTTTTCTCGACCTCCAGTGCAACCTACAGCCTCAAGGCCGCACAGCAAAACGAGGATGCCTACTGGTTCTCGACAAACTATGTCATGCTTACCAACGGTACTTTTTTCTTGATCACTACAATTGATCCAACCACCTTTAGCAACGCACAAGGCCATACCGGAACCGAGCATTCAGCCGCGTTTTCAGCAGCAGTGGCGAACGTGCGTCAGGCGGGCTTATGTTACGGCGGAGGCTCTTTCAGTGATGTCGGTTGTAGCGTTAGTCCAGGAACTGCAACTTTCCAACTCAATAGTCTGCTAGCCCAATGACCGAGGACGAAACCAACTGCCAGAGGATTGGCGTTCTCGAAGAACGCATCACCCGCCTGATTGATCTCGCCGAGGAACGGGACCGCCGCTATGAAGAGCGCCACATGTCCAGCAAGGAAGCCGTTCACGCCGCTTTCGTCGCCAGCAAAGATGCCGTCTCCGCCGCCCTGCAAGCTCAGAAAGAGTCCGTGGTGAAAGCCGAAGAATCTCAGAGAGCCTACAACGTTGGCCACAACGATCTGACCCGCAAAATGGACACCCAATATTCTGTGATGCTGCCACGGCCCGAAGCAGACGGAAAATTCAAGGCGCTTGAGGAAAAGATTGCAGACCTGCGTGAGTCGCGAAGCAAGGGCGCTGGCGAATACGACGGCATCAAAGCTGGCTGGGCGTTTTTGCTTGGATTTATCAGCCTCGCAGGCGCAATCGTCGCCATCGTTTTGGCGATTAGAAAGTGAGAAAATCATGAGCACTATACTTATCGGCCTTTGGTTAATTCTATTCGGCGTCATGTCGCTTTTTCCATCGCAAGTGCCGAAGTGGATTGTGCCATTCACAGCCATCGCAGTCGGTCTTATCGTTCTTGTCGGTGCGTGGAGAAGGCCAAACCCTTGATGCGTCATGAAAGAACCGCACAAGGACGTGCGCAAGCGACCGAAAAAAGACTGCGACATGATTCGCGAATGCTGGGAATGGGTGAAACTAAAGAAAGAACAGAATGAAAAAAAACGTCATCAGCCTCCACATCACCCAAGAGGACTCCCTGAAAGCGGGGAAACGGCGCGACCGATGCTTGGGGGGCACAGCAGCAAAGCGGCAGTTTAAAACAAGGCGCGTGTCGGGCACTTCTGCCATAATGACCATCAATGGTATTCGACATAAAGTCACAAGGGTTGGAAGGCTTCTGCTTGCGTACAGCGGCAACCCATACGACAAAGTTCGTCAGCCCTTCAAGCCATTCTCAGTGAGATTGACCGTATGAACGCCGGAACCGACCTCCTCGACCAGTTAAAGACAACCCCGCACTGGATGCTGGTGCTCATAGGGTTGACCATCTTCGGGGTCTATTGGAAGCGCAGCCAGTGGCCGAACCGTTATCTGAAATTCGTCAACCTCATCCTGCCGACCATCGCCTACCCGATTCTTCATTACGGGCCTGACGCCGAGCACTCCTACTGGAATCCCATCGCCACGCTCGCCCTGCACGGCTTCGCGATAGGCATCGCCAGTGAGTTCGTCCACGAAGGGATCATCACGAAGATTAAGAACGTGTTTCCAGGATTCAAATTCCCAGATGATAATCCTCCAATCGACTACCGTAATCTGCCCAACATCGATCCAACGCAGACGCCATGACCCCCCTGCAAGTATCGCCGGAGTCTTCAGGAATTTGGCCATCCCATCACAGCATCAAAGAATATGGTCGCAAGGCAACTTTTATCATCGGCCAATTCGGCACTGTGATTCCAGCGCCAGGGTGCAACAAAACTTTCCTCAGCAACCCGGAAGCGAGTCCGCTGCCTGTCGCAGTTGGACATGAAGCAGTTTGTGTGTCTGCCTTAAAGGTTGCTGAGGATTAGCAATGTTGGTGATCTCCAGAAAGTTAAATGAATCTTTCACCATCGGCGACAACATTACCGTAACCGTCTGTAATATTCGTCTGGACCAAGACCAACCCGTTGTCCGAATTGGGATTGACGCCCCGAAAGAACTCGCTATACATCGCTCCAATGCGAAAGCTAAGTATGAAAAACCTTCTGACCCCCCTCCTTTTACTGGCAGCCACGATTAACCTTTTGGGGCAGGAACCGCCGATGCCGCCGATGCCGCCGACATTGAACCACTCCGTAGCAGGCAATGAAATGATTGCAGTTCCCGTAATAACCACAAACATAATCCTCGTGCCTCGTGTTAAGGCTGCCCCTCGAATATGGACGAAACCTACACTGTTCACAGTCAACTGTCCTGACTGCAACAAAACACTGAAAGGCGTCCCAGCTTTGGCTATCAAAGTTGATAATCGACATTGGATGACAAATGGAATTCGCGTTGAACGCACAGTTCGATTGGCTTGTCCTGATTGTCATGAAGAGTTTGATGCCCTAAACATGAAGTTTTTGCCAAAACCAATCGCTGTTGAAGAGGGAGATCAACCACAAGCGAGCGCGAAGAGCATGTCCCCAACTCCACCAATCGACACACAACCGCCTACCGTATCACTTGATGACACATCTAAGTCCACGATCTTGAACTTCCCTAACGCGGTCCCATTCTCCTGGCGCTGCACACTGACAAACCTGACAGCCGGATACACAGATTATCTGACTGGGCAATACATCACGAATCGTATCGAAGTTAAATACAACGCTTTGACGAATCGTTGTTATTTAGTCTGGTGGACGACCAATGTTAGTAAGGACTACACGGTCTGGCAGGAGTGGGATGATCCAACGACTAAAAACTACACTCCAACAACACTTGGAACTAACGTCTTTTACTTACCTGTTGTAAGGAGCGGACCTTCAAGATTCTACTGGCTACGGAGTACTTAATGAAAACCATCCTATTTACACTCTGCCTCTGCTGCACCTCTTGCAGCACAACGAACATCTCAAAGCTGGCTGAGCAGCTAAAAAATGACCCCGCGACGGTTGATTTGAACGTGACGACTATCTGGGGATCGTTTTACTTCCATCGCTCGTTTCCGACAAATTGGGTTGCGCCAAAGAAGTAGCCTTCCGTCACTAAGTCAACGACCTCCATCTATTCGATGACCAACACGGTTGCTTAATCAGTTGTCTCGCCATTCGAGCAACAATAAAGATTGGCAGAACCACTTTTGGCCACGTTGCCTTTGGAAGCCACTCAGAGAACATGAGCCATTGCTTCTTTAATGGAATCCTGCTCCTTGTCGTGTAGTAACCAAACAAAGACGATGAGGAGTAATCACTTATCGGATAATCCATTGTCCCCATAAATTTGGCGGCGAGTGCAGGATTTTCACCTGCATCACTGGGCGCGACCCTGTATCCTAACAATTAGACGAACTCGCCGGTAAATAGATGGCTGCTCGTTGCATTACCCCGGTTTTTCTCCGGGCAAGCAGCCATTAAAATTGGGTGCTGCCCTTCCGCCTATTCCGGTTCGGGCCGTCGCTAACGGTTCCCGAACTCCCGAAGCTACCGGGGGTGAACGTCTCGGCTATCAAGAAAGGCAGCAAATTAGACCAGCCAGCGCCATGTCATATCGCAATGAAACCGGGTTGCGCATTTCTGCGCTCTGTTAAGCAGCTTCATCTTGATCGTTCTCTGGCACTGGCTGAAATCGGTTATGGCTTCGGAGTTGGAGTGCCGGCCACAAGGCCCAGGTTCGCTGCCAATGCGCCGGCCACACTCAGGCGAATGATGTCACTAATTTCCACAATCCCACCACCATCGGGCAGATTCGGAGTCAGATCCGCATCAGCTTTCACCATGATCTCAGTGTCACCGGGATCATCGCTACTGATCAGATTGGCCGATAATCCATCATCGGCCACTTCAACCCGGCTGCTGCCACTCATTACGGTCCATGAAGGTGCGCCATCCAGCTTAGCAGACTTGCCAGTTGCCGTAACAGGCTTCAGTGTTACGTTGACCTGCTGCTCATTTGTTAAACCAATTTCTAACACACTATTCCTTTCCATTCATTGTTCACTAATGCACCTGAGCATCAAACTCAAATCGAGCTTGCAGATGCGAATTTTTCCTGGAATCCCACCACGCTTTAATGCCTCTTGCCATATTTTTAGCATGATGTTCCGAAAGTCGTTTACCTTTATGAGATGCAGACTTTTTGAATCTAGTCTCAATGGAATCTGGTCGCCTGAGATGTTTCCCCTTCTTTCCTAATCTATATTTATTCCCCTTATGAGCCTCTGACATCTTCCGTTTGGTTTCTTCAGAGTGAGGACCACGGGCAAGGGCGATGGACCTCAGCTTCTCTCGTGTAGCTTGGGTCAATACTTTTCCACCATCTCCGCCGCTTGTTCCATTAACAAGAGGGCATCCGATTCCTTTAAAATAGCAAATCCAAAAGCGTTCAGCTTCCTCCCATTCAGCCATTGGCACCTGTTCAATAATGAACAACTCTGGCTTTAATCGCTCTTTTTTTAATGAACGCAACCAGTCCGTGCGGTGATTTTTTGTGCCATCGGCGCAATTGTGCCTCCATCTGCGAACTTCAGGCCGATTGGACTTCCCGATATAACGAAGATATTGAGTCCTTGGATCGACTAAACCGTAAATGAAAGTCGTAAGACTCATTTTTTAATTGGAGCCTTTGGTGTTGGAAGCCCCACTTTCCAGTCAAATTTAAGACATGGTTTATGGCCGCCTTTGCACTTCAACAGCTTGCACATCCATTCACGCAAGTTCAGTTTCATAATCTGTTCAACTTCCGAAACGCTAGCCTCAACTTCAAGCTCAAATTTCATAGCAACACTCGCTCTACCTGCTCGCGCCCTTCCCGGCAACGGTGGGGATTTCCCCCTGAACTTTTTTACTTGATCAACAATCTAAGTCCACAATAAACAGACGCAAGACACATAGCCGAAGCTCCAAATATTTTCAATAATATCAGCCATGTTCCTTCTCTGTAAGTAACGGAGGAAATTATCACTACAAATGGTAATGCGATTAACACTCCACCCAATATTTGTCTAAACTTCATAGGATCACAAATCACAGAAGTGGATGCAGACGCAATCGTAAATCCAACCCCGCAAACCAGACTTCATGCACCAATTAAACGGCACGCGCCGAAAGGCCATGGTCCAAAACAACTTTTTCATTCAGGCTTTGTTTGCAATTTCAAACAGGCATTGTCCGCGTATTGATGGCCAAACTCCATTCGCACCATCTCAAGAGCTTCCTTTACGCTGTGCGCCGTGATTACAACGACACATTCTGCGCCTCGATTTACACAGTAAACTTTACCTTTAATCAACGGGTTCAGTTTGACGCGAGAGATCATGCCGGAATCACCGTCTCTTTCCATGCGCCGTCGATCCACTGCACCAGCCAGAAACGAAAACAAGGAAACTGCTTCGCGGCGGCAAACAGCTTCACCCGCGCATCATCACGCATAAAGCCTTTGACCTCAAACAGCGAAATCGTGTTGCTGTGAATTCCATCGGCGCTGAAATCAGGAGTGTACCTCGTGTCCCAACCGAGTTTCAAAGTAATGTCCTGAATCCCAATGCGTGTGTATCGATCTGTTCGACTTCTTAATTCAGCCAAGAATCGCTTCTCCAGTTTATTGAGTCGCTCTTCGGTTGAAGCCGGGGCCGTCCGTTGCCCCGCCTCAGTTCCACCAGAAATTGGCTTATCAAGCAAAGCCTCCAATCGCTTGTAATAATCCTTGGGCGGAATCCAACCGCACCTCAAGCAATGATTGGAGTCAATAAATTTGTGATCACACTGCGCAACATTCCTCGCCAGCGTGCTCTTGCTGGCACCGGGAAAACGGCGCTTGAGTTCTTCCAGCGTAATATTCACAAAGTCGCAGTATTCAGATGCCACGCAATGATGAACGATACATGACGCATATCATAACTGTTCCATGATGGCCTGCGCAACCGAGCGACTATGATCGGATCGGCATTTCGCGATTCTGGGCAAATCCCAAAATCATCAAAAATCTTCAAAGCCATCGCTCGATCTGTTGCTTCCATAATCCTGCCTCTCGCCATTGAGATCGGAAACTCCAAATCTTTCCATGCATCAGCAAAATAGGTTTTCCGATTTGGATCTTTCTCGGAAGGGTCCGATTCCCAACAAATAGTTGGAAAAGGGTTTTTATAGTCGCCCTCACCTTCCGGCAATCCGGGCGCATATTGTTCGTGCGTGCTGTAGTAATAATGATCTTTTTTCCTGTCTGGATTTTTAGCCTTTGTCCGAATGGCAAAAAGTGTCACCGGAAATGGCGGCACAATCTGGTATCCGTGCTCCAGTCCAACCAGCATTCGTTCGTAGAAGTCAACACGCCTCAAGGCACGCTCGCTATGGCGTTTGAGTGTGCCTGATGCCCACTTCTTTTTTACGGCTGCATCGAAAGCCTCCTTCAGTTCCATGGCTTCGTGCCGAACTACTAAGATTTTAGCCTTACACCAATCAATCAAAGCAGACTGGCATTGCGCCATCTCGTTTGTATTTTGGGCTGTGACCTCGATGTTAGTAGCAGGTGGTTCGATCTGCCCGATTACCGCAATGGCATTTTTAGTATTCATTTAATTTTCAGTGTGAACGAAAATGGTTTGACAGGTTTGCCAGAATCGAATTTACAAATAAAACGGCCAGCAAATTTCGGTAAAGGATAGTGGGTCCAAGATTTCCTATTAGTCCAAATTTCATTCGCTCCTGCAATAGCCCACTTCAATGGAGACTCTCTACGAATTGCGCGAGCTATTGGGCAACTTGAGTTGGACCGTGGTTTACCCTTCCCAATATCCTTCTTTGTGACGTGAATGCGGTAGGTTTTCATAACAGATTCACATCTTCGTACTCGAACACTCCAATGTCCCACAGCTTCTCGGTTTCAGGATCTTTGAACTTCAAGTGCCGAACCTGAAACACAATCTCAGGCGCTTCTTTGTCTGGGCCAATTTCAATCACAGTTGCCGGCCCCCCCGGCCATTGTCCAAAAGGTTTGGTTTCGACGACTCGGCCAACTAATGCAGCGCCATATTGCGTGACTAATTCTGATGCGTTCATTCTCTATACAATGACATTCGCGGTTGACGGCTTCTTCCCCATGCGACTCACCTGCTTCAGTTGAGTTGTTCTTTGGCTTCTTACTTGATTACACTTTCTGCACTGCCTCCGTTCTGGATGAGAGGGGCTTCTATAGATGTTGTCACCTTCCAACAGATGGCCATGAACACACTGCGTTTTTTGTGCATTCTTACCGGCCCATCCATGCCAACGATGCTTCGCTACATGTTCCCTGCGAGTCAGTACCTCCAAGTGAAAAGGATTTACACACCGCCTGTTCTCACAGACGTGATGTATTTCTTTTGCCATCGGAATCCGACCGAAGGTATGCTCATAAATCCACCGATGCGCCCGGATGTTGCGCGGCCCAACGGTTTTGAAAATAATATAGCCTTCCACTGACGGCCTTTTCCAAACCCAACAGCTTTGCGCATTCGGCATGTTCACATTGCTCCAAAACGCAACAATATCGCATAGTGACTGATGAGCCATGTCTTCAACTGATTTTGGGCATCTTTTAAAAGTAGGCATAATTTGTTAAGATTTATTCAACGCGAGCGATGATGTGATAAATCGCAAATTAGCGCAAGGATTATTTTCATTTATTTATGTTGCGCCCTCCGTGCCATTCTGCTTTACTCCAATCCATGGCTAAGAAATGTCCAAAATGCGGTCGCAAAATGGTCACTCACGGCACCCGCTCGAAGTACGTGCAAGGTTGCCGTTGTGCTCCATGCAAGGCCGCTGCCCAAGATTATTACTACGCTCGAAAAATCAAACCCAAGCGCACATGAACACCCTCATCGACCGGCTCAGGGCGCACTTAGCGCAGATGGCTCCGCACCAGAAACAACGGCAACAAGGCATTCTGCTCCAAGAGGCATTGAGCACACTGGCAGTGTGGGAACATCAACGGTTGGTGCTGGCAAGATTAGCATCCGAGACACCGGAATTTTACAATCCGCTTGTTGTTTATGAAGCCAAGAAGCTTCGAGACGTAATCTTGTTGGAGGAAAGGAGCAAGGCTCAATGACCAAAACCGAAAGACCGATCCTTTTTTCTGCGCCCATGATCCGCGCTATCATGAATGGAAACAAAACACAAAGCCGGCGAGTGATGAAGCCGCAGCCAGAACTTGTTTATGGCTTGACTGATGACCTAATATCAGTTATCCATAACGCCCATGAAAACAAAACATGGTGTGAAGTTGAAGCCGATTCCAGTTTCTCCGAACTCGGATTATATGGCAGGCGAAGATGGGAAGATTTATTCACGAACGAAATACGCAGGCTTTGGACGAAAGGTTTACGTGGAATGGTATCCATTAGTCGGGCATCAGAACGGAAAAGGTTATTTGAATGTCTCGTTGTGCCATCAGAACAAGAAGGTTACGAAAAGTGTCTCTCGCCTTATTTGCATGGCCTTTCACGGATTACCAAAACCGCCGATGACACAAGTGCGACACTTGGACGGAACGAGGAACAACAATGTTCCAAGGAATCTCAAATGGGGGAATCAAAGGGAGCAATGGATGGATGCAAGACTCCACAGAACATCACACGAAGGGGAAAGGCATTGGGCATCGAAGTTCAGCAACAAAGAAAGGGGGCATATTTGCTGGGCCATCCACAGGGACCTATGTTCGCGAAGGGCAGCGGCGCAGATTCTAGGGGTTTCCCTGTCCTCAATTTTAAATATGCTCCATGGCAAGTGGGCACGGTTTGCTGGGTAAGGGAGACGTTTTACAACGATCTTCCAGAAAAAAAAGAATTGGAACACATCTATTATCGTGCCGATGGCGAATGCTGTGATGTGATCCCGGAGTGTCAATGTGCCGATGTTGGTAAACCAAAGTGGATTCCATCCATCCACATGCCGAGATGGGCTTCCCGAATCACACTTCGGATCATCAGTGTGCGAGTGGAACAGTTGCAAAAAATCAGCGAGGGAGACGCACTTGCAGAAGGAATAACATAGCCGGATCGTGAAGGCAAACCTTATAGTCCACAAATAGATCTTTACGGAGTCTCAAAACAAAAAACTGCAGCAGATCTATTCAATGAACTC
>Ga0105246_10001122_pt1 | contig 15569 bp, 14 predicted proteins | sample KBSM64metaG_FD_99694 | JGI IMG/M metagenome (GOLD analysis project Ga0105246, IMG submission 99694) | Miscanthus rhizosphere microbial communities from Kellogg Biological Station, Michigan, USA - KBS M6-4 metaG | ecosystem: Host-associated > Plants > Roots > Rhizosphere > Soil | place...
AGGCACTGAGTCATCCAGTGCTACGGTGTATCGCCCGGGCTGCAGTCGGGTGACGAGGATGCCGCAGGCGGCATCCTTCGCGGCTTCAATGAGTGTGGCAACAGCCTTGTCCAGTCCCTGCCGCATCTCGTCGACACTTGAAAAGTGCAGATCGATTGACGGGAGTTCCGTGGCTTCCAGGGCCGGCGAGGCGGCCAGGGGGCGTTCCAGGATGGTAGTCATGTATTGGTCTTTCTGTAATGCGCGCCGGAGAGTCTGCCAATTCTACTGCCGCCCGCACGGAAATGTAAGATGTCTGCTGTTTCATCCCCCAATACCGCCCATCAGATTATCAGCAACAGGGCAATTTAGTTACTTCAGGCTGCCCATCGCGACGCCGGAGCGCCAGTACCGCTGCATGGCAATCATCAGGATCACCATCGGAATAGTGGCCACCAGGGAGCCGGTAATGACCAGTCCGGTGAGGTCCACTGTGGAGTCCGTGCCGCGCTGGAGCCACGAGTACAAGCCCAGCATGACCGGCCATTTATCCGCGCCGCGAAGGTAGACCAGGGGGCCGAAGAAGCCGTTCCAGGAGCCCACGAAGTGCAGGAGGAAGATGGTGGCGCCCGCTGTGGTCATGAGCCGGGAGGAAATCTGGAAGAAGATCCGGTATTCGCCCGCTCCGTCGATTCTTGCCGCTTCCAGGAGTTCGCTGGGAACGGCGCCTTCGGCGTAAACCTTGGACAGGTAGACCGCGAACGGGCTGAAGAACGCCGGGATGATCATCGCCCAAATGGTGTCGTACATTCCTATCTGCACGAAGAGCAGGTAGGACGGAATGGTGAGCAGTGCGCCTGGAATGAGGAACGAGCCGATGATGAAGCCCATCGTGGTTCCCTTGCCCCTGAACGCGTACATTGCCAGGCCGTAGCCTGCGGCCATCGACACCACCGTGTGGCCTATCGAGCTGGCAAAGGCATAAAGCAGCGAGTTCCACAGCCAGGTGCCAAAGATCCCGTCCTGGTAGGTGAAGAGCGACGCCAGGTTGTCGAACAGCTTGAAGTTCGCGAACCACATCGCGTCCGTTGTGTAGAGGTCCTCCTTGGACTTGGTGGCGGAAACAATCAGCCACCAGGCAGGTCCTACTGAGTAGAGCGCAAACAGGACCAGTCCGATGAGCACGATCCAGCTGGATCTTCCCCGCTTGCCGGAAATCTCTGACGGGTCATCGTTGTCCATGGTCTTGAGCTGGCGTTTGCGCAGGCGGAGGGCCTTGAGCTCCAGTTTCCTGGTGTCATTTTTCGGGTCCAGGACCTTTGAAGGCGGTGAGGTGAGTGTCATGATTCGACCTTGTTTGTCAGGCGGTAGATGATCACCGAGGCAACGCCTACCACTGCCGCCAGGATGATGGACAACGCGGCCGCATAGTTCAGGTTGCCCACCTGGAACGCCTGGTTGTAGATGACCATGCTGGGAGTGAAGTCCTTGGTGATCGATTCGGGCGAAATGGATCGGAAGAGCGTTGGCTCATTGAAGATCTGGAGCGTGCCGATGATCGAGAGCAGGCCGGTCAGGACGAGTGAGCCGCGGACGTAGGGAACCTTGATGGACATGGCAATCCGGAATTCGGAGGCCCCATCGACCCGGGCCGCGTCGAAGATTTCGCGTGGCACTGCCTGCAGGGCGCCAAAGAGGATCAGCATATTGAAGCCAATGGAGCCCCACACGGCCAGGTTGCCTATCGAGACCCAAATCATGCCGCTTGAAAAAAAGTCGGCGTGTATTCCGAACAGGCCGAAGAAGGGCTTGAGGGGCCCCACCACCGGGCTGTACAGGTAGAGCCAGATCATGATGGCCACGATTCCGGGGATCATGTACGGAATCAGGAGAAGCAGCCGGAAACGGTTGGCCACCCTGCGCTTCACGGCGTCAATCAGCAGCGCCAGCGCCAGGCTGATGAGCTGGATGACGGGGACAATCACGACGGCGTAGATGCTCACCCGGAGCATGGAACTCCAGAACACAGGGTCTATGAACCCCCGGGCGAAGTTTTCGAACCCGGCGAAGCTGACGGTGGCTGCGCCGAAGCCCAATCCGGAGGTCTTGGAGGCGAAAAGGCTCTGGCCGAGCCCAATGACCATCGGCAGGAGCGTGAACACCGCGAAACCGATGACGAACGGCCAGGTGAACGACGCCCCCTTGAGCCGCTGCTTGGTGCGCCAGGAAAACCGGGGAGACGCGGACGCACCTGCCCGTGCCTGCCTCGAGGGCTCTTGCTCCCTGCCGTCCAGGCTTTTACGGACTTCTAATCTGGAAGACATCCGCGTCTCCTCTCTGTTGCGGATCTCCGAAGAGAACCGGGTGGTTACTTGCTGACCTCGTATTTGATGCCCTTGGAGTCAAGGTCCTTGGCAATGAAGGCCTGGACGTTGGCCATCGCCTGCTTCAGGGTGATCTGCTTGGCCATGGCCTTGCCCCACTGGTCCTGCAGCTCGGGGAACCAGGCGTCGTAGTTCGGACCGCGCTCGAACTTGCCGACGGCGGCGTTCTGGGCTTTCGAGATCACGGCACCCACTTCAGCTGCAGGCTGGGCTCCGAAAATCTTGTCCGGGACGACGTCCGCAGTGTAGGCCGACACATCGGCAAGGTTCGTGGGAACGCCCACGGAGCCCGTTTTCTTGTTCCTGCCGGCTTCGATGGCATCCTTCGAGCTGGAGGTCCAATTGATGTATTCAACGGCGGCGGCGGGATGTTCACAGCCGACGGGAACGAAGCCGGGATCGGCAAAGCCGGAGCTTACAAACTGCTTGGCGTCCTTGAACTGGGGGACGTCCACTGCCTGCCATTGTCCCAGGGAGGCTTTGAAGTTGGTCTGGTAGCCGGTCATGGACCACCAGGCCAGGGGCACGGTGGCGAGCTGGCCGCTGTCGAAGTAGGAGTAGAGTGCGGGCCTGTCCTTGTAGGTCTGGTGGGCTACCAGGTCGTTGTCCACCAGCTTCTGGATAATGTCCACTGCCTTCATGGTGGCGTCGTCCTGCAGGTTGACCTTCCACTTGTCGCCATCGATCGCGAACCAGTTCGCGCCGGCCTGCTGGGACATCTGCAGGAGGGTAGAAGGGTCTTCGCCGGCCAGGTTGATGACAGTGACGCCGTGGGTCTTGAGCTCCTTGCCGGTCGTGACGAAGTCCTCCCAGGTTTTCGGAACAGCGAGTCCGTACTTTTCGTAGACGGCCTTGTTCGCCATCATGAAGGTGGCCGAGGGACCTGCCGGAAATCCGTAGTACTTTCCGTCAACCTGGGCGGCGGCCTGGGCGCCCTTGCTGTAGGTGTCCTTAATCGGCTCTATGTACTTGGTGATGTCCTGGGCCCAGCCGTTGACAAGAACCGTGCTGATGGGGGCGATTCCGGGTATCCAGCAGGGGATGTCCTTCTTTGACTCCATGACGTTCCTGAAGTTTGTCTGGGTGGCAGTGTTGCTGGCCTGCAGGACGTAATTGACTTTGATCTTGTCATGGCTGGCATTGAAGGCATCAACAACGTGCTGCGTCGACTCGGCGTCCCAGCCCCACACGTCAATAGTTACCGGGCCGGCGTCCGCTGCCGGGGCGGCAGGCGCAGGCGCAGAGGCGCTTCCGCAGCCGGCCAGGAGGCCGATTGCTGCGACCGCGGCCGATATCGACAGGGCTTTCCGCTTGGTGTTTGTCAGGCTCATCTGTTCACTTCCTTGTGGTCTTGCGTGCGAGTGGAGACTGTTGCGGGATGTTTCGTTCCGGCAACTGGCCTGCCGCCTCGCCACCCCAATCCGGGCGGCGAGGAAAACGTTATCCTCGGGGCTGATACTGTCACGTGATGGCCCCCACATTCAAGACCTGAAGATAGTTTTCTTTTCCGGATGATGCAGAGATTGCCTCTATACTGGGAAAACGTTATCCTATCGGTGTTGTTGTGAAGCGGGAGTGGGCATTAACGCAAGAATCCGGGGCTTGTCCGCAGAGCCGCGCCGGGAAGGCGGGGAACTGCGGACAAGCCCCGGATTGGGAGCCGGCGAGCCTAGCCCGCCTTGACCGCCAGTACGGGGCAGTCGGCTTCAAGCAGGATGCGCTGGGATGTGCTGCCCATGATCAGCTTGCCCACCGGGGTTCGTCTCCGCAGGCCAATCACGATCAAATCGGCATTATGCTCCTCTGCGGCATCGAGGACCTCCGCTGCCGCATCATGCCCACGGACGGGCTGCTTGATCACGTGGTCGATTCCCTGGATGGCCAGTCGGTCCTCGATGCTCTGAATCTCCGGCTCCAGGGCGTACCTGTTGTCCACCAGGGAATCCCCCTTGGACGAGTTGATGACAAGCAGGGTGGTGTTGCTCTTCCGGGCCTCCGCGATGGCCTGGGTCAGCGCCGCCTCGCCCTCTGGTGTAGGGACGTATCCCACGACGATGGTCATGGTTGCTCTCCTTTTGGTCTGTGGTCTGTTGTGTGACTCGGTACTTAGGGGTCTTCTGGCTGGTGGCGCGAAAAGTCAGGCGGGGTTGCCTATCCGTCGCCGTCGCCCCCGTCGCCGCCTGGGTTTCCATCGGCCCGATGGCTGCCATGGCTAACGGCGCCCCCGGCCTCCTGCGGCTCCGATGCTCCGGAGCGGGTGGCGGGCATGGAGGTGGCGGGCATGGAGACGGCGGCCGGACGGGCGCGGCGGTACAGCTTGAACAGCAACGGCCAGACCAGGATGATGGCCACAATGATGTAGACAACGACGGCGATCGGCTCGCCGAAGAGGCCGTTGGGGCCCAACGGATCGCCACCGGACAGCTTCAGTGCCTTGCGGAGCTGGTCCTCCAGCCGCGGCCCCAGGATCACGCCGAGGATGAGCGGCAGGACGGGGAGGCCGAAGCGCCGCATCATGAAACCCAAGGCGCCGAAAACCAATAGCAGCACCAGGTCGAAGGCCTGCAGGTTTACCGAATAGGCGCCCAGCGTGGCGAAGAACAGAATGCCGGCATACAGGTAGGGGCGGGGAAGCTGCAGGAGCTTCGCCCATAGTGGAGCCAAGGGCAGGTTGATGATCAGCAGGAGAAAGTTGCCAATGAAGAGGCTGGCGATCAGCGCCCACACCAGGGGACCCTGGCTGGCGAACAGCTGAGGGCCAGGCTGGATGCCGTATCCGGTGAACGCGGCCAGCATCACGGCGGCAGTGGCGTTGGTGGGCAGGCCCAAAGCCAGCATGGGTGTTAATGTGCCGGCAGCGGAGGCGTTATTAGCGGCTTCCGGACCGGCGACGCCTTCAATAGCACCGTGCCCGAACTCCTCGGGGTGTTTGCTGAGCCGCTTCTCCGTCACGTAGGACAGGAACGTGGGGATCTCGGCGCCACCGGCCGGCAGTGCACCAAAGGGGAAGCCGAAGGCGGTACCGCGAAGCCACGGCTTCCAGGACCGTTTCCAGTCGGACTTGCCCATCCAGGGCTGTCCCACCGGGATGGCATGCAGCGGTGTGCGGCGCAGGTGCGCAGCAACCCAGAGGGCCTCGCCCAAGGCAAAGATCGCCACGGCCACCACCACAATGTCTATGCCGTCAGTCAGCAATGGAATGCCGAACGTGAGGCGGGCCTGTCCGGATCCCGCGCCCACCAGGCCAATGGCCAGGCCAAGGCCCAACGCAGAGAAGCCGCGCAGCCGGGAGGAGCCCAGCACGGCGGTGACCGCCAGCAGGGCCAGGACCATAATCGCGAAGTAGCTGGGGGAGCCCAGGCTGACGGCGAACTGCACAACGATCGGCGCGAACATTGCCAGCAGGGCAGTACCAATGGTGCCGGCCACGAAGGAGCCGATCGCCGCCGTCGCCAGAGCCTGGGCGGCCCTGCCGGCCTTGGCCATCTTGTTTCCTTCGATGGCGGTGATCACCGAGGAGGATTCGCCGGGGGTGTTAAGGAGGATGGACGTAGTGGACCCGCCGTACATGCCGCCGTAATAGATGCCGGCGAACATAATAAATGCGCTGGTGGGTTCCAGGACCTGGGTGACGGGCAGCAACAGCGCCACTGTCATGGCCGGGCCCAGTCCAGGGAGGACGCCGACGGCGGTACCCAGGAGGACGCCGATCACGGCGTAGAGGAGGTTCATGGGAGTCAGGGCGGTGGCGAAACCGTCCATCAGAGAGGACCAGACGTCCATTACAGAATTCCTTTCAGGACACCGGCCGGCAAGTGAATGCCAAGTCCCAGGTAGAAGCCGTAAAAGGTGAGAACCGAAAGGGCCACGGAGATGATCCCGTCACGGACGTAATGCCGGCTCCCCAGGGCCCAGGCGCTGCCCCAGAAGAGGATGGTTCCCGAGATCACCCATCCGGCCCAGTCGATCAGCAGGATGTTGGCAATGAAGGCCCCCGCCAGGGGCAGGACGGTCTTCCAGTCGGCCGGGTGCGTGAGGTCCACGTCCTCCCCGCCTTCGGCTTCGCCCTGTCCGCCCCGCAGCACATCGATTGCCAGCAGAACTGCGCAGACAATCAGCAAGCCGGACACCAGGTATGGCAGCGTCTTGGGCCCTACCGGGTCGGTTTGGGAATAGGTGATAGCCAGGCGGCTGGTGTCCAGGAAGACGACGACGCCGACCACGCCGAGCAGGAGGGCTACCCCCAGCTCGGCGCGGCCTTTCAAGCCTGAGGCTATGGAGCTCATGCCAACCCGAGCTTGGTCAGGACGTCGGCAACACGCTTGTCCTGTTCTGTGAGGAAGGACTTGAACTGGTCACCGGTGACGAAGGCGTCCGTCCAGCTGTGGGTCTTCAGCGCTTCCTTCCAGCCATTGCTGCCGTGCATCTTTTCGAGGGCGGCAATCAGCTTGGCCTTGTCTGCATCGCTGATTCCGGGAGGAGCCACCATTCCGCGCCAGTTGGTGAACTCCAGGTCGATGCCGGACTCCTTCAGGGTGGGTGCGTCTACGCCCTCGAGCCGCTTTGAGCCGCTGGTCGCCAGGACGCGGATTTGACCGGACTGGATCTGCTGGAGGTACTCCCCGGCGCCGGAGGCTGCGAAGCCCAGCTTGTTGCCGAGGATGGCCGGGAGGAGGTCTCCGCCGCCGTCGTAGGCGACGTAGTTAACCTTGGTGGCGTCGATTCCCACAGCTCCGGCGAGCTGCATGGGCAGCAGGTGGTCGGGGCCGCCGGGGGAGGATCCGCCGCCGACGCTGATGGAACCCGGGCTGGCTTTCCAGGCGGTGACCAGGTCATTGATGGTCTTGTAGGGCGAATCCTTGTTGACCATGATGGCGCCGGGCTCTTCGATGAGCTTGGCCAGCGGCGTGGTGGCCGTGAGCTTGGATTCGGACTTGTTGGTATAGCTCGCGCCCACCACGCCCAGGCCCATCAGCATGGCGAGGTCGCCGTTGCCCTTTTCGTTGACGATGCGGGCCAGGCCCACGGTTCCGCCAGCCCCGGCGAGGTTGAAGACCTCGGTGTTGTTGGCGATCTTCTCGTCATCGAGAACTTTCGCCGCGGCGCGGGCAGTGGTGTCGTAACCACCGCCCGGAGTGTTGGGGACCATGATTTGAAGACCGGTCAGCGGGCCGGCGGAACCGCTGGTGCTGGTGGAGCTGCCACCGGTGGCACCGCAGCCGGTGGCCATTAGGGCGATGCCGGCGGCGACGGCGGCAATACGCAATGCGCGGATCTGGCGCATGGTGTTCCTCTTCTCGTTGACAAATGATCAGGAAAACTGACTTGTGATCCGATGCTAGGCCCGGAAGTGACCGGCATCACTCTTGTGTTCGCAGAGAAAGTTAAGTTCATTGCGTTCACGTTTCCGAACATCCACCGCGTGCTGACGCGGTATAGTTCCGATAGCCGCGCAGGACCACGCTGTACTGCCGGTATCCACGTTCCGCACATGCCGCATCTGCTGAACCACCAGAGGAAACAACCACAGTGACTCGACGAAGAGGAATGTCCCTCGCGGGGCAGTACCTTGTTCTGCAGTTGCTGATAGTCCTGGCCGTCCTGGTGGCGGTGGTGGCCATCTCGCTGGCGCAATCTGCCGCAGTGTTCGAACGGACGGAGGGCCGCCGGGCTCTGTCCGCTGCCGAAGCGCTGGGCAACAACCCCGCAGTCCGTGAATTACTCCCCGACGCGGAGCCGCGGTTGGGTGCCGCACTCAGCTCAGTCGCGGAGACGGTCAGGACCGTCTCCGGCTCGTCCCAGGTGGCCCTTGCGAGACTGGACCGCACTGTTGTGGCCACGTCTGATCCGGGCCTGCTTGGCCAGCCGCTGCAACTCGGCGACAGCCGTGTGCTGGACGGGAGGGCCTGGACCGGCGTCGTCAACGAATCGGGCACCGCCTATCTTTCCGCCCATGTCCCCGTCCTCAATGACGCCGGAAAAATGATCGGGATCGCGTCCATCAGCCGGAACTACCCGTCTACCTTGGAGCGGCTTGGCGACGCCGTACCCAACCTCCTCACGTACCTCGGAGTGGCCAGTGTGCTGGGCGTTGCCGGTTCACTCCTGCTGGCACGGCGGGTCAAACGGCAGACCCTTGGCATGGAGCCGAGCGAAATCACCGGACTCGTGGAGAACCGCGAGGCCATGCTGCACGGGCTGAAGGAAGGTGTGGTGGCGCTCGATCCGCACGAACGCATCACCGTGGCCAACGACAGTGCCCGGGAACTTCTGGGGCTGCCGCCTGACTGCGTGGGCAAAAAAGTGGGATCTCTGGCGGTTGACCACGCCCTGAAGGAAGTCCTCACCAGGGACCAGCCGGGGCCGGACAGGCTGGTGCTGGTGGGCGACCGGATGGTGGTGCTGAACCGGGTGCCCATCCGTTCGCGCGGCCGGGACATAGGCTCAGTAACAACACTGCGGGACCGGACCGAACTGTCCTCATTGGAGCGCGAACTGGGCGCCACCCGGACGGCGACTGACACCTTACGCGCCCAGGCCCACGAATTCGCGAACCAGCTGCATGTGATCTCGGGGCTGATCCAGATCGGCGAATACGATTCCGTGGTCCAGTTTGTTAATGGCGCAAATTTGGACAGGACCAGGCTCAACGACGACGTCACCAGCCGCATCCACGACCCGGCCCTGGCCGCTCTCCTGATCGCGAAATCCAGCCTCGCCGCCGAGCGTGGAGTGGCCCTGCAGCTTGACCCGGAGTCCGCGCTGGGGAAAGTGGACGATGAACTTTCCCGGGATCTGGCCACAGTGGTCGGAAACCTGGTGGATAACGCGTTCGACGCCGTTGCCGGCCGTGCGGAGGCGTCTGTCCGCGTGCTGGTGGAGGAAGAGGACGACGGCGCCACCGTCACCGTGCGCGACTCCGGCCCCGGCGTCTCCGGACGCCACTCCGAGGAGATTTTCAGGCAGGGCTTCACCACTAAGGGGCCAGGACCGGGGGGCGGGCGCGGATTCGGGTTGGCCCTCTCCCGGGTGGTTTGCCGGCGAAGCGGTGGCGATCTGACGTTTGCCAATGACAACGGGGCAGTCTTTACAGCCCGCCTCAAGGCCGGAAGGGTCTAGCGATGATCAAAGTCCTGATTGTTGATGACGACTTCATGGTCGCCAAGGTCCACGCGGGGTTCATCCAGCGGACGCCCGGGTTCGACGTCGTCGGTGTGGCACATACGGGTGCCCAGGCGATTGCCGAAACGGGACGGTTGATGCCGGACCTGGTGCTGCTGGATATCCATTTGCCGGACATCAACGGCCTGGACCTGATGCAGAAACTGCGTGCAGCAGCCCCTGAGCTGGATGTCCTCGTCATCAGCGCGGCACGCGAAGTGGACACCGTGCGGAAGGCGCTGCGGGGCGGCATCGTGCACTACCTCATCAAGCCCTTCTCCCAGACCGACCTGCAGGAGCGGCTGGAGCATTACCGGAACGCCTATTTGAGCCTGGCCTCGTCCAAGGATGTCGCGGAGCAGTCGGACGTGAATCGGGTTTTTGGCATGGAGCGGACTGACAGGCCATTGCCCAAGGGGTGCAGCGTCGAAACGCTGAAGCTGGTCGAGGCGGCCCTGCAGGAGGCCGCCGGCGACCTCTCGGCCGCTGAGGTGGCCGTCCAACTGGGCACCTCCCGTGTGAGTGCGCGCCGGTACCTTGAGTATCTGTACGACGAGGGGGCGCTTGAGGTCCGGCTCAAGTACGGTGCCGGCAGGCCCGAACGGCGCTACGTCCTTAAAGGCGCCTGAATCCTCAAGCGCGCCTGGTGCCCCATAGCTGGTTCTACTGCAGCAGGGTGCTCACCAGCCGCGCCGCAACCCTGGCGGTGCGGCCGTCAATGTCGAAGGCAGGGTTCAGCTCTGCCACGTCCACATGCAGCAGCTTCCCGCTCCGTGCCACTTGCCGGCAGACAGCGCTGATGACGGCCAGCGGCACGCCGTAGGCAGCAGGAGCGCTCACCCCGGGAGCCACCGCGGCCGGAAGGACATCGAGATCGATGGTCAGGTACAGCATGTCCACGCCGTCGAGGAACTCAGCAACGAACGTCCGCACCCGCTCTGCCTCGCAGTCTTCATCCAGGAGGTAGCTAACGCCCAGCCGCCGTGCGGTGTTGAAGAGCGCCCGGGTGTTGTTCGGTTCGGAAATGCCGACGACGGCGTACCGGAATTCGCGTCCCGCGGCGACTTCCGCCTCCGCCATCTGGAGGAACGGGGTGCCGGAACTGGGCACAGGCGCCTCACGGAGATCGAAGTGGGCGTCCAGGTTCAGGATGCCCAGCCGCTTCCCGGAGCGGACCGCTTCGGAGCCGGCGAGTCCGAGGTAGCTGGCGAACGCGGTCTCATGCCCGCCGCCGAGCACCACGGTGAGCCTGCCGGCGTCGAGCATTGACGTGATAGCCAGCCCCGCCCGGGCCTGCCCCGCTTCCAGTGCCCCGTCGGAGACCGCCACATCGCCGGCGTCGGACACCGTCCGCTCAAGGTGGAACGCCAGCGGACCCAAGGCCGCGCGGAGGGCTGCCGGGGCCAGGGCCGCGCCCGGCCGGCCCTTGTTACGACGCACGCCTTCATCGCTCGCGAACCCCAGGAGCACGGCAGGCCGCAATGAATCCGGCGTTGCCCGGGCAGCAGCCGTCGCCCCCGAAGCCCCCGGCGAGTAGCGCGACACTGCCTGCCACCAGCGGCGGTGCTCATCGCTTTCGCCGTCGAACCTCCCCGTCCAGGGCTGCGGCGGGATATCGATGGTGAGCGCGGGAAAAGCCATGCTCCAAGCTCACCCCATGGCTGCAGCGAATGCCAGCAGCGCCGCCGTCGTCCTGTCTGGAATACCGGAACCGGCCTAAAATGCGGAAGGTCGTCTGCCGGAGTGTGCTTTTAGTGCATCCCCAGCGCAGCTTCGATGGTTCCCACCGAGAAAAAGAGCAGGAACGCGGCGGCCACTGCCCACATCAGCGGGTGGATGTCGCGGATTCTGCCCTGGACGGTGCGGATCAGGACGTACGCGATGAAACCGGCACCCAGGCCGTTGGCGATGGAGTAGGTGAACGGCATCAGGGTCAGGGTCAGGAACGCCGGGATCGCGATTCCCCAGTCCTGCCAGTCGATCTTGCCCACCTGTGAGACCATCATGAAGCCCACCACCACCAAGGCGGGAGCAACCGCCTCGAACGGGACCAGGTTGATGAGCGGGGTGAAGAACATGGCCACGAGGAACAGCAGGCCGGTGACGATGGACGCCACCCCGGTCCGGGCGCCCTCGCCGATCCCTGCGCCGGCCTCCACGTAGATCTGGTTGGAGGAGACTGAAGCGCCTCCGCCGAGGATGGCGCCGAGGGCGTCCACCTGGAGCACACGGTCAACGTCGGGGATGTTGCCGTGCCGGTCCACCGTGCCGGCCTCGTTGGCCAGTCCAACCATGGTTCCCATTGCGTCGAAGAAGATGCTCAGCAGGATCACAAAAGCCAGCAGCGTGGCAGCAACGAAACCCAGGTGCCCGAAGGCGCCGAAGGGATTGGCCTTGCCGATGAGGGACAGGTCCGGGGCCGCCCAACCGGTGAACTGCGGCGCCACCAGGGACCAGCCCTGGGGGTTGAAGGGCTTATCCTGCTGGACGCTCGGTCCGATGTGCAGCGTTCCTTCCAGGAGCACGGAGATGACTGTGGAGGAAATGATCCCGATCAGGATGGCTCCCTTGACCTTGCGGACCACCAGGGCGATGGTGAGGACCAGGCCGAACACAAACACCGCAGTGGGCCAACCCAGGAGCTTGCCGTCGAAGCCCAGGCCCACCGGCACTGTGGTGCCGGCAGCGTCGGGGATCCGGCGGACGAAGCCCGCGTTCACCAGGCCGATCAGGGCGATGAACAGCCCGATGCCCACCACGATCGCGGTCTTGAGGCCCTCCGGGACTGCCCTGAAGACGGCGGTCCGGAACCCGGTGAGGACCAGGATCAGCATGGTGACTCCGGAAATCACCACCAGTCCCATCATGTCCGGCCAGCTAAGTCCAGGGTTGGTTGCCACCGTTACGGCCACGAAGGCGTTGACGCCCAGGCCTGTCGCCAGGGCAAAAGGGTGCCTTCCCCAGGCGCCCATGAGGATGGTGAGGATGCCAGCCACCAACGCAGTCACAGCGGCTACCGCCGCGAAGCCCAGGGTGGTGCCGTTGGAGTCGGCGCCGGAGAGGATGAGCGGGTTGAGCACCACGATGTAGCTCATGGCGAAGAACGTGGCGAACCCGCCGCGGATCTCGCGGGACAGGTTGGACCCCCGTTCAGTGACCTTAAAGTACCGGTCCAGGGCTGAGCCTTGCTTGAGCATGAGTCCTCCGGGGAGTCTGTGGGGATACCTGAATCCTATGGGGAGCGAACGGAGCAATCCGTCACATTCGCCTACTCTGTAAGGAAGCCAACACAAGGAGCAGTCCCAGCATGCGTTCCATCCGCCGCCAGTTGTTCAAAATTGTGCTCGGAACAGCCGTGTTCGCAGCTGCCTTTCTCGGTGTGGCGGGTCCGGCTTCCGCCCACGATTCCGCCGAATCGAGCAGTCCGGGGCCGGGTGCCACGGTGGCGGTGCCGCCGGAGAAGGTGAGTGTCACCTTCAACAACAGCCCGCAGGGCATCGGGGCCCGGTTCTCCGTCAAGGATGCCAGCGGTGCTGAATGGTCGGACGGCCCCGTCGAAATCGTGGACAAGGTGGCCTCCCAGCAACTCAGGCCCGGCGGCCCGGCGGGCAAATACACGGTCACGTGGCGCGTCGCCGGTTCGGATTCCCACCCCCTCGAGGGGACGTTCAGCTTCACGGCAACGGCAGGGGCAGTTCCTGGCGCGGCCCCTTCGGGAAGTTCAAGTCCGGGAAGTTCAACTTCGGGAAGTTCGACGGCGCCGGCTGTCGTTCCGAGCATGGGGACCGCCCGTCCTGGAACAACCGAGTCGCCCGCCCCCGTCGGCGACGCGTCGCAGCCGTTCCCTTGGAGCCTTGTGGTCTTCGCGGCAGTGGCCATCGGTTTGCTGGTAGCCATCGGGCTCATGGCGAAGCGCCGGCTCGCAGGTAGCGAAGGGCCAGGCGCCGGCAGTGAAGGACCAGGCGAAGAGGCCGGCTGATCCAGACCCGGCGCCGCGTTGAGGCGGCGGTTGAATTAATCAGGCAGGTTCGCGATTAAGCAGGCAGGATGGCGAGGCTGCCGGTGAGGAGGTTTGGCGCGTTTTCCGGGTTGACTTTCGCGGAGATAGCCTGGCCCACTGTTTTTGCCTGGCGCAGAACTTCCTTCGGGGACGGGGTGATGAGCTCGCCAACACCCACAAGGTAGATGCCGATTGCCCGCATCGCGGACACCAGGTTACGGCCCACTGTGATGCCGAAGTCATTGAGCATGCGCCGGAGCTGGCTGTGGGCGCAGCGGGTCAGCACAATGTGATCAGCCAGCAGGATACCCGTGGGGGTGTGGACTTCCCACTGGCGGACAAGGGGTTCATCGGTGGGGCCGGCTGGCGCCCCGCCCACCATTGTCAGCTGGACCGCCCGTGTGGTGTTGCGGACGTCCATGCCGTGGCTGGCAGCGTAGATGCGGAGGTGGCGGAGGATTTCATTCCGCTCCCGGAGGGAGTCTGAGTCTGCTGCATCGCAGCGCTGGAGTGAAGCTGTGTTAGCCGGTTGCCCGGCGCCCAGGATGTCGAGTCCGTCCACCACGATGGAGTCCACACCCCGCCGGCGGAGTTCTGCGGCGACGGCGAGGCCGGAAAGGCCCGTGCCAATGACCACCGTGGTGGTCTGTTCGGTCCCGACATTCATAGGCGTGCTTGACACTACAGTTTTCCTCCTTCGAAACAGTCAGCTGGCAGGCATCGTTGCCCTGCACGCGTTCCGTTACCCCCAAAGTGCGGCCGCAGTACCTGGCCGGGACGTCTTCTGACAGACATCATCCCGGACCAGCGATGGCTTGAAGACTACAGAACAATTACTGACAGGGATAGCCCAAACCCAAACATTCTTCATACTGGATGTTCGCGCTCTCATCGCCGCAGGCAAGGGGCTGTGGATAACTCCTTGCTAAGTAAACGTGTACCGAGAATAGTGAGAAGTGGAGGCGGGCTTCGCCTTCCCGCGTACGTGCTGAAGGCTCATACGCGGGAAACAGGTCCGCTTCTGGCAGAATAGCCGCAACATCAGGCAGTATCGCGAGGAGGCGACCCCATGGGCGCACAGGAAACGCATCGGGACCGGGACGGCGGTGGCAATTCTGCTGCTCCCCGCGGGATCGTTGTCGGCGTGGACGGTTCGGACCATGGCCAGTGTGCCCTCGTTTGGGCGGCCCGTGAAGCCGAGCGCAGGCGCCGCCCGCTGCATATCGTGACGGCATATTCCGTGCCCATCTTTGCCGCCTCAGGCCTGGACGGCGGCTACGCGACGGTGGATGATTCGGTGATCCGCGAAGGCGCCGAAGCGATCGTCAGGCAGGCCCTGGACAAGGTCTCGGGCTACAACGTCGACGTCGATGCCTCCGTTGAGAATGGTGACGCCTCGGGCGTGCTGTTGGAGATGTCCGAAACGGCCGAGCTCCTGGTCTTTGGCACCCGCGGCCGGGGCGGCTTCGTGGGCCGCCTGCTGGGGTCGGTAAGCAGCGCACTGCCTGCCCATGCCAAGTGTCCAACGGTGACTGTCCCGCTCATCTGCGCGGACAGGCTGGGGGAAACCACCGAGGATAAACGGATCAAGGCGGAGCAGGCGAAAATGGGGCACCAGCGCGTAGAGAACGTGGTGGTGGTGGGTGTGGACGGTTCCGAGCAGGCGCGCGTGGCGGTCCTGGAGGCGGCATCGCAGGCGGAGCGGATGGGCGCAACCCTGCGGGTGGTCTGCGCCGTTCCGCAGTACAGCGGATCTCTGGCGTGGGTTCCCGCGCCCATGGACCGCAAGGCTCTCTTCGCGGATATCCGTATGCAGCTGGATGCAGGCATGACCTGGCTCAAGAGCCATTATCCGCACCTTTCCATGGAGTCTGAGCTGAAGGACGGCTCACCCGTCGAAGTTCTCGTGGAGGCCAGCAAACACGTCGAACTCGTGGTGGTAGGCACCCGCGGCCGTGGCGGATTCACCGGCTTGCTTCTCGGATCCACCTCCGACGGAGTACTGCACCATGCCAAGGGGCCGGTCATGGTTGTGCCGGACCGTG
>Ga0105246_10001125_pt1 | contig 15525 bp, 19 predicted proteins | sample KBSM64metaG_FD_99694 | JGI IMG/M metagenome (GOLD analysis project Ga0105246, IMG submission 99694) | Miscanthus rhizosphere microbial communities from Kellogg Biological Station, Michigan, USA - KBS M6-4 metaG | ecosystem: Host-associated > Plants > Roots > Rhizosphere > Soil | place...
CATCCCTGGCCCAGTGCGGCTAACCCGGCGTCCTGCCGGGTTACCCACGGATTCAAGCCTGCGTTCGGCCAGCGTGGTTTAACGGGGCGCCTGAGATCAAGATCAAAAGCCAGATCAAGAGCGACTCGCTTCGCATCGTGGTTAGCGTTGGCGGCTATAGCCTACGAAGTTGTGTAGATATCAGTCATCAGGGTCTCAGGGCAACACCGTCCAGATTGCAAATCCGGCATACCACAGCACCGCCGCACGCAGCAGCAATTCCCACAGTTGATCAAGACTGCTGATGCCTTCGGCGCCCACTACCGGTGGCGGTATTTCCGCAGCGGCCAGGCCGACTTTTTCCACCAGTTGTGCAGCGCTGATATCCCAGCTGAGCAATTCGTGAAGCATGACCCGGCTGACCCCGACAAAGTTGCCCACCAGGGCAAAGCTCGCGGCCAGCAGGCGCACCGGCAGCCAGTCAAAGGCGTGGCGCATTTGCGTGGCGCGTTCGGCCACCAAGGGGTTCTGGCTGTGCTCACTGGCCAGCGCCAGCAGGCGATAGGCCAGAGCCGCCACCGGGCCCAGCAGGAAATACCAGAAAATCACCGCGAAAAAGCTCTGGTACGCCTGCCACAGCAAATGGCCTTGAACCCGCTCGAGCAACTGCTCGCCACTGTCGGCACCCAGCTTCAGGTCACGTTCGGCCACGTGCTCGGCGGCTTGCAGATCACCTCGCCGCCAGGCATCACGAAACGGTCCCAACGCGGCCAACAGATCGCCACGGCCCAGACTGTAGATCACCACCAGTACATGCACCGGCAACGCCAACAAGCCATAGGCCACGGGCTCCAGCACCAGCAGCAACAAGCCCAGCAGCGCCGCGGGCAGCACCACCAGCGCCAGCAGGATCAGCCAGGGCCGCTTGCCCATGCGCGGGCTCGATTCAAGCCTGGCCAGCTCGCGCAGCCAGCCACCGTCGCGCTGCAACCGCTGGCGCAAGGCCGAGAACTTCTCGATCCACACTGCCAGCACCAGCACCAGGAAACTCATAGTTTGTGTCCTCCATCCTGCAGCGCGCCACGAAAGCGCTTCCAATCAAAAGCCGGGCCCGGATCGGTTTTGCGGCCTGGGGCGATGTCGCTGTGACCGCAGATACGTTGGGGGGTGATCGCAGGATAAGCTGCGAGCAACTGACGCGTCAGCTCAATCAGCGCCTGGTACTGGGCATCGGTGAACGGCAGATCATCTGTGCCTTCCAGCTCGATTCCCAACGAGAAGTCGTTGCAGGTGTCACGCCCTTCAAAGCTGGAGACGCCCGCGTGCCAGGCCCGGTCCCGGCATGCCACAAACTGCGTCACGGTACCGTCACGCTCAATCAGAAAATGCGCAGAGACCCGTAGGTCGACTATCCCCTCAAAGTAGGCGTGCTCCGTTACATCCAGGCGATTCTGGAAAAACTCATGCACCTTACCGGTGGCAAACTGCGCCGGGGGCAAGCTGATGTTATGTATCACCAACAACGATACCTCGCCTGCCGGGCGCTCGTTGAAGTTGGGCGAAGGGCAATGGCCAATGCCCTCGAACCAACCGCTGACGGGGTCCAACTGCATACAGGCTCCTTGACTGAGACAAAGTGTTACCAGTATGCCGCGTTCCGCCCTGCGGTTGCGATCACTTGCCGCGATTGAGTTGACGCAGGTTGCCCATCACCGCCGTCAGCGCGCGGTCGAACAGCAGCCCCTCGTCCAGGCTATGCAGGGCGCCGCGCCTGAAAGCCGCAGCCAATTGCGCAGGGGTTTGCTCCAGGACCTTGAGCCCCGTGCGGCTGACGAAAATATAACGATGGTTCGGCGCCATGATCGCCGTGAGCTTGCAACGCAATACCGTGTCGTCGTCCTGGCGCAACTCCACCCAACCGCCGACCCGCAACGGGAGCACCTTGAGAAGGTCCGGGTCATCATGCGGCAGGTCTTCGCCGGCGTCCGACAGTGGGGTGCCGAGAACAAAGGGCTCGCGAACTTCAATCAGCCCGTCGTCGCCCCCGCCTTCGCATGTTTGAACATGTACGGCCTGCAAGCGTAAAAAAAACTCCCGCGTGCTGAAAGGATCGAACGCCGCACTGGCCAACCCGTCGCGCAACGACTTGAGCAACCCTGGCAATTGCGCCAGCAGATGCCGGCCTGCCTCGGTGTCTTCGTGCAGGCCGACGCTCCAGATCAATTCATCCATGGTGCGCAGCCCGGTCTGCCACTGCACCGAGTGTTCGCCGTGCTTGAGAGTGGCCAGCAACAGCACCTGGCTCCAGGTTTGTTGCAGAAATTGCACCACGAACGGCGGCAGGACCTTGCCCAATAACCGCCGGTTCAGCGCGTGCGCCACGCGCTGGCGAGCGACCTCGGTACGCAGGCGCCCTTCCTCGACGTCACGGGTGTGCTGTTCGAGCAACTCACTGCGCTGCTGCTCTCGATCGATGAAGGTGCTGAATGGCGCCAGTAGCTGCGAAAAAATCGCCGGATCTTCGGAAAATTCATTCAACAGGCGCTGGATAATCTGTTCGATACGCAGATACAGGCTCTCGTTCTGATCACCATTGTGCGGGCTGCAACCCATGGCGGCACTGGCGATCTGATTGAGCAAGCGGCGTGCCGGGTGACTGGGGCAACTGAACAGACTCTTGTCCAGCACGGCAACTTTCAGTATCGGGATCTGCAGGCGAGCGATCAGGGCCTTGAAGGCGTGGGGCACACTGCGGTCATTGCGGATGAACTCGAAAAGCAGCGCGACGAGGTTGATCACATCTTCGTCGGCCGCCTCCACCACCCGCGACTTGCCGCTCTTGACGCTGACCCGGGTCAGCAACTGTTCGAGCTGGTTGCGCAGGTCGAAATCGTCCTCGGCGCCAGGCTCCGGTACGTATTGCTGTAAATGCGACAGCAGGCGCAGCAGGTCTCGGCTGGCGATGGGTTGCGGTTGCGCACTGGCTTCAAGGGTTGGCGCTACGCTGCCGCGCACCGCCACCAGCAAGGCTTGCAGGGCGGCAAAGGCTTGCTGGCCGTTTTCGTCACAAGGCGGTTCGGCGGCCGGCGGACGCGCCGGTTGCGGGAGCTCACACGCCGCGCGGCCACCCGCACGACGGGACGGCACGCTCTGGAGTCCGGGCAGGACCCCGGTGGCAACCAGCAGTTGGTTGGCTTCGCCATACAGGTGGTCGGCATCGCTGAGCACGTATTTCTCGAAGAGCTTGAGCATGATCAGCTTGACCCGGATCTCCACCCCCAGGCTGCGGCCCGCCTGCAAAAAAAACTGGCAAAGCCGTGCAGGGCCCAGAGGGTTCTCATGATCGGTCATGGGCCTGCCCAACACTTCACTCAGGCGCGCGCTCAATTGCCCGAGCGCCACGCCGTCACGGTGGCGTACCCGACCGAGCATTGCCTCCAGTGCCACGGCCTTTTCGCGGTCATCGGCCCGGGTAGCGCCGGCCACCTCATAGGACACCACAGGCACCGGGTGCATCGCGCCGCTATCGGCCTGGCTCAGGTTGGCGAAGGCGGCATACAGTTGTTCCATGAACACGCGCTCGAAGTTCTTGCGCTTGAGGCGCAGGTCGCGCATGGCCTGAAAGAAAATATGCTGGTCAACCGTGCTGCGGGCCTTGTCGGCCATTTCAAACAGGGTGTCGTCGGCGTTATCGAACAGTTCCTGCAACCCCTGTTGCAACTGTTGCGCCGCTTTGTCACGCACCTGCAGCACCACCACCGGCAGACGTGCGAGCGGCGATGGCGTGGCCTGTGCCTGCTTGATAGGCACCACCTTCCCGTCATTGTGCATCCTGGCCTCCTGAAACGGCGGGTGTTGAGATGGGCAGGAACGGGGCCTGGCCCGCTGGGTATTGCAAATACCCGATCACCATCAGGACGTCAAAGCTATGACGCCAATTGCAAGGCGCGAGATTATCGGCAAATCATGGACATTGCGCCAGTAAACTCTGCCCGGCGCGGTAAATGAGTAACGCGTCTGGGTTCCAGTTCACACAGCCCCTATAATCGCGGCACTTAGTCTGTGGAGCCTGTTATGCCGAACCTGCGTCTTGCCGACCTCGCCGCCGAAATCGAAGCCAACGTGCGCCGCGCACTCCTGGAAGACATCGGCAGTGGTGATATCACCGCACAGTTGATCCCGGCCGAACGGCTGGCCAAGGCCACGATCATTACCCGCGATGCGGCCGTGATTGCCGGGACCGCCTGGGTGGATACGGTCTTCCGCCAACTGGACCCCCGCGTCGCCGTGCATTGGCAGGTGGCCGACGGTGAACGCGTCAGCCCCAACCAGCCGCTGTTTCACCTTGAAGGGCCGGCGCGCTCGCTGCTCACCGGTGAACGCAGTGCGCTGAATTTCCTGCAGATGCTGTCAGGTGTCGCCACCCGCGCCCGATACCTGGCGGATTTCGTCGCCAGCACCCAGGTCAAGCTGCTGGACACGCGCAAGACGTTGCCGGGCCTGCGTCTGGCGCAGAAGTACGCGGTGACCTGCGGCGGTTGCCACAATCATCGCATCGGGCTGTATGACGCCTTCCTGATCAAGGAAAACCATATCGCCGCGTGCGGGGGCATTGCCCAGGCCATCAGCGCGGCCCACAAAATCGCCCCCGGCAAGCCGGTGGAGATCGAAGTGGAAAGCCTGCAGGAGTTACGCGAAGCACTGGCGGCGGGTGCCGACATCATCATGCTCGATGAGCTGAGCCTGGACGACATGCGCGAAGCCGTGCGGCTGAACGCGGGCAAGGCCAGGCTGGAAGCCAGCGGCGGCATCAATGAAAGCACGCTGCTGCCCATTGCCGAGACCGGCGTGGACTACATCTCCATTGGTGCGATGACCAAGGATGTGAAGGCTGTGGATTTGTCGATGCGGCTCAGTATCTAAAGAGCCTAGGCAGTAGGAGCGAGCTTGCTCGCGAAAAACTCAACGGCGCCGCGTGCACTCGGATGTCACGCGTTATCGTTAACGTTTTTCGCGAGCAAGCTCGCTCCTACCGGCAGCGTTTAGACTACGAGATTATTCATCTCGCAGTACTCGTCCCATTCGACCCCCAGCACTTCGGCGGCCTCCTTGTGCAAGGCCAGGCGTGCGGCTTCGAATTCTTCCGGTGCGCAGGTGTACTTGAGGGTCAGTTCCCAAGGCTGGAGATTCTGGCTCTCCGCCTCGTCCTCGAATGCCCACTGAATCTGATCACGCTGGTCGTCAGCGCTCAGGTCCTTGATCTCATCTTTGAGCTGCGGCGTTGCCTCGAGGTATTTGTCGAGGGCTGCTTGGTGCCGAACTTCCTGGGTCATCTCAGTCGTGGTCATGTCGTTCTCTTAGATCGAGGAATGGGGATGCATCTGGGTCATCAAGGTTGCGCAGATACGAAAGAGCGGGCGCGAATGCCGGCTCGTCTGGCCTTCAGAACCATTCTGGGATCATCTGAAAACTGTGCCTTTGAAACAGGCCTTTTGAAACAGGCCCTTGAAACAGTGCTGCCTTGGTGCCCGAGACAGGAATCGAACCTGCGACCTTCGCGTTACGAGTGCGCTGCTCTACCGGCTGAGCTACACGGGCGGTGGGCTAAAGCTAGCACCGCATTGGGCATGCGGCAACCGGCTCGCTCACCACCCGCCAGCCGTCATGCGCCGTTGGCGCCACAACCCTTGGCGACGTATTGCGCCTCGGCCGTGGTTGCACAGGTCCAGCCGCTGGTGGCGCTGCGTGTCAAAGTGATGGTCTTGCCCAGTACGGGCGCAGGCGCATCAAGGATTTCACAGCTGATGGAGCCGCTGCCCGTAGCGACATCTCCTGTCACATCGACCTTGCAATTGGCGGTGGGGCTCTTGCCGCCGATCAACGGCAGCGTGGGCACGGTGCCCTGGTTAATCACATCTTCGTAGCCGGCCTTCAACGCGCTGATTTCGGCCAACCCCGCGGTGAACTTGGCCTTGGCCTGGTGCTTGGTGTACATGGGCAAGCCAATCGTGGCCAAAATGCCGATGATTGCCACGACGATCAACAACTCGATCAAGGTAAAGCCTTTCTGATGCATCACTCTCACTCTCCAGAATAGAACCATGACAAGGCGCATCCTGCGCCCCGTATTGTGCAGCGGCGCCAGTGTACTCATCCCTGCGCGGTCAATCGCATACCAGAAGCACAATCTGACATTTTATCGGCCAACGCCAGCCTGCCTGTATCCGCCCGCTGGCTAAGCTGTAAATTCTTAATCTGCAAGTGCGAACGCGACATGAACGACACCTCGACGATCTACGCCTGGCAGGGCATCAACCGCAACGGCCGCAGGGTGTGCGGGAAAATTTCGGGGCATGACCCTGCGTGGGTCAAGGCACGACTGCGCCAGCAAGGAATCTGCCCCGAACATGTGCGCAAGCGATCGTCAGGCCTGCCACGCCTGGCGGCGCCGATACTGCCGGCTGACATCGCCCTTCTCACCCGCCAACTGGCGACGCTGTTGAAGGCCGGTATCCCGCTGTTACAAGCCTTCGACATTATCGGCGAGGGCGTCGAAAACCGCACACTGCGCGAGTTGGTCAAGGGTATGAAGCAACACGTCGCCGCTGGTAACAGCCTGACCGGCACGTTGCGCCAATACCCGCGTTATTTCGATGACCTGTACTGCCACCTGATTGCCGCCGGCGAGCAGGCCGGAGCCCTGGAAACACTGCTGGAGCGCGTGGCCCTTCATCTGGAAAAAAGCCAACGGCTCAAGACCAGAATCAAGAAAGCCATGACCTACCCGCTTGCCGTGCTGGTGGTGGCCGGCCTCGTCAGCGCCGTGCTGTTGATACAGGTGGTGCCGCAGTTCCAGCACCTGTTTGCCGGAGTCGACAGCCAATTGCCCGGTTTCACCCTGGGGGTCATCGCCCTCTCCGACTTTCTGCAACAGGCCTGGTGGATACTGGCGCTGGGCCTGGGCACGCTCATCGGGGGGCTGCGCCACGCCTACCGCAGTTCTGCGCGGTTTCGCTACCGGCTGGAGGCGGGTTTGTTGAAAGTCCCCCTGGCAGGCAAACTGTTGAACAAAGCAGCCGTCGCCCGCTACGCCCGCACGCTTGCAACCACCTTTGCGGCAGGTGTTCCCCTGGTGCAGGCGCTCGGCTCAGTGGCCGGCGCCGTCGGCAATGGCCCTTTCAAACAGGCAATCGAACATATGCGCCACGATGTATCCACAGGCATGCAGTTGAATCAGTCCATGGCCGCCAGCGGCCTGTTTCCAGGCATGGCGATCCAGATGACGGCAATCGGCGAAGAGTCCGGCACCCTGGACCACATGCTGGAAAGGGTCGCCGACCATTACGAGGCCGATGTCGAGAGCCTCGTCGATAACCTCACCAGCTTGATGGAACCACTGATCATGGTGGTACTGGGGAGCATCGTCGGCGCGTTGGTAATTGCGATGTACCTGCCGGTGTTTCAACTCGGTTCGGCATTTTGAGCGCGCTGTCGGGCGAGCAGCCCTGGGCGTTTGTCGGCATGGCGCTGGTGCTGGGCCTGATCGTTGGCAGTTTTCTCAATGTGCTGGTGTGGCGCCTGCCCAAGATGCTCGAGCGCGAATGGCGCGCCCAGGCCCGTGAGATCCTCGGCCTGCCCGACGCGCCGGCGGGGCCGGTCTATAACCTGATGCGCCCGAATTCCTGCTGTCCACACTGCGACCAGCCGATTCGGCCCTGGGAGAATATCCCCCTGCTCAGCTACCTGATGCTCAAGGGCCGTTGCAGCCACTGCCGTGCATCCATCAGCGCGCGCTATCCGCTCACCGAACTGGCCTGTGCGGTGATATCCGCCACCGTAGCCTGGCACTTCGGCTTTGGCTGGCAGGCCGGCGCGGTGATGCTGCTGAGTTGGGGGTTGCTGGGCATGAGCCTGATCGATGTAGATCACCAACTGCTGCCGGATGCCCTCGTGCTGCCGCTGCTATGGCTGGGGCTTATCCTCAACAGTCTGGGCCTGTTCGCAACATTGCCCGATGCGTTATGGGGCGCGGTGCTGGGCTACATGAGCCTGTGGAGCGTGTTCTGGCTGTTCAAGCTGGTGACCGGCAAGGATGGCATGGGCCATGGCGACTTCAAGCTATTGGCGCTGTTCGGTGCCTGGGGCGGCTGGCAGATACTGCCGCTGACGCTGCTGATGGCGTCACTGCTCGGCGTGTTTGCCGGGTTGCTGCTGATGCGCTGGCGCAAGACGCACGTGTCGGCACCCATGCCATTTGGACCCTGCCTGGCAATTGCCGGCTGGATTGCATTGCTCTGGGGTGGTCAAATAACCGACTTCTATTTGCAGTCTGTCGGTTTCACATGACCACTCCTGTTGCAACACCCTGGATTCTCGGCCTCACAGGCGGTATCGGCAGCGGTAAAAGCGCTGCGGCCGAGCACTTCACCACGCTGGGTGTCGACCTGGTCGATGCCGATCATGCCGCCCGCTGGGTGGTCGAGCCCGGCCGACCGGCACTGGCGCGCATAGCCGAGCATTTCGGCAGCGCTGTGCTGCAGGCGGACGGCCAACTGGACCGCGCCGCGTTGCGCACATTGATTTTTGAAGTACCCGAAGAACGTCGCTGGCTCGAGGGCCTGTTGCACCCGCTGATCGCTGACGAGATTCGCGATCACCTGGCACGCGCCCGGTCGCCCTACGCGATCCTGGTGTCGCCGCTGCTGATCGAGTCCGGCCAATACAGCATGACCCAGCGCATCCTGGTGATCGACGTGCCGCAATCCCTGCAGATTCAGCGTACCCTGCAGCGCGACGGCATCAGCGAGCAACAGGTGCAGGCGATTCTCAAGGCCCAGTCGAGCCGCGAAGACCGCCTGAACCACGCCGATGACGTACTGGTCAATGACCAGGACCTTGCCTGGCTGCACGGTGAGGTCGAGCGACTGCACCACTTTTACCTTACTTTGCGTGGAGGCCGATCATGAGCCAGCCCTTGACCGTCGATTGCCCAACCTGCGGTGCCCCCGTGGAATGGAAACCCGACAACCTCAACCGACCGTTCTGCTCGGACCGTTGCAAACTCATCGACCTGGGTGCCTGGGCCGCTGAAGAACACAAGATCCCGGTAGCCCCGGACGCCGAAGACGAGTTGTTTTCCGAAGACCTGCCGCCGCGCCACTAAGGCCGCATAAAGGCATATTCCTGCTGGTCGTCGAGGTTTTCCGCAAGGTATTGCAACTCGTCGGCCAAGTCTTCAAAGCTGCGAACGCCCTTGCTCTGCTGCACCACCGCGCTGAGCATGGCGCGCAGGGTCAGGCCAGGATCAAAACCGATTTCCTGCGCTGCGTCCTGGCTTCTGCGCAACTCCTGCCTTGCCCATTCGTACACACTCATGATTGGTGCTCCTGAAATTTCGCAGAGCATGGGCCTGTGCGCTCAGCGCCTTTTTGATCTGGATCAACGCGCCGAATCGTCATCCTTCCACGGCGCCGAGAGGTAGCGGGTGCGGTTGAAAGTCTCAAGCCATTCCGGGCAAAACACCACCAGGGCACTGATCACCATGCCGTTGATAAAGGCTTCGGGAAAGATGATCAGCCACAGGTAGCCGACGAAATCCTCCAGCCATTGCGGCATCGCAAATCGACCATCGAACCACAGCAACCCCAGGCCGACCAACAGACAAAGCAACGCCGACAGCGCCGCAGCGAAAAAGCCGGAACAGAAGATATACACAAAGGGGTTTCGCGGTTGCGCCCGCTCCACGAGCAGCGCGCAAAGCTCAGTGATGAATACCGGAAGGCCAATCAACAACAGGCCATTGATGCCGACAGCGGCAAGGTCCTGACGCCCCAGCCATACCAGGCCCAACTGCGCGGCCACCCCACCGACGATTGCGAGCGGCCAATCCAGCAACAGGGTCACCGCGGTCATGCCAATAAAGTGGTACGACACGCCCGTATCGAAATCCCGCCGCACCAGCCACAACATGAACAGCGCGAACACCGTGCCGAACAACAAATGCTGGCGACGTCTGTCGGCAAACAGTTCGACCCAGGGCGCACGCACAATCGCCCAGATCACCAGCGGGGCATACAACAACCAGCCGATGCCGAGCGTCGGGGGCGCTAGAACAACTGCACTGATCATGGATGCACCACCTTTATAGACCGCCTCACCGCACACCTCATCCCTGGGCTTGCTGCCAGATGAACAGTCTACACCCGCGTTTAAAGCAAGACTTCCTGCGGTCATCATTTGAACGCTAAGCTAGGCAGATGGATGACTCAGATTATTTGCGCTTGCTCACCGTAGCAGCCGAACAAGCCAACGCATTCCTGTCCAATGCCCGCAAATGGGAGCGTGAGCGTTGGGTCTGCCAGCGCCTGCTGCAAGGCTTGAACGTGCCCTATCGCGCCGAAGAGTTCCACGCCGCAGGCACCGAGCCGCCGGACGTGCTGTTTCGCGACGCCAGTTTTGAAGTGTTCTTTGTATTGGACGAAGGCCGCCGCCTGAACGACGAATGGCGCGACGAATTGCTGCGCAGGCGCAGCGCTTTCTCCTTGAGCCAACTGGTGCGGCGCGAAGCCAAGCCAAGGCGCATCCCCGCCCATGAGTTCCTGTTGCGCCTGGCACCGACACTGCGCAAGAAAGCGCACAACTACAAGGAACGCGGCATGGACCTGGGGGAGCTGGACCTCATCGCCTTCGCCAGCCTCAAGCGCGAAGTGCTGGACCTCAACAGCCACTTTCCGCCGCCCACCGAATATCTGCGCCAGGGCTGGCGCTCCCTGTCACTGGTGGGGCCGACCTTTGCGCGGGTGCTGTTCGCTCATCCGGACGCGCCGGATTTCTTGCGCAACAACCTGGGCCGCAGCATAGTGTTCGATGTGGGCATCAGCCTTTGATCCACAGGCTGTAACGTGACGCCCTTTTGCAACGTCTACCTGACGAGGCCTTTATGAGCAGCCGCCTGAAACCCGATGACCAACAGCATGTCGAAGAGTACCTGCAACTCTCCCAGCACAGAGTCGAGCGCAAGCCTTTCAGGCCGTGGCTGCTCCTTGGTGTGGTGCTGGTGGTGGTGATCGGGCTCGGTTTGCTGAGCCGCCTTTTGAGTTACCTGACGCTATGAGCTGCCTTGCGCTCGCGGGGGTAACTGCTCCGATTTCTTTTAGCCTTGCGAGATATCCCCATGACCCATCGTATTATTGTCGTCGGCGGCGGTGCCGGCGGCCTGGAGCTAGCGACCCGCCTGGGTAAGACCCTGGGCAAACGCGGCAAAGCCAGCATCACGCTGGTGGACGCCAACCTGACGCATATCTGGAAGCCGTTGCTGCACGAAGTGGCGGCCGGCTCGCTGAACTCTTCGGAAGACGAACTCAATTACGTCGCCCAGGCAAAATGGAACCACTTCGAGTTTCAACTGGGGCGTATGAGCGGGCTTGACCGCGAACAGAAGAAAATCCAACTGGCCGCCACCCTCGACGAAGAAGGCCGGGAACTGGTGCCCGCGCGCGTCCTGGGCTACGACAGCCTGGTCATTGCAGTGGGCAGCACCACGAACGATTTCGGCACCGAGGGCGCCGCGCAACATTGCCTGTTCCTCGACACGCGTAAACAGGCCGAGCGCTTTCATCAGCAGTTGCTCAACCATTACCTGCGCGCCCACGCCGGGCAGACCGATACGGTCGAACAAATCAGCGTCGCCATCGTCGGCGCCGGCGCCACCGGTGTTGAACTGGCCGCCGAACTGCATAACGCCGCCCATGAGCTGGCGGCGTATGGCCTGGACCGCATCAAGCCGGAAAACATGCACATCACCCTGATCGAAGCCGGCCCACGGGTATTGCCCGCGCTGCCGGAGCGGATTGGCGGGCCGGTGCACAAGACTCTGGAGAAACTCGGAGTGACCGTGCTGACCAACTCGGCCGTCAGCGAAGTGACCGCCGACGCGCTGATCACCAGCAGCGGCCAGGTGATCCCGGCCAGCCTCAAAGTCTGGGCTGCCGGGATCCGCGCACCGGGTTTTCTCAAGGACATCGATGGCCTGGAGACCAACCGCATCAACCAGCTGCAGGTGTTGCCGACGCTACAGACCACCCGCGACGAAAACATCTTTGCCTTTGGCGATTGCGCCGCCTGCCCGCAACCAGGCACCGACCGCAATGTGCCGCCACGCGCGCAAGCCGCTCACCAACAGGCTTCATTGCTCGCCAAGTCGCTGAAGCTGCGGATTGAAGGCAAGGAACTGCCGACCTACACATACACCGACTACGGCTCGCTGATCTCGCTGTCGCGCTTTTCCGCAGTGGGTAACTTGATGGGTAACCTGACCGGCAGTGTGATGCTGGAGGGCTGGCTGGCGCGGATGTTCTACGTGTCGCTGTACCGTATGCACCAGATGGCGCTGTATGGCTTTTTCCGCACGGCAATGCTGATGCTGGGCAGCAAGATCGGACGCGGGACTGAGCCGCGCCTGAAACTGCACTGACAAGATAAAACAACGGGGTAGGAGCGAGCTTGCTCGCGAAAAACGTCAACGATAACGCGTGTTTCCTGAATGAACGCGGTGCCTGTGAGTTTTTCGCGAGCAAGCTCGCTCCTACAGACGGCGGTGAAGCCCCCACCTACCTCGCGCAAAATCGCCATCTGAACCAGCCTCTGACAAGACGCGCCTGGTTATGTAAGGCTTTTTTCGAAGTAAACGCGATCGAAACCATACTCCGTGCGCTCAGCTACTTTCACATAACCAAGCTTGGGGTATATCGAGAGGTTGTCTGCCATCTTCGCATTGGTATAGAGATGAACGGCGTTCACACCGCGCGCTCTGGCGGTTTTTTCACAAAAGCTGATCAGCGCCCTTCCAACCCCCCGCCCGGCTGCGCTCGGGAGGACTGCCACGTTTTCCAATAGGCAATATCCGTCCTTGATGTAGAACACAATAAAGCCTTGAAATCTGGCTTGATCGTCAAGCGCAACATAGACCACTCCGGCCGCTATCTGCGTGATGAAATCGGCGATCATCGGGGCTGGCTTGCGACCGATCACTGGCACATAACGCGCGTAGGCTTGTTCAGCGCAATGTCTGATCTCGAACTCATCACTTGCTTCGGCTAACCGGATCATATCGCTGTCCTTAAGGCGCTCTATACCGCCAAGCTGTTATCTGCAACTTCCCACCCTGGATGCTTCCCTTCAAAACACTGGACGTTTTGAAAAAGAATTACGCAGCCCATCATTCCATTGGCGGGCAAGTCATGGCTCACCTAACTGAACAATCGTTTTACCAAAATTACGTCCCTTGAGTTGGTCAATCAAGGCTTGCGGTGCTGTATGCAACCCATGGGTAATCTGCTCGCGATAACTCAGCTTGCCGTCGGCGATCCACTGGACCGCTTCCTCAAGAAAATCTGCCATTTGCTCTTCAGCGTATTCCGTCTGGATGAAACCGCGCAGGGTAAGGCTCTTGCTCATTATCTGCGCCATCGTATTGGATAGACGATCAATGCTTTCCTGAGCACCGGACGGTTTCTCGTATTGAGAAATAATCCCGCAGACAGGAACGCGAGCGTAAGTATTCAAGAGCGGCAGAACAGCATCCCAGACTTTTCCACCGACGCTTTCAAAGTACACATCAATGCCGTTCGGGCAGGCGTTGGCCAGTTGTTCTGCAAAATCCGGCGCGTTGTAATCGGCGACTGCATCGAAATGCAGCTCGTCCTTCAGGTAGGCGAGCTTTTTCGCACCGGTAGTGATGCCTACCGCTCGAGCGCCACGCAGGCGGGCGATTTGTCCGACCATAGAGCCGACCGCGCCGCTCGCAGCAGCAACCACTACGGTTTCACCTGGATCGGGCTTGCCAATGTTGCGCAAACCCGCATAGGCCGTGAAACCTGTCATTCCCAGTACGCCCAATGCGGTGGAAGGCGGTGCCAGGTCTGGATCAAGTTGACGCAGGTCGCTGCCATCTGAAATGGCAAAGCGTTTCCACCCGGAAAAAGCCAATACCCACGCACCGACTGGCCAATCAGGATGATGGGACTCCCTCACCCGGGACACCGTGGCGCCGACGATGACCTGGTCGATCTCGATAGGCTCGTTGTAGGATTTTTCCGCCCTCATCCACCAGCGCATATAGGGGTCAATGGAGAGGTAAATGGTCTCCAGCAGAACTTCGCGCTCGCCTGGTATGGGTACTGCGATATCTTCAAGACGAAGGTCGGATGGCTTCAGGTCCCCATCCGGGCGCGCCGCCAGTACGACCTGCTGATTCGATAGCGTTGTCATTACATTTCTCCCGCTCAGGTTGATCAAATGATCCGGTAGGCAGCTTTCGCCGCACTCACATACAAAATGTATGTAATTAATGTATTAACATACGTACTGCATGTCAATGCACCCGTGATTGATAAGGAGAGCCTGATGGCGCGACAAAAACGTGCGGATATGATTGCGTCAACACGCAGCAAGTTGATCGCTGCAGCCCGCAAAGCCTTTGCAGAAAAGGGCTACGCCGAGACCGCCATGGAGGATCTGACAGCGGATGCCGAACTGACACGCGGTGCGCTCTACCACCACTTCGGCGGTAAGAAAGGCCTGCTGGAAGCCGTTATTGCCCAGATAGACGAAGAGTCCTCTGCGCACCTGCGTGCAGTTGTAGAACAGGCCAGTACGCCTTGGGAGGGGTTCGTCGAGGAAAGTGTCGAATGGATCAAGCTGGCACTTAACCCGGAAATTCAACGTATCGTTCTGCTGGATGGCCCTGCGGTCCTTGGCGATCCGGCGCGGACGGCCAGCCAGAGCGCCTGCCTGGCCAGCACTATGCGTAGCATTCAAGCGTTGATCGACCAGAACGTCGTCAAACCGGTAGATGCACAGGCCACTGCCTATCTGGTCAATGGTGCAGCGTTGAATGCTTCTCTGTGGATCGCTGGCGCGGCTGATCCACACAAGGCATCGACACAGGCAATCGCCAGCTTTCGTATTTTGCTATCGGGGCTGCTGCGATAGTGATTGGCGGGCAAGCATCACAGGTAGTTCTTCTGGCGTAATCGGGGGCGAGTCGAATCGTCGCATCGCTCCTCCCACAGTGTTTCAATCGGTCCTGAGTTTCGCGCAGGCAAAAAAAATCCCCGTATCTTTCGATACGAGGATTTTTAATATGGTCGGGGTAGGGGGATTCGAACTCCCGACATCCTGCTCCCAAAGCAGGCGCGCTACCGGACTGCGCTATACCCCGGTAATAAAAAGGCGACCTTTCAGTCGCCTTCTTCGATCAGCGCTTTTGGCCTCTGATCTTAAGATCTGATTCCAGCGTGAACTGGTCTCAAAAATGGTGGGTCGTGTGGGATTCGAACCTACGACCAATTGGTTAAAAGCCAACTGCTCTACCAACTGAGCTAACGACCCAAATATGGTCGGGGTAGGGGGATTCGAACTCCCGACATCCTGCTCCCAAAGCAGGCGCGCTACCGGACTGCGCTATACCCCGGTTTGAAATTGGCTCCGTGACCAGGACTCGAACCTGGGACCCAATGATTAACAGTCATTTGCTCTACCGACTGA
>Ga0105246_10001126_pt1 | contig 15522 bp, 14 predicted proteins | sample KBSM64metaG_FD_99694 | JGI IMG/M metagenome (GOLD analysis project Ga0105246, IMG submission 99694) | Miscanthus rhizosphere microbial communities from Kellogg Biological Station, Michigan, USA - KBS M6-4 metaG | ecosystem: Host-associated > Plants > Roots > Rhizosphere > Soil | place...
AACAGCATTTGGGACAACCATTCCGGATTGGATTGTATCTGCCAATGGGACGAAAGTGGTCTTCACAGCCAAACTTCCGGCAGCGAATAATAGTAAAGCTCTGGCAAGACTTTCCGGGTTAAACACGGGAATCGGCATGCCGGATAGCAAGATTACAACCGTAGGGACCGTACATCCTGTTGGAGTCCCTCAATAAAACGTATAAGGGTGGCTGTCTACCAGGAATAAAGAAATAGTAAGAGCAGTTTTATAACAAAACACCTTCAGAGTAGAGATGTTCATGTCGCTTCTCTAGAAGGTGTTTTTTTGGTATTGTGAGCGATTTGGGGAAGTATCGTTTCCAAGTAGGTTCTATTTCAAAAATGAGCGAATGCCTGTAGTAACGAGGTCGTGATCCTCCTCATCAGGCAGACCCGATATCGTAATCGTCCCTACCTGCCCTTCCTCTTTTAGGATCAGCGGAAAGGCTCCACCCGCCAGTGCATACTCGGAGTCAGGCAGTTGATAATTCTGCTCCAATGTCTTGTTTTCGCTTCGTAACCGCAAGGCTGTATGCCAGGAGCTGGAGCCAAAGTGGTTGACCACGTTGCTTTTGCGCCGAATCCAGTTTTCATTATCGGGGTGAGTGCCTTCCATCGCATGCAAAAAGAGACGATGCCCCTTTAGTGTGATGTCTATGGTCACGGCCTGTGAGCGGCGCTGTGCTTCCTGAACTAGATACAGGCCGAGTTGTAGCGCTGTTTCGGAGTTGAACGTATCCCATACCAGTTCCTGTTCTTCCTGCCCGCACTGAATTACACACTCTATCTGATGTTAGAAGAGATTCAAGACCAGTTCATTTGGAGACGTTATAACCACTGTGGTAGAGTAAGGAGAATGGTTATGAAGATTTCTACAATTGAACATAAAGAGTGGCTCAGGCGGGCAGGGGGAAAACGATGCTGTTTTATTTTATCGCGGTGCTGGTTACGCTTGTAGATCAGGGTACCAAAATCGCGGTTCGGATGTATATGGAGGTTGGTGAAGTGGTGCGGCTTGGGGATTCAGGAATGCAGCTACAGCATTACGAAAATAGCGGTATGGCTGGAAGCATGTTTCAAGGTAATGCACGTTTGTTTGGGGTCATTGCCGTGCTGTTTATCGCAGGTATGCTCTATTATCGGCACAAAGGTGAGATACGGGGATTCTGGATGAATGCCGGGGCGGGCTTTATGGTCGGCGGTGCTCTCGGCAATGCCATAGATCGCTTTGTCTATGCTCGTGTGACGGATTTTTTGGTGTTCCCGTCGGGCCGGGGCATATTGAATCTGGCAGATGTGGCAATTAACATTGGTGTAGTGATGCTCATTATCGGCATGTTGCTTCGTGTATACCAAGGATATCGGAAGAAGCGTATGCGTAATGCGTTACCTAAAGGGTAACATTGATGGATATAACCTATGATTGGTGAAGAATGTTCTAATGTATGGTGGCAAAAGAGCCGAAGCAGAGGTTAATTCTGCTTCGGCTCTTTGTTATGGCGACTTTTAAAAGGGATTTAGTCATTTGATTTGGATAATTCTGCATCAAGATCGGCTAGTTTTGCAGACGAGGTGGTCAGATCCCTTTGTAAGTATAGCCGGGTCATTATTGCCTCTTCGTTTGACAATTGAGCGAAATTTCCATCGATATATTTTTTATAAATGGCTGTGTTTGATTGAACGATTTCATTTGCAAGTTTTAGGCTCTTTTCTAAATTAGAAGTTACAACTAAGTCAGAAGCGGATTCACTTTGGCGAAGAAGTTTTTTAAACATAGCTCTACTTGAATTAAAATAGATAAAACCTGGAAGATAATTAAGAGTAATAGGTTGGTCCTTGTCCAGAGAAAAGGCTTTTTTTCCATCAGGAGAGTTATAGACAAGCACATAGTTTGCATATTGGATCTGATTTTGATGTAACTCTTCATAGCTCATGTATAAGAATAGTAGTTCCTCTCTACTAATCTTCTTTTTATCTATAGCGCTCTGCAAAGTTGATAAGATTGAATCTGAAGTGGAAAGAATTCTGCTTTCGTAATCTGACAGCACCTGACTGTATTGTTGATTTAAATAGTCTTTTAGTTTTCCGGCACCTGAAATATAACCATAAATATTTGCAACTAGAGAGGCTACAAGAGCAAGAATTAAAATGATAATCCAATTTTTTTGGCTCATTTTTCTCATAAGATTAAGGATCTCCTTAGAAAGTTATGTGTTTGATATCGTTTTGTCATATTGTCTATCATAATGGAATATTTCATAATATTATATATAATTACATATTAAGGAGTGTTGTGGATATGGAGACTCTATTGCTCCATATCCTTCTCTTATCAGTTCTAATCTATTAAAGATCAGTTGAAATCCATTGATTCCCAAACAAAACTATGTTATTTTGAATGGGTTAATTTAATCGATAAACAAAGTGGAACCGATCAAAGGAAAAGCAACATAAGAGAGATTGATTTTTTTACTCTTTTGCAAGCGCTTCAATATTGCCTTATAGAATAACGTAGATGAATCCGGCATCGAGTGTATTCCCGTTATGCAACATACGGGCGTGAGATGGTGGTTTCTTTTACATGCAGAAAGAGGAGGGACGTTTGCACATTGCAGCGGAAAACAAGGCATTTTAACTCGCTTCGTAATCAGATCTTTGTTGGTTTTGTAATGGTTATGCTCATCGTTCTATTGCTTGCAGGCATCACAGCCTATGATCGTGTGGCGGCTTTGCTGAAAAACAATGCCGAGAAGCATATCCACCAGACCGCTGTACAGGCCAGTGGCAGATTGGATGCTTTGATCGCTCAGGTGAATTCGTTGACTGCTCAGGTTGCAGATGATACTTATGTGCAGCGTTTGCTGAGTGAGGAGAAGCGGGGGCAGAAGGCCACCTTTAATCAGCGACAGGCACTGCTGCAGATCGCAGGCAGTTACCAATCCTTTATCAATGGTGCGCAAAGCATGGAAATCTACACGACCGATTATAGCCGTATCTTCCCAATGGATGATCGCTCCTTAAGTCACAGGCTGGAACGGAGCTGGATTGTTAAGGCAGATGAAGGTAAAGGACGTTTGGTGTGGGCTGGCTCTGATCCCGATGATCCAAGCATTCTTCTGGCTGTTCGGCGAATCAGCTTACTGGATCGTTCCTTTGAGCATGGGGGATACGTAGTCGTGCGTATGCAGCGCAGTTTTTTTCAACTCAATGACTCGGACGGGACAGACGGCTCGCAGGATTCGATCATGCTGCTGGACGGAGATGGTGAAGTGGTGACTTCCAATCTGGAGGTGAATCTCGATCCTCAAGCGGTGATGAACAGTGAATCGGTTGTTCAGAACGGCAAGGAATCTTATATCGTGGTGAAGCAGCGATCCGAGTTAACGGGCTGGACACTGGCTGTGTTGACACCACTGCGAGAAACGACTGAGGGCGTATCGATTTTGAGAACAGCTTTGCTCGTATCCGGCATCATCGGCGTTGTCCTTTTTTTGATCATGTCCTTCTTCCTCTCTACGATGATTACTCGTCCTTTAATTCGGCTGATGCGAGCGATGCGCGGGGCACAGCCAGGAGCGATGAGACCTAACCTCATGGTCAGCTCTACCTTGGAGATCAATGAGCTGAACGAGGTGTATAACCAGATGGTCTACAGGCAGAATGAATTGACACAGGTAGTACATGAGAAGGAAATTATGCAGTCCCGTGCTGAGATGAAGGCTTTGCAATCCCAGATTAATCCTCATTTTCTGTTCAATACATTAGAAGCGTTCTATTGGTCATTGGAGGAAAAAGGAGAGGAAGAGATGGCACGTATGGTTATCGCGATGTCTAGGTTATTTCGCTACATTATCTCCAGCCCCCATCAGGATGAATGGGTTACGATTGCGGATGAACTTGAACATGTAGGGCGATATCTGAACATTATGCAGATGCGGCTTGGCGACAGAATGCAGTGGGAGATCAGGATGAGCGAGGAGTTGCGCAGCACGCCGATGCCTAAGCTGTTGATTCAGCCGCTTGTGGAAAATGCCGTGCTCTATGGTATTGAGAGTACTTTAAAATCTGGAATGGTAAAGATCAGCGTATATCCTTCATCCATAACAGGTCTCGTGTGTGTGGAGGTACGCGATAATGGGCCGGGCATAAACGAGGAACGTCTTCAGGACATTAAACAGGCGCTAAACGGTGGTGAACCCGTAGCTCCCGGAAGAGGAGCAGGTGTGGGGTTGATTAACGTACATCAACGTCTCCGGCTATACTTTGGCGGCAAGCTTGGTGATCGTGCCAAACTTTCGATCGAGAGCGAAGCTGGGGCAGGAACAGTGATTCAATTCGAAATTCCGAGGGGAACGGAGGCTGAACATGATTCATGAGAGAACGATTCTGATTGTAGACGATGAGCCGCGTACAAGAGAAGGGATTCGCAAGACACTGGAAGCATGGTCTGCCGGAAAGAACCGAATTCAGACGGCTGCGAGTGGTGTGGAGGCCAGGGAATGGCTTGCGAGCCAGCCTGCAGATCTCCTGATTACCGATGTGCGTATGCCAGAGTTCTCCGGCCTATCCCTGGTGGAAGCCATTCAGCATTTTCCCAGTAAACCAGCGGTTCTGATTATGTCAGGGTATGCGGATTTTAATTATGCTCAGCAGGCCATTAAGCTGGGCGTGGTCGATTATTTGCTCAAGCCAATTGATAAAGAGCAGCTGCTTCAGACCGTACAGAAGGCTCTTCAACTTCATGAGCAGCAACGGCGTATTCAAACGATGCAGGAGATGGTTGATCCGAGGCTGGTTGATATCCGCGAACGGAGAGAGCAGCAGGAGGATACACCCATTGGAGAAGCTTTGGCTTACATCGAGGCACATCTGGGTGAGCCGATGACGATGCGTGAGCTTGCGGATACCCTGCACTTGAACTCCAGTTATTTTAGCGTCTTGTTCAAAGAGCAGGTCGGACTGAATTTCAGTGAGTATCTCATGCGCAAACGGGTACAGCGAGCGAAGGAATTGCTAGTGCAGACGAACCTGCCCATCTCGGAAATTGCCGAGAGAGTTGGTTACCAGACAGATAAATATTTTATCAAGGTATTCAAAAGTCTGGAGGACATCAGTCCAAGCAAGTATCGTCATGCTGTAAATGAAAAGAGTTAACATATCCGTTTAAGAAAAATTTCTCTCGTCCAATAAAACAGGTAATAAACACTCAAAATAGTGGAGTTTTTCCAAATCATTCTACCCTTATTGGCTAGAGGTGCTCATGCTACAATTTTATTAAAGCGGTTACATTAACCGAAATTCCACTATTGGGGGTTGGAAATATGAATAAAAAGACACTGGCTATGATCCTGTCATGGACGCTGATTCTGGCTGTCATTTTGTCTGGATGTAACAATTCAGGTTCTGGTACAAGCAAGGAATCCGGTAGTAATGCAAGCGGCGGTGACAGTGGCGGAGATGGTAAGGTAACTTTGAAATTCATGCATCTCTGGCCAGCTGGAAGCTCGGCACAACAGAACAAGCTGGTCAACGATATTATCCAGCAGTATCAGACCGATAACCCAAATGTGACGATCAAGCAGGAAGTGCTGGAGAACGAACAATACAAAAACAAACTGAAAATTCTGTCTGCTTCCAATGAACTTCCCGATGTGGGCGTAACCTGGGCTGCGGGATTCCTGGAGCCTTATGTGAAGGGTAATCTGTTTGCACCACTCGATGATTTGCTGAAAGGGGACCTGGGCGAGAAGTTTATCGCCGGAACGACTGAGGCTTACGCGGTAGACAGTAAAACGTATGCATTGCCGATCGAGCTGAATATCTCGCCTATTTATTACAACAAAGCGATTTTTGAAAAATATAATTTGCAGACGGCAGCCACTTATGATGAATTCCTGAATGTGGTGAAGACGCTGACCGATAACGGTGAAGTGCCGATTGCCCTGGGCAACAAGGACCGCTGGACGGGTTCACTCTGGTACATGTACTTGGCGAATCGTGTAGGCGGGGATGCCTTGGAGAAAGCCATTAACGGTTCTGGCAAGTTTGATGATCCGGCACTGACACAGGCTGCGGCTGAAGTGCAGAAGCTGGTACATATGAATGCATTCAACAAAGGTTTTAACGGTTTGTCCAACGATGAGGGCAAATCTGAATTTATGAATGAAAAAGCTGCAATGTATCTTATGGGAACGTGGGAACTGCCAAACTTTACAACGAACCCGGATATTCCACAGGAATTCAAGGATAAGGTTGGATTTTTCAAATTCCCGACGATTGATGGTGGCAAAGGTGACATTAACAGCTGGGTAGGCGGACCAGGCGTAGGATTGTTTGCGGCTCAGAATTCAAAAGTGAAGGACGAAGCGCAGAAATTCATTCAATACTTTGTTGAAAAATGGGGCGAAAGCTCTGTGACCGAAGCCGGAGTCATTCCAGCAACCAAAGTCGATACCGCTGCAGTTCAGCTACCACAACTCTACATCGATCTGCTGAACGAGTTGAACCAGGCGAGTAGTCTGACCCTCTTTGCAGATGTGCAGATGAAACCTGCTGCCGCTCAGGCACATCTCGATATGATTCAGGCGTTGTTTGGCAAAGCAGTTACACCGGAGGACTTTGTGAAGAATCATCAGGCAGCTATCGACAAAGGCAACTGATGTAGACCTCACCTACACTTACACCAATTGGATGGGTTGAACGTTTGAAGGGAGGATTACGTCTTGGACAAAGTCATGTCAAACCGTCTGGTGGCTGCGCTGTACGTGCTTCCTGCGCTGCTTCTGCTGCTGGTTCTGGTCTACATCCCGATTGTGCTCACCGGATATTACGGTTTGATGCAATGGGACGGGATCGGGGCAATGACGTTTATTGGTTTGGATAACTACACCAGATTGCTTCAGGACAGTACGTTCTGGCAGAGTGCCAATCATACCTTTTTGTTAGCCTTGTTCTCTGCACTGAGTCTCATCGGTTATTTGATGATTGCACTTGTGCTGTCAGGCAAGATTAAGGGCGCGAATTTTTTTCGCAAAATATATCTGATTCCGATGCTGTTATCTTCGGTTGCGATCGCCCAGTTATGGCTGAAAATCTACCACCCTAGCAACGGTGTGTTAAACAGCTTTCTGGAAGCCATCGGATTTAGCAATCCGCCAGCCTGGCTGGCGGAACCATCATTGGTACTGTATGCATTGTTCGTGCCGATTCTTTGGCAGTATGCAGGTTTCTATATTTTGATCTATTACGCGGCACTCAAAAACATTCCGGAATCACTAATCGAGGCTGCGCGTATTGATGGTGCAAACCCGTGGCAGATTGCTTTTCGGATCAAGTTGCCACTCATTACCGAAGTGATCAAAGTGACCGTCGTACTCGCCGTGGTCGGCTCACTCAAATATTTTGATCTGATCTATGTCATGACCGACGGCGGTCCGAATGGCTCCAGTGAAGTCATGGCCTCCTACATGTATCGTCAGGCGTTTCGCAGTTTTGACTTTGGATACGGCAGTGCTGTAGGGTTCTTCCTGCTTCTGATCTGTCTGGTCGTGACCTGGCTACTTCGTAAGGCAACGGCATCCAAAGACACAATTCAATATTCCTGACGCATACGCACAATGAAAGGAGGTCTTTCCGTTGAAGATGGAACCGGCTGTTCGGTTGCCCGTGGGCCCGGAGACAGGTCATAGTCCTGCATGGATGAGAAGAATTGGATACGTCCTGTTATATGTGCTTCTCTCTCTCGTGGCTTTGCCTCAAATCTTGCCCTTAATCTGGTTGCTGTTATTTTCACTCAAAAATAATCAGGAAGTATTCGACATGGCTCCTTTTGCACTACCGGCTACGCCGCGTTGGGAGAACTATGTCAAAGTGTGGACAGAGGGCAATATCAGCTTATACTTTTTCAATAGTGTATGGATTACGGTCGTTTCAGTGGTCTTCACGGTGCTGTTTGCAAGTCTCGTAACCTTTGCAATCACACGCATGCGCTGGAAGGGACGTTCACTGGTACTCGGACTGTTTATGGTAGGTCTGATGATCCCGGTGCATTCTACGCTGATTCCGCTGTTCAGCCTCTTTTTAAAGTTAAATCTCACCGATCATCCGTTATCGGTCATTCTCTCTTACATTGCATTTAATATGCCGATTACGATTATGATTCTGCTCGGGTTCTATTACGCACTTCCGAGAGAGGTCGAGGAGGCGGCGGTGATGGATGGCTGCTCGGTGAATCGCATCTTCTTCCGTATCGTGTTGCCGATGACAGCTTCCGTTATTGCAACAACAGCGATCATTAATATGATCTATGACTGGAATGAATTTATTTTTGTGAATACCTTCATTAGTTCGGATGCATACAAAACGCTGACCGTTGGGGTACAGAACTTTATCGGGCAGTATACCACCGATTGGGGTGCCATTGGTGCAACGTTGATGATCAGCATCTTGCCGATTCTGATTGCGTTCCTGGTGCTGAGTGAAAGAATTGTCGAAGGGATCGCTGCAGGTTCGGTAAAAGGATGATCGTCTGCCAGTGCTTCCGCTGATTTTAAATGTAACAGCATTTCAAGCCCTTCCATTAACCGCATGGTATGCGTGGTGGAAGGGTTTTGTATGTCTTGGAGTCGTCTCAAAGCGCCATGCAAAAGGGGCGGCCAGACAGGTTTTATGAAAACAACAAAATACCTATTTCTGGAATTTCAAAAAACTTTCAATTATTTTCGCAAAACTACTGCATTTTCAAACCACCTGTGCTAACATACCCTATGAATTAAAGCAAACGTTGGAAAGGTGAGAAAATGACAGCAATATCCTCGACCAAAGAGTCTCTCCGTTCAGATGCCCAGGATCTGAAGCTGATTCGGTTAACCTGGCCTATATTCCTGGAACTCTTTTTGTTTATGTTGATGGGGAGTGTGGATACGCTCATGCTTAGCTCGGTATCGGATAACGCCGTCTCCGGGGTGGGTGCAGCCAACCAGATTATCTCCATTGCGATTCTTGTACTCGAAGTCATTGGACATGGTGCTGCGATTGTTGTAGCCCAATATATCGGGTCGAAAAAGCTGACTGAAGCAGCTCAGGTTACCGGTAATGCCATCACGCTTAATCTAGCGGTTGGATTGATCCTGAGTGTGATCTTCCTGGTGTTTGGTGGACATCTGCTGTCACTTTTAAATATACAAGGTGAAATTTACGATTATGCTCGTTCCTATATAAGTATTGTCGGGGGCGGAATTTTCTTGCAGGCCCTCATTAATGCACTGGCGGCTACGATTCGTACACATGGTTATACCAAGGAAACGATGTATGTGTCCGTGTTTATGAACGTCATCCACGTTATTGGTAACTATGCTCTGATCTTTGGACATTTCGGCTTGCCGAAACTGGGCGTGGAAGGGGCAGCAATTTCGACAGTAGGTAGCCGTTTCGTCTGCTTGCTGATCTTCTTCTGGCTCTTGTATCGTGTAAGTGAGGTTCGTGTCGATTTTGAATATTACATTAAATTGTCCAAACAGTTTATTGGCAAAATTCTGCGGATCGGCATTCCGTCTGCGATGGAATCCATGGTCTATCACTCCTGCCAGCTCGTATTCACGCTGTACGTGACATATCTGGGTGCAGAAGCAATGGCAACTAAACAATATGCAGGTAATATTTCGAGCTATATTTATCTGTTCAGTATGGCGATTGGTATGGGAACGTCGATTATTGTCGGCCGACTTGTAGGAGCGCGCCGTAAGGATGATGCGTACAAACGTGTATTTGACAGTGTGAAATGGGCACTACTGGCGACCGTTGTTATTGATGTGATTATTATCATTTTCCGTGTGCCGCTGATGGGTATTTTTACGGAAAATCCGGAAATTATCAAGATGGGCGCACAAGTTCTCCTGCTCAGTCTCATACTTGAAACCGGACGTACCTGCAATATCGTCATTATTGGTTCCTTGCGTGCGGCAGGGGATGCGAAGTTCCCGGTATACATGGGTCTAATCTCCATGGTATGCATGAGTCTTCCTCTTGGCTATCTGCTGGTGTTCCAGTTGAATATGGGGCTGGCAGGCGTGTGGCTTGCTATTGCGGCAGACGAATGGACACGTGCAGTCATCATGTACTTCCGCTGGAAGAGCCGTGCTTGGGAGAAACATGAGCTGGTGGAGCATGATGAGGAAGAGGCTGGTGCACAGCCGGTTCCGGCAGTCTAGGACAGTTGTTGGTAATGTAATGATTAAAATGAAAAACAGATAAGGCTACTGCACTGGATTTCTAAAAGGGCTTTGGTTCTCATGAAGCCACTTTAATAACAGTACATGCTAAGAGTCAGTCAAGGACAGAGTTGTTCTTGGTCTGGCTCTTCCTTTTTTATTTTCGCAAAAATGATCAAAACGGCTCCTGTACTAAAACGTATAGTAAAGATATGGAAGGGGGACATCCTCAATTGAGCAGATATCAGGAGATGGTTCAAAACAGCTTGATCTACATCGAAAACCATCTGCATGAAGAGATTGGACTGGAAGAGGTAGCTTCCGAGGCATTGTTATCACCTTATCATTATCACCGGATCTTCCGGAATGAGGTGGGTATGACAGTCGTTGATTACATTCGGCATCGGCGGATGAGTCTTGCATCTATCGCATTGCGCTCCACAGATGCGGGAATATTGGACATTTCTCTTATCTGCGGATTTGAAAGTCAGGAAGCATTTACTCGTGCTTTTCGCAAAATGTATGGCATGCCGCCTGGGCGATATCGCAAATTATTTGATCTGAAACTATTCAGTGGAAAAACCAGAGGAGGAGAAATCAAGATGAATTCTACAACGTCAATTAAAGGTTGGTTGTTAACGGGGAGTCACCCTCAAAACTATGAGATGGGCATTGATCCTGCAGAGGTACATCAAGGGAAAGCCTCAGGGTACTTGAAGGCCGTTACGCCCATGGAACTGAACGAGTTTGCTACGATGATGCAGCAGTTCCGGGCAGATAAATATGTGGGTAAACGAATGAAGCTGTCGGGTTTTGTCAAAACCGATCGTGTGGAATCCTTCTGCGGACTATGGATGCGCGTGGATAATAAAGTGCACGATGTGCTGCAGTTTGATAATATGCATGATCGGCCAATCACCGGCACGCAGCCATGGAATCAGTACAGCATCGTGCTGGATGTACCGGCAGAGAGTGCATTGATATCGTTTGGAGTGATACTAAACGGCAAAGGCAAGGTTTGGGTGGATAGCTTCCGCTTCGAAGAGGTGGATTTGAACACACCTTTGACACATCTGGAGACAGAATATGAGATGGCGGACGAGCCTTTAAATTTATCGTTTGAGGAATAGTGGAGAGTAGTTAAAGGATTTCATCATATGATGAGATCCTTTTTTGCGATGTGAATCAGGTGTTAGTCCATGATTAAAAATAAGAGTAATAGAGCCTATCTGGAATGAATTGGTTACTTTTTTTTAAAAGATAAGATACATTTGTTAAACTTATTGGATGAAAGAACCCATTATACTATAAAAAAATGGATATGGAGGATATTGGGTTGAAAAAAATGATTATTGTTACAATGGTAGGTGCTGTGTTGTTATCTGCTTGTGAAGCTAATGATAGGTCGACTAGTCCAACCAAAGTAAATGGGGAATCGTCCCAAGGGAATGTGGCAACGTTAGCTCCTAGTTCACTTTTATCTGAATCTTCAGATAAAAAAGTTTCTATTTATGGTGTTAAGGAGGAAGGCGATTTGTTTTCCTCACTTGAAATAGTCATCAACGGAGATAAGAGAACATTTGATTGGAGTAATGTAACAAATCCTTCATTTTATCCCCAAATATCTGTTATTGATCTAAATGAAGATGGAGAAGAAGAAATTGTTATTGTTCTGACTAAAGGTACAGGGACGGGAATACATGATTCAGAGGTACATGTCCTAAAAACGGACTTTACAGAAATCCCCGTTTCAAATCCGACAAACTTCGTTCAGGAGAAAATTCAAGTTGAGCTAGAAAAAAATAAAGAAAAAGAAGTTCGGGAGTACACTGTTGTGGCTGATGGACAGAAACATATATTCAAGTTTAATGAAAGCGACGCAAATCAGTGGTACGAAAAACCAACGTTTCAAAATATATTGCGATACGGAATTAAGGATCAGGAGCTTATTGCAGAGATACCCATCCAGATCTCGGAAGGAAACTATTTAGGAGATGCAATTGTCAAATATGCATTTGTTGATGGAAAGTTAGAACCATCTGTATTAGAAATATCAGAAGAAGGAAGCTCTTTGTGAGCTTCCTTCTTCTTTGTCCAACTATTAGTACCCTTCTACTCTGTAGAATGTATGGTCACCCAATACTTTCTTTTCAATAATTTTTTTGTTGCCAGCCCCAAAGTTCCAATACTCTGTTGTGCCAGACTTGATTACTTTAGAGGCAAAGTAAGTATTGGTAACAAACCATAAGCATTTTCCGATAGGGTTGGCAAGACGTGAAGAGGCGAGTGCTTGTTCCACTGAATCACTCCAAGCTGTACTGGAGGTATTTGGTTGACGAGCATTAATGGTAGTCATACCTTCAAAAGCATTTGTTTTGAGGATTACACCTTTATATGTGTTTCCGCCAAATTCAGTCATATTTTTGTCAACTCGGTTACTTACGACCCAAGCTACACCTGCTTTACCTGTCTTGGATTGTGTAGATGCTTCAGCATAAATTAGTCGTGCCAACAAGTCTGTCGTATCAAGATTGTCGAATTCAGTAAGACCAGGTAAATTCGGAAGAGGATCTCCCATTGCCATAATAAATCTCTCCTTACTATTTGTTTGTTCAAGAACTTCTTTCCGGATAAGAGCGTCCTTGTACAATAGTAAAGAGAGATTAATATCTGAAAAAACAACCCTAGTTTTTAAATCTGCTGGTCTCATTCGTTTACTTTATTATGGGCAGGCTCTTTTTACTGTCTTTGGGGTATAAAAGTAGAAGAACAGCATCTCTGCTGAGAGGAATCGAGATTCTGCTGGAAATGACCAAAGTTCCATAGCGCAATGATCGCGATCTTGTTAACATAAACCCATAACTCAAGACACAGATAAAGAGGATGATATCCGATGAATAAAAAAGTACTTGTGGTTGATGATGAATCAAGTATTGTAAGTGCCATTGCATATGCGCTGCGGCGTGAAGGATATGAAGTGGAGACGGCAAATGATGGCGAAGAAGCTTTGGAAAAGGTGGCTTTGTTCCATCCTCAGGTGATGATCCTGGATGTGATGATGCCCAAGCTGGATGGATATGGCGTCTGCCGCCGGCTGGAGGATCGGGAGGATATCGGCATTATTTTGCTCACTGTCAAGAACGAGCTAGTCGATAAGATTGTTGGTCTTGAAATGGGCGCGGACGATTATATGACCAAACCGTTCGAAATCCGTGAATTGCTCGCCCGCGTGAAGGCACTGATGCGTCGGGTAGAGAAGAGCAGTACCCCGCCGCAGGATGATTCCAAGAGTCAGGCGATTGTCAATGGAACACTGCGTATTCATGTTGCTCACCGTACCGTGATGGTGGGTGACGAGAAGCTGGATTTAACTCCGAAGGAGTTCGACCTGTTAACCATCCTGATGTCTAATCCGGAACGGGTGTACACACGGGATGATTTGCTGGATCGAGTGTGGGGCATGGAGTACGCGGGAGGGACACGGACGGTAGATATTCATATCCAGCGTTTGCGCAAAAAAATCGGGGATACCGATCAGCAAATGTTGCAAACGGTATACGGTATTGGATACAAGGCAACTGCTCCTGAAGCAGGCGGAACGGTATGAGAGTCAGCATCAAGCTAAAATTCAGCGTGTTTCTGGCCGCTTTGCTTATCCTCACCGTGGTTGTGCTTAGCTCCCTCGTGCTCCGAGGTATTGAGCTTAATCAGCAATCACAGGTGGAGCGTACTCTCGCGCAACAGACGCGTCTAATTAATCTGAATGTGCGCCAGGCGTATTATACGGAGGCCATTCGTCAGGAGCCGGAACAGTTCCTGCAGCAAAATGGACGCAGATTGGCGCAAGCTCTCTCTGACTCAACAGGTCTGCCCATTGCACTATATGACATGAGTGGCAAACAAGTGGGGGCCTCTTTTGCCCCAGACGAGAGTGAGCTTGTTCAGGAGACATTGAATTACGCATTGAAAAATAAAATTGCTTATCACGAGCAGGGGGAGACATTGCTTTATGCCGCCCCGCTGGACGGCCCGGAGGGACAGATCGGAGCGATCTGGATTCAATACTCCGTGCAGAGCTATCAGGACTTCTATGCTCGGATTCAACAATTGTTCCTATGGGCAGGCATCACGGTAGTTGCGCTTAGTTTCATTCTAGGTTATCTGTTCTACAACCGTTTTGCTGTAGCGATTACCCGGTTGAAGAAATCAGCGGCCTCCATTCAAGAAGGGAACTATATTACCGAATCCCCGGTCAAGCGTAAGGATGAATTGGGTGAGCTGGGACAAGGGATTTATTATATGAGCACGTCTATTCAACAAAATATTGCAGCCATGCATGCCGAGCAGCAGAAACTGCAACTGGCGATTGAGAAGCTACAAGCATTGGAGCAGCAACAGAAACAATATATCGGCAACATCAGTCATGAGTTCAAGACACCACTGACGTCGATCAAAGCATATGTGGAGCTCTTGAACATGTACAAGGATGATCCACAACTGCTGGACGATGCGACAAATAATATCGGGAAAGAAACCGAACGATTATATGAAATGGTGGAGAAGGTGTTGCACCTGTCTGCGCTTGAAAAATATGATTTCGAGAATCAGGCAGAGGATGTGGAAATCAGGGCATTGCTTGCGGACGCTTGCGGGCGAATGCGAGGTAAGGTTGAAAAGTTTGCACTGAACATGGAGCTCGATCTGGAGCCTGCCGTCATTCACAGTGACCGTGAGAGTCTGATGCATATTTTCATCAACCTGCTGGACAATGCGATCAAGTATAACGTACCGGGAGGTATCATTCGAGTGGAGAATGAGCGGCGTGTAGAGAAACATGAGGCGGTCATTCGCATCTATAACTCGGGTACGCCAATTCCGGAAGAGGCACGGGAGAAGATTTTTGAGCCTTTTTACACCGTTAATAAGGATCGAGCTCGCAAAACAGGCGGAACCGGACTTGGTCTATCCCTCGTAAAGCAGTTTGTTGAGAGGCAGGGCGGGACCATTACATTACTGCCGGGCGATCCAGAGCATCAAGAAGGAGTGATATTTCAACTCGTATTCCCACTGGTAAATTGAGATCAATATATTTTCTACTACTCATTCACATAAGAAACGGAGAGGACAGAAAAAACCTGAAAAAGCGGAGCTAAAAGCTTTCTGAAAGAAAGCTAACATCGGAAGCATAAGCTTCGCCTTTATCACCGGATTTTCCCCTTGAGAAAAGGGATCAGAAAAATCTGGGGATAAGAGTGATTGGAAGGTTATTCTGTCATCGGAGTATTCATGTAAAT
>Ga0105246_10001127_pt1 | contig 15513 bp, 17 predicted proteins | sample KBSM64metaG_FD_99694 | JGI IMG/M metagenome (GOLD analysis project Ga0105246, IMG submission 99694) | Miscanthus rhizosphere microbial communities from Kellogg Biological Station, Michigan, USA - KBS M6-4 metaG | ecosystem: Host-associated > Plants > Roots > Rhizosphere > Soil | place...
AGATCGCAACAGATCTCGAGCCGGATACCGACGACGTCCTCTACAACGCCCGGGCCTATGCGGAGGCGATCTGCCAAGGGGTCCTCAACTTCTCTTTCTCTTCCGAGTCCAATGCGGAAGGGATCAAAACCACCTCGGTGACGGGTTTGGACGGCGTGCCGCTGGCCCAGTGCCGGTTGATATGGCCAGACGAGGACTCTGACGCCGACGCGGAGAACCCACGCGCTGCTACGACGACCGAGCAACCGCCCGCGGTTGACATCTCGGGGTTGCGCACCGCGTTCAAGGAACGCTTCGGGACGCCGGGCAACGAGACGCCGTGGTACCGCCTCGTCACCGGGCTGAAGGTGGCTCCCGACGCGGTCGTCACTGTGGCCAGCACGTACGCGAGGCTCGAAGTCGAAACGAAGCTCGACCCGGGAACGAAGGGGGAGTCCGGAGGCGTGCCCTGCGGGGCTATTTACGGCCTCGCTCGCGAGTTCATGGAAGAAGACGCGGGACTCATTGTCGCCCTGGTCGCCTCCGACGGCACGGAGCTCGGCGGCTGCGGGTGATCAGGCGCCGTCGTCGCGCCGGGAAGATCCACGACTCCGCCCGCGTCCGGTAGGCGAGAGAAGGCTCGCCCAGTCGGTCGCCTGCCCTGGGCTGTCTTCCTTTCATGTACTCCCAATCCGAAGAGGGTCGGCGCTTCTGCAGTGGCGTCGGCCCTCCTTGCTATTGGAGAAGACACGCGCGTCCTACACTCCGCCAGTGAATCTGACTCGCCTGCTCTGGGCGGTGGCCGTCGTCCTCGCGATGGTCGTCGCGGGAATGGTCTACGTCGACGGACGCGGCGACGAGCCGACCCTGACCGTGATGGTGGCGAAGCAGCTGATCCCCGCAGGCACGTACGTGAAGGGTGGCACGTTCGACTTCGTCACCCTCCCTCGAGACGAGACAGAGCCAGGGACGATCACCGACGCCAGGTACATCGCCTATCACCGCGTGGCACACGAGATCTTCCCCGGAGAGCGGTTCACCACGGTCGACTTTTCGCCCTGACGCTCAGCGTCGACGTCGTAGGCAAGAGAGTCGGCGGGCTCCGCTGTGACCGTCGGGCGATCTCAACGCCCGGAATCTCAGTGGCCATGAGGTCGCGAACGTCCTCACCCGGCCGTAGGTGCGAGATGAGTCGCGCGACATTGGTCGAACCAACTCGTCGGCGCTGCCCAGGCAACCTCATCAAGCGATGCGTCGTCGATCACCGGATGCCCAGGTTCTCGAGCAGCCGGTCGACTGCGCGTGACTGGCGCCGGCCCAGCGCTTCCTCCGCTTTGCATGCAGCTCTTCATCGCCGACCGCGGGCCGGGAGGCCCGACGCTCGCGAGCATGTCCAGCTGCTTCGCGGTGAGTCTGGGCTGGAGCCGATCCTCTTCCTCCCAGTCGCGTCATCCCGAACGCTCGAGACGGTCGCGGAGCTCCTGGTCGACGAGGATCGTCACCGTCGTCTCGGGCGCTCCTTTGAGGTGAAATCACGTTGAATATTCTGCAAACTTATCCGATTACGATACGTGTCTCGCAAGCTCGTGGCTCGAGTCACGCTCGCGCAGAACCCGGAACCTGGCTTCTAGATGCGACCTGTCGATCTCGCCGAGAACGCGGGGCGGCGACTTACAGGCTGACCAGAGCCCTGCGCCGCCCTGCGCGTTGTTACTCCACGTTCGGCCCTAAGCCGCCAGCTCAGCGCAAAGGTCGCGGCTAGACCCGTGCAGGGTGTAGCCCGGCACCCCGAAACGGAAGGTGACCGTACCTGACGCAAGAACCAGCGTTGCCGGAGTTCCGGGCCCGAAGTCGCCCGCCTCAGCGAACAGAAGCGAGTTGCCACGTAATGTCACCCCGTCGCCTGAGGCGTCGAAGAACACAGGCCCGGAGGCGTTGACGGTGACAGATTCGTCGTTTTCGAGATTGATCGCTTCGACGACGAATCGTCCGGCGACGATCACGTGCCCGTCGCCGAAGGTGAGCGCAAACTCATCGTTCACGACGAAGTTCAGCTGCACCATGAAGTCAGCGCAGAACTGACCTGTGACAGTGGACGGACCCCCTGCCGGCTCCTTGATCGGCTTGTCCGCGGACGCGACCGGCACGAAAACCGCAGAGATGACCGCCAGTGCAAGAACGAAGAACAGCTTGCTTCGCATGTCGATCCTTTCGCGTTGGACGACTCTTTCCGTCCGGCGCTCTGACGGCTTCACGCCGAACCGCAGCGACAAATGCGTCTATCCGCGTATCTCCCCTTCCCCGCGTTTACGAATCGAACGCCCTTGGGGATGTCTGCTTGTCTCATGTGTTACCAGCGGGCGCTTACCCGCAATCCCAGATTTGACACCCGGCCCGAGCGAGCTCCCCTTTCGAGGTCGCGTCAGGAGGATGCGAGTGCGTCCCGTTCGCTCGTTTCGAGGGCTCGATGACCGGGTAGCTCTTCGACGGTAGGACGCATGAACAGGAGAGGATTTCGTCGCCGTCGCGACGCCTCTTCCGGCGTCAGTGTCGAGGAAGACGGAGATGAGCAATGCCACGTGCGCTCATGATCGCCGCCGTATTTGCCGTACTCGCGGTCGGCGGAGTCGTCAGTGGTCTCATCGCGATCCTGCGGCGAGCACGTTTTGGAATCGATGCCTAAGTTGCTTTGTACCGTGATTCGGCTCTAATAAGCGAAGCCGCAAGGCCCAGATTGGCGTTCATGCGCCCGGCAGGATTCGAACCTGCGGCCTCGCGCTCCGGAGGCGCGCGCTCTATCCCCTGAGCTACGGGCGCGGGGGAGCAGAGAGTCTAGATGGTCGAATAGTCTCCGCTCCGTGCTGGTCGCGGGTGTCGCGGAGCGCTACACCGATCTCGTCACGACCGTCTTCTCCTCGCCGATCGCGATGAAGGCGTGGTTCGCGACAGCGGCCCTCGCGCTCGCGGGCGTTCAAGTGATCACCGCGGCACGCATCTACGGGCGGGTGAACTTCCTTCCGGAACGCGGGCCGACGGTCGCCCGCGTGCATCGCTGGTCGGGACGCCTCGCGTTCGTCTGCACGCTGCCCGTCTTCTTCCACTGCGTGACGATCCTCGGCTTCCAGACGCCGGACGCACGCGTGGCAATCCACTCGATCGTCGGGACGTTCCTGTACGGCGTGTTCGTGGCGAAGGTGCTCATCGTGCGCGACCGTTCGCTCCCGAGCTGGGCGTTGCCCACGGCGGGGCTGACGCTCGCGTCGCTTCTGCTCGTCCTGTGGCTCACGTCCAGTCTGTGGTACTTCACGACCGTCAGATTCGGCTTCTGATGGGCCGAGGGTGGCGGCCAGTCCTGGTCGGCGGTGCAGTCGTCGTTTGCGTCTTCGCGCTCGCCGAGGCGCAGGTCTTCGCACCGTCGCAGCCGGCAGCAGCACCGACGGCGACCGGAGACGTCGGACGCGGTCAGACGGTCTTCCGCGAGAACTGCGCGGGATGTCACGGCGACGCGGGGCAGGGCGGCGTCGGGCCGCAACTTGCAGGCTCCGGGCTCGACGCCGGGCAGGTCACGTCGGCCGTGCAGCAGGGACGAGGTGTGATGCCGGCAGGGCTCGTGTCCGGCCAGGAGCAAGCCGACGTCGTCGCGTTCGTCGTCTCTATCTCGAGCCCGTCGCAGTAGGTTCTCGGCGTGGAGGTCGCCGCCAGGATCGTTCGTCTGCCGCTCGCGGAAACGTTCGTCATCTCGCGCGAGGCAGCGGACTACGCGGACGTCGTCCACGTCTCGCTGACGCACGACGGCTTGACCGGCTACGGCGAAGCCGCAGCCGCGGACCGCTACGGCGAGTCGGCGGAGTCCGCGATCCGGTTCGTCGACGACCACGGGGCGGTCGTCGGCCGGGATCCGTTCGCGCTCGAGGACATCGGCGAGCGCCTGGCGTCGATCGAGGGCGAGCAGGCCGCGAAGTCCGCGCTCGACGCCGCGCTCCACGATCTGCAGGGAAAGCTGCTCGGGATTCCCACGTTCCGACTCCTCGGGTTCCCGCGAACTGGGCCGCCGACCTCGTGGACGGTGTGGCTCGGCGACCCAGACGACATGGCCCAGAGGGCGGAGAACGCGGCACGCACGTTTCGGCGGCTCAAGCTCAAGCTCGGAGGCGGCGACGGCCTCGACGTGGAGCGCGTGCGTGCCGTGCGCGGCGTGACCGACCTTCCATTGATGGTCGACGTGAACGAGTGGTGGTCGCTCGACGAGGCGCTCGATGCGCTGCCTCAGCTCGCGGAGATCGGCGTCGAGTACTGCGAACAACCGCTCAAGGCGGGCGACCCCGCCGGGCGAGAGCTGAAGGCGAGGTCCCCGATCCCCATCTACGTCGACGAGGACTGCCACACGCTCGCCGATGTCGAGCCGTGCTCGGAGATCGCCCACGGCATCAACATCAAGCTCGCGAAGTCGGGGGGGATCCGTGAGGCGATCCGGATGGTGCATGCAGCACGTTCCCTGCGCATGGGCGTGATGCTCGGCTGCATGCTCGAGTCCGGGCTCGGCATCGCTGCGGGCTGTTGTGTCGCGCCACTCTGCGATCACGTCGACCTGGACGGGAACGTTCTCCTCCGCGAGGACCCGTGGCCCGGCGTCGAGCTCGTCGACGGGATCCAGGTGCCATCGCTCGAGCCGGGGCTCGGCGTCGCCGCGCGTGCGTAGCGACGTCGTCAGCGGGCTTTCTCAGGACCGCGGCGTCCAGGCTTACTCGAAGTGGGGAGGGGCGTTCTGGCGCCTCATCTCCCTCGTCGACCTCGGTGTCACCGAGGGCCATCGGGGAGCGCTCGCCGCTGCCGAGGCGGCGCTCGAGTGGGCTTCGAGCCCGCGTCGGCTCGCCGAGATCCACCGGCGGCGCATCGACGGCCGCGTGCGCCGCTGTGCATCACAGGAAGGACAGGTGCTGCGCTGTTGTCTCGCTATCGGGCTCCGAGGTGACCCACGGCTCGACACACTCGCCGAGTCGCTCGTCGAGACGCAGTGGCCCGACGGCGGCTGGAACTGCGACCGCAAGCCTCACGTCACCCACTCGTCGTTCAACGAGACGTGGGGACCGATCCTCGGGCTCGCGGCGTACGGCGCCGACGAGGCCGTCGGGCGCGGTGCCGAGTTCCTGCTCGCCCACCGCGTCATCTACTCGCACCGCACGGGCGACCTGGCACACCACGCGTTCCCCGCGCTTCGCTTTCCGGCGTACTGGCACTACGGGCTGCTGCCCGGACTCCGGACCGTCCACGCGTGCGGGCGGCTCGACGATCCTCGGACCGCCGACGCGCTCGATCTCCTCGAGTCCAGGCGCCGTCCCGACGGCACGTGGCACGTCGAGGGGAAGTGGTGGAAGGCGCCCGGGTCCAAGGGGAGCAACGTCGAGGTCGTCGACTGGAGCGCTCTCGCGGACGAGGTTCTGACGGGGCAGGCGCAGGACGTGCTCGCCGCAGCAGGACGTCTTTAGAGTCCTCCCGAATGGCCGGGCGGCGCATCCTCATCCTCGGCGAAGGCTTCTCGCACGATCCGCACTACGGGAAGACGATGCGCGGGATCATTCGGTACGGCCCCGATCAGGTCGTCGCCATCCTCGACTCGCGGCGAGCAGGGGAGGACCACGACGGGATCCCGATCGTCGGAACGGTCGAGGACGCGCTCCCGTACGAACCGACCGTTGCCGTCGTCGGGGTCGCAACGCAGGGCGGACGTTTCCCGCCGGCGTGGCGCGACCTTCTGACGGCCGCGATCGCCGCCGGACTCGACGTCGAGAGCGGCCTGCACGAGTTCGTCTCCGACGACCCGGAGCTCACCGACCTCGCACGCACTCACGGTGTCGAGCTGCGCGACCTGCGCAAGCCGCCGGACGGTCTGAGCGTCCCGACGGGCGCGAACCTCGAGGTCGACGCGACGATCGTCCTCACCGTCGGCTCCGACTGCGCGATCGGGAAGAAGACGGTCGCGGTGGAGCTCGACCGGGAGGCTCGTAACCGCGGGCTCGACTCGGTGTTCGTCCCGACTGGTCAGACCGGGATCGCGATCGCAGGTTGGGGAATCGCCGTCGACGCGGTCGTCTCGGACTTCCTCGCCGGCGCGGCAGAGTGGCTCGTCATCGAAGGGGCGCGGCGCGGCGGCAAGCTGCTCTTCGTCGAAGGCCAGGGGTCGCTCGTCCATCCGCTCTACTCGGGCGTGACTCTCGGCCTAATCCACGGCAGCGTTCCGCACGCCTTCGTCCTCTGTCACGCGGCGGGCGCGACGGAGATCGAGGGCTCGCCGGGTCACCCGATTCCCCCACTCACGGAACTGATCGAGCTGCACGAGCGCATCTCGCTGCCGGCGCGGAAGGCGACGGTCGTCTGCATCGCGGTGAACACCGCGGCGATCGCGAGCGACGAGGACGCCCGCGCCGCGATCCAGGAGATCGGACAGGAGACAGGACTTCCGGCGGACGATCCCGTCCGCTTCGGCGCGCACCATCTTCTTGACGCGCTTCTCGCCCGGCTCTAACCTCCCAAGCCGCTGCGGGCCGTGGGGAGTCCGCGCTCGGTGGATTGGGATGCGGTTCCTCGTTTTCGCATCGGCTCTCGTCGCAGCGCTCCTCACCGGAGCGACGGTCGCCCTTGCCGCCGACGTGGGCGCGAACGACGACTCGGCGAAGTTCGAGGCCGACAGCGGCGCGGCGCTGTACGGACGCATGGCCGATCTCGGCCTGCGCCGAACGGTCATCGGCGTTCGCTTCGTGCCGAGCGATGCTCTGACGGTTCAGGACAAGCCGCAGCTCGACCGGGCGATCGCGAGCGCCACCGAGGCCGGCCTCGAGGTCGTTCTCGCCGTCTACCCGTATCCCCCGCGCGAGATCGAGGCCGGTCAGGGCTCGCCGGGTGTCTTCGCGTCGTACGTCGGAGTTCTCGCGTCGATCTACCCGCAGGTCCGGCAGTTCGTGATCGGCAACGAGCCCAACCAGCCCGCTTTTTGGCGTCCGCAGTTCGACGCGGCAGGGGCGAACGTCTCGGCGTCACGCTTCGGCCCGTATCTTGCGGCGGCGTACGACACGCTGAAGGCGGTCGATCCCACGATCTCGGTCGTCGGCGTCGGTCTGTCACCGCGCGGCAACGACCGGCCGACGGCGCGGAACAACATCTCCACGTCCCCCGTGCGGTTCCTGCGTGCGCTCGGGAGCTGGTACCGGACGAGCGGGCGCACGAAGCCGCTGATGGACGGTTTCAGCTTCCACCCGTACCCGAACGAGGCCACGGATCCGCTCGAGCGGGGCTACCAGTGGCCGAACGCCGGCTTCGCGAACCTCGATCGCATCAAGCAGGCGCTGTGGGACGCGTTCGACGGGACGGCTCAGCCGACGACGCTCGACGGGCTCACGATCCACCTGGACGAGGTGGGATGGCAAGTCGACACGAAGGGCCGCGTCGGCTACCGCGGTGTCGAGAACGTGCCCGTGACGGACGAGGTGACGCAGGCGGCCATCTACGGGCAGCTCGTCCGTGACGCGGCGTGTGACCCCGACGTCGCGTCGGTGAGCTTCTTCGGTTTTCGCGACGACGGCCTGCGTACGGGCTTCCAGGCGGGGCTCGAGCGCGCCGACGGGACGGCGCGTCCTTCAGCAGCCGCCGTGAAGACCGCGATCCCGGCCGGGTGCCGCGGTGCGGCGCAGGTCTGGACACCGGGCGCCGACGTGATCGGCGCGACGGTCGCCCTCGGCGAGGCCGGGCGGGAGGTGAGGGCACGTGTCGCCGCAGGGGAAGATGCGCGCGCGAGGGTGTGCGTGCAGGCACTCTCGTCGACCGCCTCCCGGTGCCGTGCGGTCTCCGTCGTGGGCCGGAAGCCGCTCGACGTCGCCGTTCGCGCACCGGCACGCGCGAGTGGCTGGGTCGAGGTCGCCGTCGAGTTCTCGGCCGACGCGAACCGGGCACGTCGAACGCGGGTGCTCGGGCTCGCCGTCGTGCAGCAGTGACGTGACCTTGACACCGAACAGGTGTTCGTGTCATAGTACGAACACGTGTTCGGTCGCATCGTCGTCATCGTCCTCGTCGCCGTTCTCGTGTGGGCGGTGCTCGCGCGTGACACTGGAGCGAGCGGGAAGCCCCGCCACTACACGGTGCAGTCGGGTGAGACGCTGTGGACGATCGCGTCCGCGCAATACGGGGGAGACCCGCGGGCGGGCGTCTGGAGGCTCCAGCAGGCGAACCACCTCGACGGCTCGACGATCGTGCCCGGGCAGCGTCTCGTCGTTCCGTAGGTCGCCGGCGATGATATAGAGCGCTCATGGCCTCCGACAGGATTCTCGAGCTGCTGCGGCGCCCGGTGGACGTCGACGAGTATGCGGAGATCCGGGAGCTCTGGAAGTCGCACTCGATCGCCGAGGACAACCGTGACCTGCCGGGGCTGATCGCGACCCTCACAGAGGACTGCGTCTACGAAGTGATGGGGACGGGCGCCCGCTGGGAGGGTCACGACGGCGCTGCCCGCTTCTATACCGAGCTTCTGACCGCGTTTCCGGACATCCACTTCGACCTCGAGTACATCGTCATCGGGCCGCAGGGTGTCTGCGAAGAGGCGCGGGTGACGGCAACCCACCAGGGTCGCTGGCTCGAGCACGAGCCAAGCGGGGAGCGTCTCGAGTGGAAGAACGCGATCTTCTTCCCGTGGGATCCGGCCGCCCGGAAGTTCAAGGGCGAGATGGTCTACACGGATCTCGCGTTCCCGTCAGACGGCGACGGCTGACGTGGGCGCCGCGTCAGGCGGCAGGATCTCGGCCGGGCGCTGGCGGGCGACGGCGGCGAACGCGTCGACGACCGCCGGGTTGAACTGCTTGCCCTTGGCTGCGTAGAGCTGCATCGTCGCTTCCTCCATTCCGAGCGCCGCGGCGTACGGGCGGTCGGTCGTCATCGCGTCCCATGCATCGGCGATCGCGATGATCGCGGCCTCGATCGGAATCTCCTTGGCGCTCAGCCCGTCGGGGTAGCCGAGCCCATCCCATCGCTCGTGGTGGTGACGGATCGCGGGAACACAATCTCGAAGAGACGAGATGCGGGCGACGATCGCGGCGCCACGAACGGCGTGTTCGCGCATGACGAGCTGCTCGGCGCGATCGAGGCGACCTGGCTTCGTGAGGATGGAGTCCGGCATCCCGATCTTGCCGATGTCGTGGAAGAGAGCAGCGGTTCCCAGAGCGCCCATCTGCTTCGCCGAGAGGCGAAGCTCGCGTCCGATCGCGAGCGAGACACGGCGCACGCGCTGGGAGTGGCCCGCCGTGTACGGATCACGGGCTTCGACCGCCGCGTTCAGCGTCTCGATCGTCTCGAGCAGTGTCGCCTCGAGCTCCCGGGACGACTCGAGCAGGTCATGTGAACGCGCCTCGAGGTCCTCGTTCTGCGCGCGCATCCGCGCGGACGCGCCGCTTACGAGAAGGGCCAGCGCGAGCCAGAGGAGCCCGAAAACGATCCCGACCGCGTACCAGATGGTCCATCTCGCGTCGGCGATCGTGTCGGTGACGACGGCGCCGTCGAGCGCGACCTCCGTTGCACCCACCGGAACCCCGCCGGCACTGTGCAGGGGCGTCCAGACGCGGACGATCTCCGAAGCGGGCCCCATGGGATCGACGAGATCCGCGGTCGGCTCGTCCGTCTTCAGCACCGCCTTGAGATCCGGGCTCGCGCGTCGGCGCCCGACTCGCTCTGGGCGCGTCGTCGAGAAGACGAGCCGCCCGTTCCGCGCGTAGACGTTCAACCCGCGGACGTCTTCCGGGAGGTGAATCGTGCGGGCGAGCCGACGCCGCGTCGACGGGGCTACGACGACGCTGTTCCCGCGCACGACGGCAGGCGCGATCACGGCGTCGGCGTAGGCAGCCGTGTCGCGCGCATTGTCCGCGAGTGCGGCGGCGCGGAGGTGGCTCGACAGCCGCGAGGACAGCACGATCGCACCGAGGGCGAGAATGATCGCCGAGGCGATCAGGAACGTTCGTAGGAGCGTCAAGGGACGCCCGATGCCGGACGGCCGGAAGACCCGGAGTCGCCGCATTCGACCTGTATCGGCGCGCACAAGGTCGACTTTGAGCGCCACGGCGTAGACTCGATCCTCGTGGACCTCGACGTCGTCTTCCTCGGGACGTCGGGATCGATGCCCACTGCCCGGCGCGCGCTCCCGGCGACGCTCGTGCGGCGTGGCGGCGAGCGGCTCCTCTTCGACTGCTCGGAGGGGACGCAGCGCCAGCTCCTGCGCAGCGACGTCGGCCTCGTCGACCTGGAGGAGATCTTCCTCACCCACTACCACGCGGACCACTACCTCGGCCTGCCGGGCATGCTCAAGACCTTCGCGCTGCGCGGTCGCGACGTCCCGCTCGCGATCTACGGGCCGCGGGGGCTCGGAGACCTCATGGGGACGCTCCGCCGTGTATTCGGACGCCTCACGTATCCCGTGAACACCGTCGAGCTCTCACCGGGCAACCGGCTCGAGCGCGACGGCTACCGGATCGAAGCGTTCGCAGTCGACCACGGCGTCTCCGCGATCGGCTACGCCCTCGTCGAGTCGGACCGGCCGGGTCGCTTCGACGTGGACGTGGCGGACAGGCTCGGTGTGCCGCCCGGGCGCGAGCGAGGCGTGTTGCAGCGCGGTGAAAGCGTGACGCTCGACGACGGCCGGGTTGTGAGCCCCGCCGACGTGCTCGGCTCTCCACGGGGCGGGCGCAAGCTCGTGCTCTCGGGGGACACCGCGCCGACGGCATCCGTGATCCAGGCGGCGACCGGCGCCGATCTTCTCGTCCACGAGGCGACGTTCCTGGCGGACGAGAGCGAGCGCGCGAAGGAGACCTCGCACTCGACGGCGGGCGGGGCCGCGCTCGTCGCACAGGAGGCTGGGGTCAAGCTGCTCGCGCTCATCCACGTCTCGACCCGGTACTTCGCACATCAGGTGGTCGAGGAGGCGACGCAACTCTTCCCGGCGACTGTGGTACCGCGGGACTTCGACGTCGTAACGGTTCCGTTCCCGGAGCGGGGCGAGCCCGAGCTCGTGCGCTCGGGTGCGCGGTCCGAGCGGACACCCGCGGACGCGCCGGGTACACTCGCCGAGCCGATCCTTTAACCCGGTCCAGCGAGGCCGGAAAGGAGTTGCTTTGACGACGCACGTCCCCGCCGACGCCACCGCGAGGCTCCTCCTCGACGGCGAGGCGATCGCGAAGGCCCTGTCACGGATCGCGCACGAGGTCATCGAGCGCACCGACGAGCTCGAAAACGTCGCGCTCGTCGGGATTCAGTCGCGCGGCGCGCCACTGGCGTCGCGCCTTCGGCGCCTGGTCCAGGAGCGGAGCGGGCATGTGCTCCCGGTCGGCGCTCTCGACATCACGTTCCACCGCGACGACGTGCACGTCCGGGACGGCGGACGCGTCCCCGGTCGCCAGCCGGTCGTCCGCTCGACGAGCATCTCGTTCCCGATCGAGGGGATGATCGTGATCCTCGTCGACGACGTGCTGTACACGGGCAGGACCATCCGTGCGGCGATCGACGCGCTCCTCGAGTTCGGACGACCCGCACGCGTTCAGCTCGCGGTGCTCGTCGACCGCGGCCATCGCGAGCTGCCCATCCGTCCCGACTACGTCGGCAAGAATCTGCCGACCGGCCGCGACGAGCGGATTCAGGTCGAGCTCGTGGAGATCGACGAGCGCGACGGCGTCTTCCTCATCGGCGAGCCGGAGGACGCCGACGATGTCTGATCCTCGCGCGACGACCGCTCCGCGCCGGCATCTGCTCTCCGTGGCCGATCTGACCCGCGACGACGTGGAGCGCGTGCTCGATACGGCGTCGTCGCTCGCCGCGTCGATCGACCGGGAGGTGAAGAAGCTGCCGACGCTTCGGGGTCGCACGGTCGTGAATCTCTTCTACGAGTCGTCGACGCGCACGCTGGCGAGCTTCGAGCTCGCCGCGAAACGGCTGTCGGCGGACACGATGTCCATCCGGTCGGCGGGCTCCTCCGTCGACAAGGGCGAGTCGCTCAAGGACACGGCGCTGACGCTGGCGGCGTACGACCCCGACGTCATCGTCATGCGGCATCCGTCCATCGGCGCCCCGCAGCTCGTCGCGCGGCTGACCGACGCGCACGTCGTGAACGCGGGCGACGGCAAGCACCAGCACCCGACGCAGGCGCTCCTCGACCTGTACGCGATCAGGGAGGCGCTCGGCCGCCTCGACGGAGTCAGGGTCGCGATCGTCGGGGACGTCCTTCACTCCCGTGTCGCGCGCTCGCTCGTGCAGGCGCTCACGCTCGTCGGCGGGGAAACGGTCCTCGTCGGGCCACCAACCCTCGTACCGCGCGGAATCGGGGGGCTTGGGTGCGAGATCTCGCATCGCATCTCGGCCATCGGGGACGCGGACGTCGTCTACGTCCTCCGCATGCAGCGTGAGCGGATAGGGGAGGCATTCGTTCCGTCGCTCCGCGAGTACACGGCGCTCTACGGGATCACGCCCGCGCGCGTGCGGGCCGGGCAGGTCGTCATGCATCCCGGGCCGATGAATCGCGGCATCGAGATCGATCCTCGCGTGGCCGACTCCGAGCAGGCTCTCGTGACCGACCAGGTCCGTGCCGGGCTCGTGGTTCGCATGGCGGTTCTCTATGACGTACTCACGGTCGCGCCGGTCGAGGCGCGCGAGCGCGCAGAGGTGGCCTGATGCTCGTCGCGCGAAACGGGCGCTCGGACTCGCTGACACTCGAGGGACGCGTCGTGTCGCCGACACAGGGCATCGACGAATCGCTGCGCATACGGGTCGAGGACGGAGTGGTCGTGGCGATCGAACCCGCGGACGCGGGCCGCGTCGTGATCGCCCCCGCGTTCGTCGACCCACATGTGCACCTGCGTACCCCGGGCCGCGAGGACGAGGAGACGATTCGCTCCGGCACCGAGGCGGCCGCAAGGGGTGGCTACTGCGCGATTCTCGCCATGCCGAACACGGATCCCGTCGTCGACTCGATGTCCGTGCTCGGCGCGCTCGTCGAGCGGGCTCGGGAGGAGGCGGTCGTGCCTACGGGCTTCATGGCCGCGATCAGCAAGGGGCAGAAGGGGGAGGAGCTCACCGAGATGGCCGAGCTGGCCGCCGGCGGAGCGGCGGCGTTCACCGACGACGGTCGACCCGTCGTCTCTGCAGGCCTCATGCGACGCGCGCTGCAGTACAGCGGGCTCACGACGCTCCGCCTCGCCCTCCACTGCGAAGAGCCGTCGCTCTCGCGCGGCGGTCACGCCCACGAGGGCGTCGTGTCCGCGGAGCTCGGTATCGGTCCGTACCCCTCGGCGGCCGAAAGTGTCATGGTCGAGCGCGACCTCTCGCTCTCGGCGGCGGAGGACAGGCCGATCCACCTCATGCACCTGTCGGCCCGTGAGTCGGTCGCCGCGCTCGATGCCGCCCTCGCGAACGGTGCGCACGCGACGGGCGAGGTGACGCCACATCATCTCGTCCTGACCGACGAGGCGGTGCGCTCGCTCGACCCGAACACGAAGATGAATCCGCCCCTGCGCTCCGCCGACGATCGCGAGGCGCTTCGCGACGCGCTTCGGCGTGGGGCCATCACGTGTGTCGCCACCGATCACGCACCACACGCGAGGCACGAGAAGGACGTCCCGTTCGAGGATGCGCCGTTCGGCGTCACCGGCCTCGAGACGGCGTTCGCGGCGCTGCACACGCATCTCGTGATCCCCGGCGTCATGTCGTTGGAGACGGTGCTCGAGCGGATGTCGGCAGGCCCGGCACGCGCCTTCGGCCTCGACGAGCCGCGGATCGAGGTAGGGGCTCGGGCCAATCTCGTCTCGCTCGACCTCGACGCCGAGTGGACCGTGGCCGAGGACTCGTTCCGGTCGCTGTCCGCGAATTCGTGGCTGCTCGGCGAGACGCTTCGGGGCCGCATCGTCCAGACCGTCGCGGACGGACGTCTGGTGTACGAGGCGTGAGCGGCGGCTATCTCGTCCTCGCGGACGGCACGGTCTTCCGGGGCCGCTCGGTCGCGGCCGACGGGATCGCGTTCGGCGAGGCGGTCTTCACGACGGGCATGACGGGCTACCAGGAGACCGTCACCGACCCGAGCTACGCCGAGCAGCTCATCTGCTTCACGACTGCCATGGTGGGGAACTACGGCGTCGCCGACGCCCGCGGCGAGTCGCGAACACCGCACGCGCGCGCTGTGCTCATGCGCTCGCTCGGGGGCGACGAGTGGGCCGCGTGGCTTCGGAGCCACGATCTCGTCGGGCTGGACGGGATCGACACGCGCTCACTCGTCCTTCGGCTGCGCGATTCCGGTGCGATGCGAGCCGCCGCCGTGTCGGACGAGTCCGCTGTCCCCGTCGACGATGCCCTGGCACAGGTACGCGCGCAGCCGTTGATGGAGGGTCAGGCGCTCGTCGCACAGGTGTCGTCCCCCGAGCCGTACGTCTTCGCGGAGGGAGACGGCCCTCACGTCGCCGTGGTCGACTACGGAGCAAAGCGCTCGATCATGCGGCGGCTCGCCGATGCGGGAGCCGCCGTCACGGTGTGCCCGCACACGACGCCTGCGGACGAACTCGCTCGCTTCGACGGGGTCGTCCTCTCGAACGGACCCGGCGATCCGGAACCGCTCCAGGAGGAGACGGCCATCGTGGGCGAGCTCCTCGGCCGCACGCCGGTGCTCGGCATCTGCCTCGGCCATCAGCTCCTCGGCCTCGCGACGGGGCATCGCACGTACAAGCTCCCGTTCGGCCACCGCGGCGCGAACCACCCCGTGCTCGAGCGCCGCACCGGGCGCGTCCTCGTGACGAGCCAGAACCACGGTTTCGCCGTCGAGCCGTCCGAGGGCGCCGAGGCGACGTACGTCTCCCTCTACGACGGGACCGTCGAGGGCTTCGACTTTCCCGACCTCCGTGCGCGCTCGGTTCAGTTCCATCCCGAAGCAGGGCCGGGACCGCACGACGCATGGCCGATCCTGCAGGGCTTCGTCGAGGAGCTTCGCCGCTAGTGCCGCGCCGCACCGACATCGAGTCGATCTGCGTCATCGGCTCCGGCCCGATCGTCATCGGCCAGGCGTGCGAGTTCGACTACGCGGGCTGTCAGGCGCTCAAGGTGCTGCGCGAGGAGGGGTTCCGCACGATCGTGGTCAACTCCAACCCGGCGACGATCATGACCGACCCCGGGTTCGCGGACCGCACGTACATCGAGCCGCTCGACCTCGAAGGCGTCGCCTCCGTGCTCGAGCGCGAGCGACCCGGCGCGCTGCTGCCGACCCTCGGCGGCCAGACCGCCCTCAACCTCGCGATCGCGCTGTCGGACGCGGGCGTGCTCGACGAGTTCGGAGTCGAGCTCCTCGGCGCGCAGGTGAACGTCATCCGGCGCGCCGAGGATCGGGAGCTCTTCCGCGACGCCGTGCGCTCGTGCGGCCTGCTCGTGCCTGCATCGAGGATCGTCACGTCGCTCGGCCAGCTCGACGGCATCCCGCTCCCGGTCGTCGTCCGGCCGGCGTTCACCCTCGGAGGTCACGGCGGGGGCTTCGCCGAC
>Ga0105246_10001130_pt1 | contig 15477 bp, 19 predicted proteins | sample KBSM64metaG_FD_99694 | JGI IMG/M metagenome (GOLD analysis project Ga0105246, IMG submission 99694) | Miscanthus rhizosphere microbial communities from Kellogg Biological Station, Michigan, USA - KBS M6-4 metaG | ecosystem: Host-associated > Plants > Roots > Rhizosphere > Soil | place...
CGGCCGCCCACGCGGTGCCCGTCCAATGCACATGCGACGAGCCGTCACGCAGGATCACGTACGTCGGCGCGATCCACGCCGTGGCCGGCGTCGCGGTCACACCGGCACACTCCGCCAGATTGGACGGGGCGGCCGCGCCGGCCGGACCCCACGAGCCCGGCGTGCCGGCGACCGCTGTCGACGCGAGACTGTCCCATCCGTCGCCGCCCGGGTCGGCGACCTGCCTCGCTCGCGCAGACTGTTGCGCGGCGGTGCCGGCACCGCCGAGCAGATGATTCGGGTCCGGGCTGAAAGTGCTAGGCATCGTTGTCTCCTCTAATCGAAATCGGTGATGAGCACGCCGCACGGTCCACAGAGGACGTCGGCTTCCATGTCCACGCAGCCGATCGGCACATCGTAGTTGTCGCATCCGGCCGTGCGGCAGATGGAGTGACGCACATAGGTCGGCTCGGCGGCGGCGACGAGGCCGGGCGCGGACGGCGTGCTCGTCGGTGTGGTTTGTATAGCGATGATGTGCCCGGTGATCGTGTTGCTGACGTTGGTTCCGTCGCGGTACGCCACGCCGCCCGACGTCTGCGTGACGCTCTGAACCGAGCCGGCGTATCCATAGTAGACAGCAACCTGATATGCGGTGACGGCCACGACAGGTATCTGCGTGAACCGTCCGGTGGGCAGGTTGATGGTGATCTCCTTGAACGCCTGATTCGCAAGCACCACAGAGAATGCCGCGCCCCATGTGGCGTACGGCACCGGCCGCGTGACCCCGCCGACGACGCTGCTGAACGGGCCGCCGCCAACGATCGACCCGCTGGGGATCGTGAGGCCGTTCTTCCACAGCTCCAACTTGTCGGCGAGCGCCTTGATGTCGCGGGGTATGTCCACGGTGGATGTCGGATCCGGATACGGCAGCCCGTAGAAGCTTGTGGTTCCCATCGTTGTCTCTCCTACTTTTCGAATCCGATTATCACGCGATCGCATGCGCCGCAGATAACGGCTAGCGCGTCGGACGGCACCGGCACGTCGATCGCTATCCCGCTGTTGCCGCAACCGTCGGTATCACAGACGACTGTATGGGTCGGCGTGTTGTCGTCTACGGTGGACGGCTCGGCACGGCCGGGGCCGGACGCCGATGTCATCTGCGTCGCCACCCAATGCACGACAAGCCCCGTGGCAGCGGTCGCACCAGGGTTATATGCCTTCGCCACAAACGATGTGAGCGACGTGGAGCCGTCCGACCCACTGGTGGCGTAGCCGTTGGTGGTCGCCGCACCGGTGGTTATCACCGGCGCTTGCGTGAAGCGACCGGCCGGATAGGTGACCACAACCGAACCGCCCGTGTCGGGGTTGCGGTCGGCTATGGCTGCCTTGCCGGCCGCCATCGCGAACGGCACCGACGGCCCCGGCGGTCCGGGGACGCCTTGAATTCCTTGGATTCCTTGGTCGCCTTTGACGCCTTGGATTCCCTGCTGACCGGTGTCGCCTTTGACGCCTTGGATTCCCTGAATACCTTGGATACCTTGGGATCCCTGCGCGGCGAGCACACTCCAATACGTTGGCGATGTCGCGGGTGGATGGTTCGCGCCGGCCAGGATCGCAATGTACGAGCTGCCGCCGACAGACACGGCATCGTCGACGGCGTAGGAGGTCGCGGAGGACCACGCGCCGCGCCATATCAAACCTTCCGCGCCGGGCGGTCCGGGCACAGTGGAGTCCGCGCCGGGCGGGCCGGCGGATCCTTGTGCGGCGAGAATATTCCAGTACGTCGGCGACGCTGCGGGTTGATGGTTTGTACCGGCAGCGATCGCAATGTATGAGCTGCCGCCATCGGATACCGCGTCGTCGATGGCGTACGCAGTCGCGGCCGACCATGGGCCGCGCCATGCCAACCCTTCGGGGCCGGGTGGTCCGGTGCCGGCACCAGCGTTTCCCACCATGCCGATCGCGAGCGCGCTGTCCCGGTCGAGCAGCACGGTCACGTTCTCGCCGACGATCGCGGTGAAGCCGCCGAGCGGCACGCCGGGCATCGGCCCGCCCGGCAGCAACACGTCCAGTGTGGACGCGTGCACGGCGGTAACGGTGCCGGTGCGCATGATAACGGCGCGTTCGTTACGCGCGTACGGGTATTCGTCTTCGGGCCGTGTCATAGCAGCCGCCTTAGTGTGACGGCAGTGGCGAGCGACGGCACCGCGAGCGTGACCGCCCGCACCATGTACGTGAGCCCGAGGTATTCGACGACGTCGCCGGACTCCAACCACGGTGCGGGCAGGATCGGCATCGACTCGTAACTGTCCAGCTCGGACAGTCGGGCGCGCAGCAGGTCGGCGGCGAGCGTGTCGGCTTGCGCTTGCGTAGTGGCCGCGTCGCCGTTCTGCCGGTCGGTGACAACGTACGGCCGGTACCAGGGCGGCGGTGCGACGCCGGTGATCGCGGCCGCATTGGCTGCGCCGATGAGTCCGACGGTGTCGGAGCCGCGTGTGACGAGCACCCGCGCGTCGGTGGGTGCGCGGACGTGATGGCTGGTGCCGCCGTCGGCGACGCGCCGTTCGACGATCGCGGCCGGCGCGGGCGGTGTGGCCGCGCGCACCAGGGCGGCGACGTCTCCGTTGTCGGCGAAACGCAGCGCCACGCCGAGCGCGTCCGCAGTGGACAGGCAAGTGTCCCAACGGCCGGCCCCGAATTCGGCGACGGTGGCGAGCGGCACCGGCAGCGCCGGCACCGCCGACACGTCAGTCGTGCGTGACAGCGCGAGCACGCACGCGTCGGCGACGAGCTGGCGCAGTGTGCCGGACAGGACCGTGTCGGCCTCGTACGGCCGGCCGTTGACGATCTCGCCGGGATCGGCGGCGGTGATGACGGCCCCGCCGGTGGACGACAAGTCTTCGGCGATATCGGTGACGCACAGCACCGGCAGCCGGTAGATGATCGGCTGCAGTGTTTGCACACCGACGGTGGCGCGGATCCACATCCCGGCGGCAAGCCACGACGGGATCGGCGCGGTGCGTAGCGTCATCGAACGCGGCACCGCCTGTGACGCGTCGTCGCGTAGCTCGCCGTCCACTGTGGGTAGCTGCGCGAGCGGTGCCGTGTTCGGGTCTTGCGGCTGCTGTTCCCACACGTCGACGGTGAGCGCGACGGCGACGCTGGTGATCCGCTGGCGGCCGCCGGGCGGCGGGTTGACGGGCGCTCTCACGGCTCGATCCCCGTCGGCGACAGGTACATATCCCGGTAGGTTTTGCCGACGAACTGCAGCGCCAGCTCAGTCGCGGGCGGCCCGATCTTGCCGTACTCCAACCCGGCCGCCGCAGCGTTCGTCTTCTGCACGCCGTACGTGACGGGCTTGAATGTGGCCAGCTCGCCGGGGTCGACTTCGAGGAAGTCCACTGTGAGCAGACACGCGCCGGCGGTGCCGTACCGGGTTTCGCCGATGTCGAGCGGCGCGAACAGCATCTCGTCCACAACGGACTGGCAGGCGGCGGGGATGCGCAGCTGGCATGGCGAGCCGGTGGACATCGTGTCGACGATCGCGTCACGTTCGGCGTGACTGCGCGCATACAACGTGAGCGTGCCGTTGGACAGCGAACGGACGTCGCCGGCTGTGACCGCGCCGGGCACGGCCGCCACGTAGTAGGGGCTGATCCGGCCGGCGCGTGTCCGGTCAGTCACGTCGACGATGATGACGGCCACATACCGCAGTGCGGGGAACACGGCGTCACGGATCCACGGCATGCCGCCGGACGGCACCGCCCCGGATGTGGCCGACCCGAGCGGCACCTGTCCGGTCGAGTCGAACACTTCGTAGATGACAGGCGTGTCGAACGGGTACAGGTAGTCCTCATAGGACGCGGCGTGTGTGACGCTGTCGACGACGATGGAGCCGCCGATCGTCTCGGCCGGTGCGGTGCCGACCCGCCGCATGATGGTGATGACGTTGGTTGCCGGGTCGAGCCCGGACACGGCGATCACGTTCGGCTGGCTCGGCCCGGTGGCTGTGGTGATCGTGACGACGACAGCCATCTACAGCCTCCCGCGCGTACGTGTCGCGGCGAGCTGCGCCGCCACTGTGGACTGCACGTCGCCGCGCAGCGCGTACCGGATGGGCCGACCGTCCAGGTACAGGCGGGGCTGTAGCAGCGTCAGCCCGCCGTGCGGCGTGACGGCCGGCGGCGGGGCCGGCGCGGACTGCAGGTTCGGATTGTTCGACCCGTTCAGCCGGGGATCGTTGAGGAGCTTCTTCGCGTTCGGCGACAGCGACGCTTCCAGCATTAGGTGGACGGTTCGCGCGCGGGCCACATCATCGATTGCCGCTTCGGCTTCTTTCGCGCCGGACACCGTGACTTTCGTCTTCACTTCCTTCGGCGTGTCGAGCAGCTTGTCGACGTACGTTGTCGCGGCCGTCTTCGACAGTCCCAATTGGACGGCGGTGTCGATGAGCTGCTGCCGCTGCCTGCCGTAGTTCTCCACGATCTTGTCAGTCGACTTCCCATGTTTGATCGCGTAGTCGAGCTGCGTCTGCGTGAGGTCGGCGATCGCGGCGGCCGTGCGGTCGATCTGCGTTTCGGCCTCGCGACCCTTCTGCTTGTTGAGATCGAACGCGGTGCGCGCGTGGTTCACGGCCCGGCCGGCTTCGCCGACGATCTCGCGCAGACTCGCGAAGTCTTCTTTGACCGCGATCTGTTTCGCATGCGTGTCGCCGACGACACCGTTGTAAAGCTTGATCGAGCTGATCGCGTTTTCGTACGCCCGGTTGAGCTTGTCCACTTCGGACGCTTGGTCTTTGGTCGCTGCTGCCGTCGACTTGGATGCTTCGCCGACGTCGCCGATAGCGCGCTTAGTCGCCTGCTGTATAACCTGCCCGGCCGCCAATTCCTTGGACAACGCCTCGTAGGAGACGAGCACCTCTTTCGCGTTGTTCTTCATGTCCGAGAATCCGGGGGCCGTGTCGAAGATCCCTTGTAGACGCGTATGCATCCGTTCGGACGCGTCGCCGCCTTCCAGTAGCGCGGTGATCAGGTCGGACGCCGCGACGCCGATCGATTCCGTCTCCTTCAGCATGTCTTGGTTGGCGAGCGTGGTCGCGAGTTTCTGCCGGTTCGATCGGTCGAGCGCGCCCGCCTCAAAGTCGATCGCGGATGCGAAATCCTTCGTCGCTTCCTCGGCATTGTGCGTACTGCTGATCAGCGTGCCGAGCAGCGTAATGCCGGCACCGATCGCCAGACCCCACGGCCCGGCGAGGAAGCTGGTCACCTTCGAGAATCCGCCGACCATTGTGGACGTCGCGACGTTCGCGGCTTCGCGTTTCGCTATGTAGCTGTCGATCGAGTTGTTCAGCAGCAGCATGCTCGTGTTCGCGGCGGACAGCGCGCCGGGTAGCGAGTTGAGCCCGTCCGACTGCAGCGAAATGAACGCGTCGGTGACGGCGCGCGCGTTCTTGCGCAGCTTACCGAGGTTCTCCAACGCGAACGATGTGTCGACATCGTCGACGCTGACTTCGATCGTGTGGTCCTCGTCGGTGAGCGTGTCCACCGAGCGCTGCAGCGCCGACAGCTCCTTCTCGCTGTCGCGTGTGGACACACCCATCTGCACTTCTTCGGCGATGCGATCCTTCAGCTCCTCAATGTCGCGCTTCGCTTTGTCGAGCGCCTCGCGCCGCATCTGGATCGTGATCGGCGAACGGGACAGCTCCTCGGCCGAATCTTTCGTGTCGTCGATGGATGTGCCGAGCTGTTCCACACTGGACGAGTCGACGGTCGGCGTGACCGTCTGCGTGTCGAGCGTCGACAGCGACTGGGTCGTCTCGTCGGCCGCCTTCGCGAGACTGTCCATGCTGGACGTGTCGACAGTCGGGGCGACGCTCTTGTCGGACAGCGCGCCGAGCTGTTCGCTTGTCGCCGCCGCTGTCGTCTTCAGCCCGTCGAGCGCCGTCGACATCGGCTGCAGCCCGGCCGCGACGGCCGTCGTGTCGGCGGAGATTTTCAGGACGAGCGCTTCGCTACCTGCGGCCACTATGGATTCACCGCCTTCGCGAGCAGCTCGTACACGCGCCGGTTGATGCCTTTGAGATCTTTGCGGACGGTGGGCCAGAACCAGTAGCCGCGCCGGCCGAGGTGCGGATGGAACTGCCGGGTCGTGCGGCGACGCACAATGTACGGGCGGCCGGCACGCGAACGGTTCACGTACGAGGGCCGCCGCCGCGACTGGCGTTTCGATCCGAATTCGGCACCGAAGATTGTGGGGTCGCCGCCGGCCGTGACGCTGATCCCGTCCGCAGTGGACACGATTTCGAGTCGCCGCGAGGCGTGCACGGCGACACCGCCGACGGCGCTGGCGAGTGAGCGCATGTTGTCGATGAGGGGCCGCGACTCCACCAGGATCTGATCGCGCACGGCGCTGTCGATGACGCGAGGCCACGTCTGTACGCGCCGCGTCAACGGGTCGATCCCGAGGATCTCGATCGTCGCCGGCATTAGGCTCGCGCCTCCTCGGGCCACAACACGTCGACATCGTCTTCGTCCGGTATGGACGGCACGAGTATGTCGATCAGTGTGGCGATCACGGCCGGGCCTTCGGCTTCGAGCTGCGAAGGGCAGACGTTGAGCCGGACCGCGAGCGAGCAGACGAGCCGCCCGTACGATCCGGCGGGGTAGGGTCCGCGACGAGCTGCTCGTCGAGACGGGCGCGGACGTCCACGCAGGACTTGTCGAAGCTGTCGTAGGTAGCCCATGCGCCGTTTAGCACACCGCTTCGCCGGCCGGCGAGATACGCGAGCTGCGTCACCGATGTCGCCGACGTGTCGGTGCGGAGCCACGACTGGGCGTACTCGGCTTCCCACGCGCGGATGTCGCGGCCGTCGGCTTCGACATCGTATGTGGTGCCGTCTTCCATTTCGATCGTCATGCGCTGCCGCACGTCGATCCCTCCCTCCGAAGTGGACGGCCGGCCGGTGTGCACCGGGGAGGTTAGTCACGCCGGGCCGGCCGCCCACGCCACTATGCGGACGCGTCTGCCTTCGCGGGGCCGCTGCGCGCGAGCGCGTGCGCGCCGGGTGCCCACGCGGTGCCGGACCAGTTGAAGTCGTAGGACGAGACGGTGAACTTTTGCAGGCTGGCCCATGCCGCCGGTGTAGCCGGCACGTAGCCGAGCGTCGTCAACTCGGTGGCGTTGCTCGCATCGGATGCGGTGATATTGCTGTCGGTGAACACGTCGCCGGGCTTGACGGCCGCCTTGTTCGGGATCGGGTTGCCGGCAGCGTCCACCATGGAGTACTTGCCCTGCAGCGGCAGCGTCGCCGTGAACGTGGCGTACGTACCCGACGCGGCATTGCCGACATTGTCGGGCGGTGCCAGCGTCACGTTGCCGGTGAAGCCGCGCCCCATCGGCGTCCCCGCCTTGTCAGTCTTCGGGTAGTACACGAACGTGGCGGACTCGCCGTCGTGCTCCAGCAGGAACATCTGAAACGACTCGGCGCTTTCGACATCCTGCACACCGGTGACGGTGAGCTGCCACGTCCGTTCGGTGGCTTCGCTGAAGCTCCCCTCTGGACAGAGCGTGTTCAGCGAAACCGGATCCCCGCCGGTGCTGGTGAGCCCCGCCTGCGTGACGGCGCACTGAAACGAGTGCACAACGGATTGCGCGTCGGTGACTTCGAGCTGGATCCACCGGACAAACAGCGGCTTCACGTCCAGCACTGGTGCAGTCATGGTTGTCGCTCCCTAGCAGTACGTCGCACCACATGCGACGGTCAGTGTGTAAGACGGGTATGTCAGCTCCGCCACCGACGCGACGGACGGCTCGACGCGTGACACGGCGAACGTCGGCCCGGTGAGCGCGCGCACCACAGCGGATGCGGCGTCGTCCAGTTCGGACTGCGCTTCGTGGCTGCCGTCGCGGAGTCCGATCACGACGATCGGCACGGTGAACACGTTGTGTTGCACGTCGACGGCGACGGTGGGCCGGTCCACCACAATGCACGGAACGGATCCGACGTCGTCGGGTTTGTAGGCGTGGACGGGCCACGGCACCGTCTGCAGTTCGGCGGCGATCTGTTCGCGGACGTCGCGGATCATGCGATGCCCCAGACTTTGCCGGCGTCGATGTGCTGCTCGATGAGCCGCTCCACGTCGGGATCTCGTGACACGACACGGATGGCTGCCATATCGTCCCATCCGGCGACACCTTCAGGCGACAACCGTCGCTTGTAGAGCCGAGACGCGAGCAGCAGCACCGCCTGCACAACTTCGGGTGTGCGCACGTCGGACGCGCGGACGCGATCGTAGATCCACGCTCCGGCGGCTTCGAGGCACATCGATAGGACTTTGTCGTCCTCTGTGGACTTCTTGCCGAGCATGGACCGTAGCGAGTCGACGTCCGCGCGTACCGACATGGCGAACCCCTGTTCTACGGCGAGACGTGAACGGCACCGTTAGGGGCCGGCCGGTAAGATCCAAAGTAGGCTGCATAGGCAACTTGGATACCCAAGACGCTCGGCTCCACAACAGACAGTGCCCCTACCTGCTGCTCGTACAGCTCCAGCGCGAGTCCGTTGAGGACATAGAACGTGTTGTCGGTGATCGCCGGCGTGACGACGAGCCGCAGCCCGACCGGGTTGCCGGCGAACGATGTCGGCCCCGCCATCGACCCGGAAGCGTTCACCGGGTTGAGGAACGGGAACGTCATCACACCGTCCGTTGAGGACAGCGACCCGAGCCGCGCCCAACCCAACGGGCCGGCCGCGATCGTGGTGGGCAGCGCGCCCGTCTGCGTGTAGACAAGCCCCGCCGCCTGATAGATCGCCTCGATCGTCGTCTGCGCGTCGGCGGCGTCGGCGAGCGCAACGTGCGAAGTGGACAACGCCATCTCCGTGACGGCCGCCTTCTCGGAGCTGATCGAGTAGCGGGCGGCGAGCTGCGACACGACAGCGTCGAGAGAGGCGATGCCCCAGTCGAGTAGCTGCCGGGACACGTTGACGTACCCGCCGATCGTCTTCAGCGGCACGTTGTCCGACGTGATCGTGAACGCCTTGCTAACCAGCTCGTCTTTCTCGGCCGCCTGCACAGCCATGCCGAGACCGGTGCCGGCGTCCGGGTCGTTGAGCCGGGGCCGGCGGAACGACGGTCCACTGGGGATCGGATTCACGCCGACGGCGGACACGAGCGGCCGGGAGCTGTCGATCGTGTTGATGACAGGCCCGACGATCGCGTCGGGGAACACGCCGGTGAAGTTGCCGGACGTGACGTGCTGCGCGGCCCGGTGGTAGCGCTGCATCCGCTCCGTTGCGGTGCGACGCTTGTCGCCTTCGCCGATGATCCCCTGTAGATAGTCGTGCAGGTATTCGCCGGCCGTCCGGTATTGCACGGCTTCGGCCCCGCCGATCGCCGCACCGGCGAGCTGCGCCAGCCGCGTCTGCGCCGCCTCGTCCAGTGTGGACTCCCGCGCGAGTACCTTCACCTGCTCGTCGATCGACGCGACGCGATCCTTCGCGCGCGTGATCAGCTCCAGCTCGTTGCTGGACAGGTCCCGATTCTCCGACGCCGCCGTGTCGGCGAGCCCTTCGATGAACTTCTCTTTGCTCTCGCGCTCTTCGCGGAGCTTCGCAGCCATCACGTTCATTGCCTTGCCTTTCACTAGCGTCTGTCTTACGTGGACGCTTCGTGCGTTGGCAGCGACGGTGGCTCGCGATGCGGAGCGGCTGTCGGGAGCGGTGGACTTCGTCCTATGTGGATTATGCTAACCCGCCAGTACGGCCAGACGTGGCGGCGCTTGCGAATACGCGCCAGCGACGGAGCCATCGGGCGGAAATGCCGACTGCCCCGTCAGATAGATCGATGCAGACGGTGCTGTACCTAGCGAGTTTGCCGGCAGCGCGGTGCCGATCAGCGGATTACCTGAGTTGCATGTCCGCACCGTTGGCGCTGTGCCGCCCAGTATCATGGCTGCGATCCACACGAGAGTCTTCGGCGTCACCGGCACGTCACACGCGAGCTGAACTGTCGCGTTGGCGGCAACCGTCGTTGTGTCGACGTTGCCTAGATCGACGAGCTTCGCGGCCGGTGTGATGGAGCCGCTGTCAGCGTATAGAGCGAAATGTATCTTGTTGCCGGCGGTATCCTGGATGGCTTGCACACCGAAGCTGACGCCGAGGATGCGGCTGGCAGCGCCAGTCCACAGTGGTTGCCACGTGATCGTCCCGACGCCCTGGGCGACACTCGCGGCACCAGTTGCTGGCGCGACGGGCCACCATCGGCCGGGCAGCATCGGCGACAGCGCCAACGGCGAGCCGTCGACGCCGGGGATCCCTTGCGGACCTGCCACGCCTTGCGGACCTGCCACGCCTTGCGGCCCTTGCGCACCGGCGGGCCCCGTCGGACCTGTCGGGCCGGGCACTGTGGAGTCCGCGCCGGGCGGCCCCGCCGGGCCGAGAGCCCCATCCGCACCGTCGACGCCGGGCGGCCCCGGCGGGCCGGCCGGGCCGACACCGCCGGGCAGTGACACCAGCTTCGTCGTCTCGTCCACCATGGACACGATCGCCGCATCGTCGTTCACAACGATCATCGCGCGTCACCTTTCGAAATCGTGAACGTGCCTTCGAGGCAGCGCTGCCAGTCGTCGGCTGCCGTCTGCACGTACAGATCCCACGAGTACGCGCCGATGCTGTCGGAGAGCAGCACCGTCGCGTCAGCGTCGAGCTGCAGCGTGACCGTCGCACCGTCCGGGCTGATCGTGGCCGGGATCTCGATCGTGTCCATGGTGGGCGGATCATCCACGCCTACGCCGGGCACCGCGACGGCGAAGCCGGCGGCCGCGTCGAGCGCGACCACCGGCTCGGCTGGCGCGATCAGCGAGCCGACCGGGATCTGCGTGGACGGCTCGCCGTACAGCCCGTCGCCGAGCTGCAGCGCCACCCAGCCGTTGCCCATGTCCCGGACACTGTGGACAGGCACCGGCACGCCATCGAGATACCAGCGCCCCGGCAACGCAGTCTCCACAGCCACCGGCGTGCCGGGCTTGACGAGCTGCACGTCGACCGTCCACTGCGCGCCGGTGAACACTTCGACATCGAGCCTGCCAGTCCTCACGGCGCGCCCCGCCGCAGCTCCGCGAGCATTGCCCGCACATCATCCAGCAGCGGCGTCGGCGCTCGCTCCACATCGGACTCGCGGACACCGAGAACCTTCGCGCCACGGTACGCCGGATCGGGTGTGATGCCGACGCGATGCACATGAACGTTGTCGCGGACCACGACACCGTCAGCGTCGGTCTGTTCACGGCCGCGCGGCTCGAATTCGAGCGACAACCCGCCATGGCTGTGTTCGATCATCTCGCGGGTTTTGACTGCGTCCGGCTCGTACAGCCGGAACGTGGCGTACGCGCCGTCCTCGCGGTCCTCAATGGAGCGGCCGTAACCCAGGTTGTTCGTGAAGCCGTCGTCGTGTTCGTGCGCGAGCCGCACGCGGGACCACGCGCCCGGCGACGACTGTTTCGCGAACGCGCCGGGCACGAAACGCTCCCGCTTCATCTCGCCGGTCCACATGTCGTAGAAGTCGATCGTCTCTCCATAGGGGACGATCCGGCCGATGACGGTGCGGCCATCACCTTCCACTGTGAACGCGTCGTCGAACGCGCGCACGTATCGAACGCCCATCGCCTAGATCCCTTCGTTTCGGTAGCCGCCGATAAGCGTCGGGTCCGTCACCGGCTCGGGCGGCAGGTGCTCCATGAGCCGCGCCTCCGGTGGGGTGATCACGCCTGCCCCGATCAGCGTCTGGTAGATCGTGGCGCGGTCCCCAATGGACGGCCCGGTGACCTGCTCCGACTCGAACCGCATCGTCACCCCGCGCGGCAAAGCCCACCCGGAGAACGCGCACGAAATGTTGTACGCGATCGGCCGCAGCGTGGCCCGCCAAAAGTATTCGAAGTTACCTTCCACAGTGGAATACGTGAGCCCGTCGTTGACGGGCAGGCCGACAAGCCACAGCGGCACACCGAACGTGGATGCGATGCGGGCCTCGTCGAATTCGCGGAGCGCGATCAGGCCGACGTCTTCGGGTTTGAAGTTCAGCGGCGAATACGTCAACCCTCCAGAGAGGACTGCGGGCAGGATCCCGCGCGACATTGTCGCTTCGGCCCATGACGCTTTCACGGCGGCGGCCTGATCCTTCGTCAGCTTCGTCTCCGACTGCAGCACCGCCGTGGGGATGCCGTTGTCGGTGGCGAGCTGCGTGCCCCACGATTGCATCGCGTCGGCGCTGATCACGTTGCGCCAGCACGATTCGAGCGGGCCGACGCCGCGCACGTTGCCGGGCCACGTCTGATATCTAATGTGGAGGATGTCGCCCCGTGCGATGGGGATCCCACCCAACGAGTAGCGGGGCAGGCCGTCCGCGCCGGCTTCGATGTCGACATAGTCGGGGTTGATGACAACCCACCTAGCCACGTCGCCGGTGACCGGATCGCGGGCTGTGGGTGCGACGAGGGCTTCGCCACGGTGCAGCAGCGAGTTAACGAGCGCCTGTATCGCCTCCACAATGGACGTGTAGATTTCCGGCTCCGGGTTGTCGGCCCAGTCGGGTGGCGGGATAGGCTGCCCGTTCTGCATCGCCTTGATCCCCATCGTGGCGAGCGTGCGCGAGATCAGGTCGGTGCATGCGAACACTGTGGACACGCGCCCGATCAGGCCGGTGCCACCGTTGAACGGGCCGCCCGACCAACCTATCGACGTGCCGCCCGGGTAGCCGTAGCCGCCGGTGAACCCGCCGCCGGTGTCGTAGTACGGCGGTGTCCACTGTGACGGGTAGCCCGGCCATCGGGCCGCCGTCGGAAAGCCCGCGTCGCCGGGCTGTGCGGTGCCGTCGCCGCCGTCAACGAAATCGCCCGGCCGTCCAATCTCGACATTCGTCGGGCCACGGCTGCCGCCAACAAACCAGCGCGGGCCGCCGCCCCACCAGCTGCCGCCGCCGGGGCCGACACGACGCCGGCCGCCGGGCTCCAGCGCCGCGCCGGGCGGCAGCCGGTTGGGCGGCACCGTCGAGCCGGCGTTGGCGCGCCTGAACAGTCCCATCGGTGCCTCCCTAGTAGACGGCTACCCCGCCGCCGTCGTTGTGCTCCAAAGCCCACAGCGCGGCCGTCGCTGCGATCAGATGCGTCGGCGGCGTGGCAACCTTGCGATCCCAAACCCATCCGGCCGGCAGCGCCGCCGCCGTCGCGTGGATCGCGTCGGCGAGCAGCAGCGGCGAACGTCCGAAGTGGATCCCGCCGTCTGTGACGCGCTGCGCCAGCGCCGCGCACGCGGACGGGTACGCGCCGAACTTCAGCGGCAACTGCGCCACGTCGTGCAGCCGCTCCGCCTGATCCATGAGATCGACGAGCCCGCCACGCGCATCGAACGCCACACCGTCCACTGTGTACCGGGCGGCGAGATCCCCGAGCCGCTCGGGAAGCCAACCTGCACCGGGCCGCGCGTCGACAAGTACGAGCACCGGCCGGCCGTCGTCACCGTGGAAGGCGGCGGCGATCGCGGCGCTGGTGCGATCCCATGCCGCGTCGCATCCCCACCCGATGGGGCGGCCGTCCGTGGGCGGGGCCGGCACATCCACGGTGAGCGCGTTGACGGTGTCTTCGTCGAGCACGGTGTCCGCTGTGGACTCACTCCACACGCCGAGCCGTTCGCGTGCGAACGTGCGACGAGACAGCGAGTCCAGCTCGCGCAGCACCGCGTCCGGCATGAGCCGGCGGCCGTAGGCAGGATTCGTGGCTGCGTGTACGCGCGGGTCCCGGTAGTCGTCCGTTTCGTCGGCGCACCATTCCCAATACGCGAGGCGCGGCGACGCTCCACTGTGGCCGCGACGACGCAGCGACATCAACACTTCGGACTCGTATGTGCCGGCCGACGACAGGTACCACACCTGCGGGTTGGGGCGCGCGGCCACGGACGGCAGCAGCGCGGCCATCACGTCGGCCGACACGGCGAACGCCTCATCCATGATCAGACAGTCGGGGCTGAAGCCGCGCCCGGACGTGCGCGTGCGGGCGATCATTTTGAAACGGGCTCCATTGTGGAATTCGATCTGCTCGCCGCCGGCCGTGACGCGGACCCGCTTGACGTGCTTGGCGATCGCATCGGTTTCGCAGACGTCGCGCATGAGCCGCCAGGTTTCCTGCGCGGTGCGGTACTCGTGCGCCGAATAGAGGATCAGTTTCTCGCCGTACAGCAGCGCCCCGGCGAGCGCCCGCGCCGGCACCAGATACGACTTGCCGTTCTGGCGCGGCACCATGGCCACGACTTCGAACGCGGCCCACGTGTCCGATGTGGAACGTGACGATTCGGTGATGATCTCGTCCTGCCACGGATCCAGCGGCAGGCCGGCGAGCCGGGCCAGCTCGGCGGCGTCGCCGTCGGCCCGGCCGCGCGGCAACATGCGGCGGGTGGCCCGCTGCGCGCCGATCAGGCTAGCGGCGGGCACGGCGCTGCACCCTTCGCGCGAGCAGCTCGTCGACTGGCTCCACAGTGGCCGGCACCACCGACGTGACCGCGTGCCGGCGGGCCGCCGCGTCGATCGCCTCAAGCTGCGCCACCGTAGCGAGGAAGGCGCGCACCAGCGGCAGCCGGTCCCGGTGCGACTCGGCGGCGTCGATCTCTGCGGCGAGCTGGCCGGCGAGCTGCTCGATCGCGTCCCGGTGGCCGCGTTCGAGCGCGGCGCGGACGCTCACCAGCGCTCCGCGTGGTATTCGGCCGGTGCCGGGCTGTCGCCGCGCGCCGAGTTGCACGAGCGGTGCGCGGGCCGTCCATTGTCGACATCCCACCGGCGCGCCGGATCGTGGCTGGTGGGCACGATGTGGTCAACGGTGTCGGCACCGGGCCGCCCGCACAGGTGGCAGGTGGAGCCGAACGCCGCGAACACGGCGGCGTTGTAGCGTTTGACGTTTGGCCCGTTGACGGGGCGGCCGTCCGGGCGCGCTGTCCGTCCCATGTGGACAATGCTAGAGCACTGTCCGAATTAGACTCGCGTTGTGATCGATCTAGGTGGGTGGCTGCTGGTGCTGCTGATCGGCGTATTCGTGCTGATCATGCTGTCCGACGGCGGCGGCCGGCCGCCGGGCTAGATCGTGTGCATGCCAAACGTGAAGTCTGGCAGCCGACGCTGCCCGTCCGTCGGGCCGAACAGATGCAAGACGAATTCATGTTCGTTGACGTGCTCGCTCGGCGGTGCCCACACGCTGTAAGCCCAGCCAGGAAACGCCGCCCGGTGTAGCTGCTTCAAGTCCTCGTAGGACGGCACGCGCTCGCGGCGGCTCATCGAAGCGTGGATCCAGCCGTCGGCGGCCCCGTCGCCGTCGTTGTCCACGATCTGATACCACGTGACGATGATGATGCCGTCACCGTGGCGATTGGACATTCGCCAACCGGAGCCGAACGGCACCGGCGTGCAATCCATCGAGTATCACGAATCAAAACCGTCCAATAGGGTGCGAAAATATCTCAGC
>Ga0105246_10001131_pt1 | contig 15475 bp, 17 predicted proteins | sample KBSM64metaG_FD_99694 | JGI IMG/M metagenome (GOLD analysis project Ga0105246, IMG submission 99694) | Miscanthus rhizosphere microbial communities from Kellogg Biological Station, Michigan, USA - KBS M6-4 metaG | ecosystem: Host-associated > Plants > Roots > Rhizosphere > Soil | place...
AAATTTAGCGGGTGGTTAAGCGAGAGATCGGAACGACTAGGCGCCGGCGGCAATACGGAAAATTTGCGTCGAGGGCAGCAGCAGGAAGGCCCCGGCGGCCAATGCCACGCCATAAGGAATGCCGGCCTTGCCGTCGTGCAGCTTGATGATCCAGCCATAACGCAGCAGGAAGGCGGGCAGCGGCCACTGGCGCCAAAGCATCAGGAACAATGCAAGCCCGCCGCCGCACAGGCTGGCCACAAGCGCATAAGGCAGGCAATCCTTCAAACCCAGCCACAATGCGACCGCCGCAAACAGCTTGGCGTCGCCGCCGCCGATATGGCCCGTCGCGAAAAGCGCGAATCCGGCTGCCAGGGCGGCAAGGCCGGCCAACAGGTGCCAACCGACCGCGGAAACTGACAGGCCGGCGGCAATCGCAAAGACCGCGAAAACCGCGACCAGCGCCAGGTTGAGGAAATTGGGAATGGTGAAACTGGCAATGTCCCAGCCCGCGGCAACGGCCAGCAGCAGCGGCAAGGCGACCAGGACAAGCATCTCTGTGAACATTTGCGGGTATCTTGAAAAAGAAACGGCCGCCCTTTTTACGGGGCGGCCGCTTAACAAAAAACTGCCTTGGCTTAGTTCAGCTTGCCCGACAGGGTATTGAAGGTCGTCGACAGGCTGGTACCCACGGCGGTGACGCCGGTGATGATGACGACGGCGATGAGAGCGGCGATCAGGCCATACTCGATGGCGGTGGCGCCCGAGTCATCGCGAACAAAACGCGAGATGAGGTTCATTTCAGTCTCCAACTTAATTACACCCTAGGATGCCCAGCCTCGGACGAACTCTTTCGCTCGCAGCGGACGGGCGCAGATTAGGAATGCCGGCTTAATTTGGGCTTAAGGTTGAGAACATAAGTTGCGTCAAACTTGCGCGTTGCAACCTTCACTGCGCGGCCGCCGCCAGGGATTCGGCGGGTTTTGACGGATTATTTACCATACCAGAAAATTTCGCCGCTGTTGCCGCGCGCGCGGTTGCAAAGACCGCCAGCGCCGCCACGGGGAAAGACGCAAGCACATCGATCAAGTGATGGCCGCCTTGCACCGGTGTCGCCAGCAACACGGCGGCGTTCAGCGCGAACACTGGCCAGCGCAGGATTTTCACGTCGCGCAGATACCAGATCGCGAGCAACGCCATGGTCGCGTGATAAGACGGAAAGCCGATCAGTCCGCGCGCGCTGCGTGGCGAGATCAGGCCCGGCCCATCATGCAGCAATCGCACGAGCTCTTTCGCATAGCTGGCATCCAGCGCCTGTTGCATTTGCGGATCCTGCGGCGGATACACCGAAAAAGCCCCAAAAGACGGGGCAAAAGCCCATACCGCGATACAGAGAAGCGCCGCCAGTGCAAGCGCCAGGCAGCTGCGATAAACGCGCTCCGGTTCGATTTGGGCCAGCACGATGGCCGACATCGCGACCTGGGGCAGCATCGAGGAATAGGCGATGAACGCAAACGCGTTGAGGCGCGGATGTCCGCTCATCCAGCGCATCGCGGCAGGCCAATCGAATCCGAGCGAACGATCCAGGCTTGCGAGCGCGATGTCGATGCGCGTGCCCGCGCTGGTCAAAAGCAGGTAATTCAGGACGCTGGCTTCGCAGGAGAAGACGCAGAGAAATCCGGCGCCGAACAGCATGGCGGACAGCCGGGCATCCGGCCGCGCGGTGCGATAAAAATACGCGGCCGTGAACAACGCTGCGGAAAGCAGGCCCAGCAGGAGAAACGCGGCGCCGTCCAGGTGGAAATGGCCGAAGCTTGCCCATAGGGCGTCGACCACCGCCAGGACGGCCAGGAGCGCCATTAGCAAAGCGGGTAATGTAAGGCGCAATCCGGACCTGCGCGGCAAATATCCTTGCCATCGCTAAACCATGCCGCTTAAGGCTTCTTTAATGCCGACAGTCCTAGGCTGATCGCGGAATTTTGCCGGAGTCCGCCATGCGCCGCGCGCTTTTTCTTGCCACGACCCTGATCGCCTTCACCGCCATGGGCGGTTCGCTTGCCCTTGCCGACGGCATGGCCACCGACGCTGCCAAACCCGTCAAAGTCGCCAAGAAGGTCGTCAAGGTCGAAAAGAAGACCGACAAGAACGACTATGTCGGGCTTGGGCTGGATGAGGTCCACACCCTCACCTTCCGCGCGCCGGTCGCAACAGTCTATGTCGGCAATCCTTCGATCGCCGATGTCACCATGATCGACGCCCGCCACGCCTTTGTGCAGGGCAAGGGCTATGGCCGCACCAACATCATGGCGCTCAATCACGACAATGTCATGGTGTTCAACACCCATGTCACCGTGACCGGAAACAATGGCGGCGGCACCGTGACGCTCAATCGCGGCGTTCAGCGCGTGACGTTGAATTGCGGCGGCGGCCGTTGCGAGGCCACGCCGATGCCCGGCGATGGCAAAGATTCCTTTGAGACCACCGGCCAGACCGCGGCGCACCAGAGCATCGCGCGCGGCGTGGCCCTGGCGGAAGCCAAGAACTAAACCCTATAGCGGGGAATCTTCGTCCCAGCGGCGAAGGTTTAAAGCGAAAGGCCCGGAGGAAACTCTGGGCCTTTTGTTTTAATAACCCCCATCCGTCGCTGATGGTCGCCCGGCGAAATGCCCGGCTCGAGCTCCACATCCCATCTCATAAACTCACCATGGGCGGGCTGGCTTAGCTTTTCTTATGAGCGAAGCGAATTAGAAAAGCTTGCCCTATGCGAGCGGTAGCGAGCATGTGACCCGCCCATCCAACTTTCTGTCAGTGACAAAGCACGCCCCAACGTGCGGCCCTCGAGAGTCCTGGATTTTGCAGCTTAGATGACTGCTTCGGCGGCACCATCACGCTGCACCAGCGGATAGAGCAGCTGGGGGACAAGACCCTCAGGCATCTCCGCATCGTCGATGCCATAGTCCGAAGGCAACTCCCCCACCGGCATGTGATAAGTGCCGAACATCACGTCCCACACCGGAAAGGTGCTGGCGAAATTGGTGTCGCGTACGGCCCGGGCGTGATGCCAGCGATGGAAGACCGGGCTGGCCAGCACGGTGCGAAACGGACCAAAAGTCCAGTTCAGGTTCGCGTGCACCATGCAGGCGGTGATGATGTTGAACGGTCCCACCACCACGAAGATGCGCGGTGAGATGCCCGCGAACAGGCAGGCCACGTCCACCAGCGCGGTGCCCAGCGCCAGGTTGACCGGATGGAAGCGCGCGGCGCTCGTCCATTCCAGCTCCTGGCTGGCATGGTGCACGGCATGATATTTCCACAGGAAGCCGCGATGAAACCCGCGATGGATCCAATAAAGGGCAAAGTCCGACACCACCAGATAGCCGACGAGCTGAATCCAATAAGGCAGGCGCGACAGCGGGCCGTGACCGTGATCGTAGAATTGGGCGATCTTGGCCCCATCGCTGATATGGAAGAGCCAGACCGTCAGGAACACCGTCAGCCAGATGCGCAGGTAGCGGGTAACCAAAGGTGACAGGATCCAATAGGCGAAGTCCGTCACCAACCCGCGCTTTTCCCACCAGGGCTTGCCCTGGTTGCAGGGAGACCAGCGCGACAGGAGGCTGAAAGCCACGCCCATCCCCGCCAGCCAGGGCAAGGTGTGCCACCAGGTGACCAGGATCTGTTGCAGGACGTCGAAGGCCATCGTCATTACTTCACCACACGAAGATTCGATATCTGCTGGGCTATTTGTTGGAAGGTCGTGGTTATGGAACTTGTAGTGGTCAAAGCGTAATATTTGGTTGCATCGCTGGCGCAATATTGCAGGGGCGCGGAATTGCCCGAGGTGTTTCCGATATTGACGTAGATGGCATAAATCACGATCCCTTCGGCCTTGGCGGCGTCGCAGGTCGCCTTCTCGCGGGCATCGATATAGCCGTCGGCCGTCGTCCCTTCTGTACCCCCGTCGCCCCACCAGCGGTCCAAGGTATTGAGACCATCGGAAAAAAAGATGATGTAGCGGGTGGTATTATCCGGCACGGCCGGCACGTTGTGAGGATCGCCCGGCGTCAGACTCTGCCAGCCATGGGCGATGCCGATGGCCTGGTTGGTGGCGCCCGAAGCAACCATGGCATTGACCTGGGTGGTAAGGCTGGTCCAGTCGGAACTCAGCCTGGTGATGGCCGGCGGGCCGCAAGTGGTGCTGTTTACGGCCGGAAACTTTGTGCCGGCGGTCGAAGACGGTGTGGTGTTGGCGATATCGTAATTTTGCGTTCGGTCCATCACGCAGCCGGTCCAGCTGCTGTGACTGTTGGCAACCCAAGTGTGGGTCCAGACTTTGACGTAGCAGTGATTGCCAAAGAAGGAAGAGCAGGTGCAATTGGACGAAGAATGCCCGTTACAGGCGGCGGCTGGTGCGACCCCAAGATCGTAAAGCGTGCTTGAGGTGGTAGAGCTTGGCACCCAGCAACCATTGTAGAAATGACCCACCATCGAGGACTGGCCGTAGCCTGCATTCATGCTGGGGCAGATATAGCCCGTATATGTGCCGCTGCTGGGGATGGGGAGAACGGTGGGACAATTGGAGCCGCCGGCCGCCGAACAGTTGGGATCGTTGGCAGGTGTCTGCGCGCAGATATAGCCCCGCATGCCGTCAAACGGGCAACTATCGCCTGGTCCGAAAGTCTTGAGCGGATGGCCGTTCAACACCAGGTCAGTGTCGGTCAGCTTGTCGACGCAATCGGCGCTGTCGGCGGTCTTCTGGGGTGGACATTCCCAGTTCGTCCAATCGATCCAGCTTGCACTGGCATAGGCCGTTCCCACCTTGACCAGTGCGGTAAAGGGCACGATGGAAACCTGCGCTACGCCTCCGCTGCTGGTGGCGTTCTGCAGAATGGAAAGCAGTCCGTTGGTCCCGGTGATCGCGCTCTTCAACGCGCTCATCTTGCTGCTGCTGGTATCGCCTTGGGTCATGGAGCCGGAATTGTCCAGGACCAGCGCCACCCACAAATTGGTCTGACCCCACACCACATTCGACGAGGTTGAGATGGGCAGCGTGTTGATGCCGATCAGCTTCACCAGCACCGTGGGCATGCTGTTGGTTGCGGTCATGGTGACCGAACCCTTACTGTTATAGCCACTGCTCGGGATGGAGACGGTCGGGGTGCCGTAGTCCGTCTTGTCCACGGTATAGTTGGCGTCGAAATACTTCTGCGCCAGGTCCTGCGCGGTCGCTTGCGTCAGTCCGGTGGTCGAACCCACCGCCAGCGCGGCCGCATCCAGCGCTTCGCCCATCTGCTGGCGCACCAGCATGGCGCGCGCAAAATCCAGGCCTGCGCCGGCGCCGATCATCAACGGGACCAGGGAAAGTGCGAACATCATGGCGATGTTGCCACGATCGGATTTAAAAAAAGAACGCAGCCGGGCGGCGCGAAACGCCTTGATAGTCATGGAACTCCCATTCCGCCCGTAGGACCACTGTCCGACAATGGGAGGCAAAATGCTGCCGCTTTCGCGCGCTGCGGTAACCTGATCCTTAACGCGATTGGTTAAACGGGTAGGGTTGCCAAAAGCTCGAAGGACTCGGCTCGCCTTTGTCGACAATTGCGCTGCGCCACTTAACCCTTCCTTCACCATGTACGCCTGTTTGCTTCGCTTTGGCGGCCCGGGGTTTTTACTCGTTAGGCGGGCTTCGTTTTGGCGCCACCGCCTTTTTCGGCAGTGGCCGCGGCAAGGCGTGGTCCCGTGGCTGCAGGTTTCGGCAATATTCGCATCCGGCGCATTCTGGCGCGGCTGCGCCGCGACGCCGAAAAGGGCCAGGCCGCGCTGCAATTCGCGCTGATCGCGCCGGCCTATTTCCTGCTCCTGATGGGCACGGTCGAAGCCGGGGTGATCTTCTTCGCCCAGTCCTCGCTGCAAAATGCGGTGAACGACGCGGCCCGGCTGATCCGCACCGGCCAGACCGCCTGCTACGCCCTCGACAGCAGCAACATTTGCGCCACCATGACGTCGGCCCAATTCCGCACCTATGTCTGCAGCGAGGTCAGCGCCCTGCTGCAAAGTTGCAGCCTGGATTCCAGCGGCAGCAGCAATTTGCAATTCGACGTCAGGGCCTATCCCGCCGGTTTCACTGGCGTCACCAATTCCTCGCCCTTGGATGCCCAGAAAAACCTGCCCACGCTCACCAACTTCAATACCGGCGATCCCTGCGATGTGGTGCTGGTGCGCGCCTTCTATATTTGGCCGGTCTTCACCCCGATCTTGAACTTTTTCCTCGCCAACATGAACGGCAGCAACCATTTGCTGGCCACGGCGGCGGCGTTCCGCAATGAACCTTACACCACCACCACGGGTGGCTGCTGATGGTGCCACGCGCTTTCCAAAGAAGACGCGGCTTGCTCGCCCTGTGGCGCGGGGCCGCCAACGAGGACGGCGTGGCGGCGGTGGAGTTCGCCATGCTCCTGCCCTTCATGGTCACGCTGTTCTTCGGCGTGGTGGAATGCTCCCTGGCGCTGCTATGCCGGGCCGATGTCTCGATCATGGCCAGCACCACCGCCGACCTGATCTCCCAGTCGGACACCATCGCGACCAGCGACATCAGCAATATCTATAGCGCCGCCGGCACCATCCTCTATCCCTATTACGACCCCTCCACCACCGGCTCCGCCAAACCGACCATCCGCATCACCAGCGTGATCTACGACAGCGTGAGCCAGAGCACGACCGTGGGAAAGGTGGCCTGGACTTGCAAGCAGAGCGGCTCGGGCACCTTGACCCCGACGTCCCGTGCCGTGGCCAGCACCATGACATTGCCCCAGGCGCTGCTCAGCAGCGGCAGCAGCGTGATCGTGGCGGAGATCGCTTACAATTATGCGTCGCCGACCACCAAGGTGATCACCGGCGCGATCAACTTCACCAACAATTTCTACACCAAGCCGCGCCGCGTCACGCAGATCCCCACACCCACCGGCGGTTGTCCCACTTAGCGCGGTCGGATCAGCCCCTCTTGCGCCACCGAGGCCACCAAGGTCCCGTCCCTCTTGTAGATCGCGCCGCGATTGAAGCCCCGTGCGCCCGACGCCGAGGGACTGTCCTGGACATAGAGCAGCCATTCATCGGCGCGGAACGGGCGATGAAACCACATGGCATGATCAAGGCTCGCCACCTGAACATTGGCGAAGATGCTTTTGCCATGCGGCAACAGCGAGGTATCCAGCAAGGACATGTCGGAGACAAACGCCAGCAGCGCCCGATGGGCGGCGGGATCGTCCGGCAGCGAGCCGCGCGTCTTCAACCACATGTGATCCACCGCCGCCCGTGCCGGACGATCGCCATTTTCACCGAACGGGCCCCGGCCCAGCACGGACCGCGTCTCGAACGGCCGCTCCCGGGCCACCCAGGCCCTGATATGGGGGGCAAGAGCAGGATCGCGCAGCAGTTGCTGCTGGTCATCCTCCAGATCTTCCGGCGCTGGCACCACCGGCATTTGCGACTGATGCTCGAAGCCGGCCTCGCTTCTCTGGAACGAGGCCGCCAGGGTGAAGATCTGGGCGCCGTGCTGGATGGCAACCACCCGCCGGGCGGTAAAACTGCCGCCATCCCGTGACCGGTCGACCTGGTAGAGAATGGGGATTTTGGGATCGCCAGGCCGCAAGAAATAGGCATGGAAAGAATGGCAGGAGCGGTCCTGCGCCACGGTCCGCGTGGCGGCGACCAACGCCTGGGCAAGCACCTGGCCGCCGAACACACGCTGGACCGGTTCGGCCGGAGAGGTACCCCGGAAGACATTTTCCTCGATGCTTTCCAGATCGAGCAGCCCCAACAGCCGGGTTAGCGATGCATCTGACATTCCCCGCCCTTCATTTTTGTCGTTTTTCCTAGGGATAGGTCATTTATCATGTTGTAATGACTTGATTATCCGCAAAATCCTGGCGCATCCCCAGCCACAGAAGCCACCTGAAAAACTGTCAGGCTCATCCATAGGTATTATCAGATCAATTGTTGTCCCATTCTGTTGCCAGCGTGACACAGGGCGGGGATAAAACCCTGGAAATTGAACGCTTATCGGCCGCAAAGCAGCATCTGGCATGGAGACATTTTCCCAGACCACCGTTATAAGCGCTACATTGGTTCCGACAGATCGGTGGGGGGTCCCTACCTGTCCGTATTTTCAGCGAGGGTAGAAAAATGAAACTTCGTTTGCTCGCCATGGCGACAGTGGCTGCCGTGGCTCTGACTACGCCTGCAATGGCCGGCGATGGCTGGTATCTGGGTCTGGGTGGCGGCTGGGATGGCCAAACCGGCTATCGCATGCAGTCCGTGCCGGCGCCCTCGGTGTTCAATAGGAAGGTTGACTCCCAAGGCTCCGTCATCGGTGCCGTGTCGATCGGCTATAAATGGCCGGAAGGGTGGCGCCTGGAGAACGAAGTCGCCTTTACCCAGCACGATACCTCTTTGAGCGGTACGGGTGCACAATCCGCTAGCGGTGGGAACCAGATCATCTCCGACATGGTCAACCTCGCCTACGACTTTCCCATCAGCGACACTTGGAAGCTGACCCTGGGTGGCGGTGTCGGCATCGGCGGCTTCCGCGGTTCGCTGCGCACCAACGGCACCCAATTCGATCTTTTCCGCGGCGCCCACAGTGCCTTCCAATGGCAATTGATGGCCGGCTTGGCGGTCAGCATCGCGCCGGACGTGGATCTGTTCGGCGAATATCGCTATCGCGAGAACGAGGCGGATGCGAACTTCCTTTCGTCCTATACCCAGATCAGCCCCGTCCATATTTCGACGATCCAGGAAAATGTGGCGATGGTCGGCCTGCGTTGGTTCATGACGCCACCGCCCCCGCCGCCCCCGCCGCCGCCGCCTCCTCCGCCGCCGCCGCCGCCTCCCCCGCCGCCGCCTCCTCCGCCGCCTCCCCCGCCGCCGCCGGCGAAGACGTACATCGTCTTCTTCGACTTCGATAAGTCGAACCTCACCGCGGAAGCGCAGAGCACGGTCACCGAGGCTGTGTCCGCGGCCAAGACGCTCGGCTCCGTCCGCATCATGGTCACCGGTCACACCGACACGGTCGGCTCGGATCGCTACAATCAGGCGCTTTCGATCCGCCGCGCCACTTCCGTGAAGGAAGAAATGGTGCGTCAGGGCTTGGGCGCCGACTCGATCGCGATCGAGGGCAAGAGCTTCCACGATCCGCTGGTTCCGACCGGGCCGGGCGTGCGCGAGCCCAAGAACCGGCGGGCCGTTATCGATCTTGGTGGCTAATACGGTTCATATCTGAATGGAAAAGGGCGGATCTCACGATCCGCCCTTTTTCTTTTGTCCCCGGCCCGGCTTTATTTAATGAACCCCCATCCGTCGCAGCTCGAGTCGGCTCTGCCGACATCTCGCTGCGACACCTTCCCCCTTCTTGATGCTTCGCACCGAAGGGGGAAGGAAGCTGGCGGATGCTGAGGGTCGCTCGGCGGAATGCCTCGCTCGAGATTATCTATCGCGCAACGGCAGGGGTATTTTGCCCGTCGCCAGGAAGTTCTGGGCGGGGCGTCGGCACAAACTCCGGCCCAACCTGCACGCCTTGCAGCGCCACCGCCACCTTGATCTCGCAGCTGTCGACTGGGTTGGCTTCGTTGACCGGCACACCGGAGACGAAATCCTCCAGCACCGGCTTGTCGGGCGCCAGCGCGGCGGCGAACACCACATCGGCGGTCTTGCAGAAATTGTCGTGCGCGCCCGGCTTGGTGCGGCGCTGCTCGGCATGGGCGATGGCGCGGGTTTTGAACTGATCGTAAGCGGCATCGCCGCGGGCGTTGCCATTCATGCGCTTGAACATGCGCAGCATGGTGGCGTCCGATTTGCGGAGCTCCTTGTTGAACACAGTTTGAAACCGGTTGAATGACGCTACCGCTTTGGGACCGCAGGCCAGGGCCGCATCGGTCAATTCCTGCTGCACCGCGGCGACCTGGATGGCGGAGATTTCGGCCGCGCTGGCGCAAGCCGCGGCTATCCGGGCCTCGGCCAAAGGCGCATTGATCAGACACAGAGCCGCCACAGCGGCGCCCAATTTCATTCCGTGCATCGAACCCTCTTCGACTGTGCCAGCCCCAGACGGGCAAATTAAGCATGGCAAGCTTAACCGCATCGCGATTGGCGCGCCAAGCCTTTGGAAAGGAGGAACTTTCCAACTTGTTGGTTGGCTTTATGAACTCGGAACAGGTCTTGCACGTTTTGAAGGACATGCGTTGTTTCGGCACCTTCGCATCTGCAGTCGCGGCCTTGATTCTTCAACTAGGGCCCGCCTCGGCTTGGTCGTCCCGCCTGCCGAACCCCAATGCCCCGCCCCTGACTGAGCATCAGATACAATTGCGCGTCGCCGAAACCGCGCCCCAACCCTATGCCATGAACTATGCCGATGATGCGGCCCGGACCTTGGGGGTCAAAGACGGCAAATGGGAGGCTTTTTCCAGCCAGTCCCGCGACCCGCTGACGCCCAGTTTCCGGGGCGGGATTGACGGTGGCCGGGCCATGATCGGGCTGCAGTGGCGTAATTAGCAAACACGCTTTCGCGCCTGCGCACATTTTAGTATTGCTGCGCCCTCATAGTAGGGTGACGCATGGCTTACAAAATCGCGGTGATCGGGGCGACCGGCAATGTCGGCCGGGAAATGCTCAATGTCCTGGTGCAGCGCCAATTTCCCATTAGCGAAGTGGTGGCGCTGGCTTCCACCCGCTCGGTCGGTACCGAAGTGTCCTTTGGCGACGGTACGCTGAAGGTGAAGGCCCTGGACTATTATGACTTCAAGGGCACCGACATCGCGCTGATGAGCGCCGGCGGCGCTATCGCCAAGGAATGGGCGCCCAAGATCGCCGCCCAGGGCTGCATGGTGATCGACAATTCCAGCCATTGGCGGATGGACCGGCAGGTGCCCTTGGTGGTGCCGGAGGTCAATGCCGATGCCTTGAATGAGATTCCCAGGGGCATCATCGCCAATCCCAATTGTTCGACCGCGCAGCTGGTGGTGGCGCTGAAACCGCTGCACGATCAGTTCATCATCAAGCGGGTGGTCGTCTCGACCTATCAATCGGTTTCAGGCGCCGGCAAGGAGGCAATGGACGAACTGTTCCGCCAGACCCGTGCGGTGTTCGTGGCCGACCCCGTCGAGGTCAGCGAATTCACCAAGCAGATCGCCTTCAATGTGATCCCCCATATCGACGTCTTCCTGGATTCGGGCGTGACCAAGGAAGAATGGAAGATGGTGGTGGAGACACAGAAGATTTTGGACCCCGACATCCAGGTCACCGCCACTTGCGTGCGGGTGCCGGTGTTTGTAGGTCATAGCGAGTCCGTGAATATCGAATTCGAAAAACCGGTGACGGCGGAAAAGGCCCGCGCCGCGTTGCGCGCCGCTCCCGGTATCCTGGTGGTGGATAAGCGCGAGGATGGCGGCTATGTCACGCCCATCGAATGTGCCGGTGAGGACGCCACCTTTGTCAGCCGCATCCGCAAGGATCCGACAGTGGAAAACGGACTCAATCTCTGGATCGTGTCGGACAATCTGCGCAAAGGCGCGGCGTTGAACGCCGTGCAAATCGCCGAATCTTTGATCAACCGTAACTTACTGAGGGCTGCATAGATGGCTAAGACGTACTGGATCGCGCGGGTCGATTTGACGGGCGACGCGGAGACCTACAAGAAATATGTCGAGACCGCCACGCCGGCTTTTCAGCGCCATAAGGCCAAATTCCTCGCCCGCGGTGGCAAGACCGAAGTGCTGGAAGGCAAGGCGCGCGCCCGTAATGTGATCATCGAATTTCCGTCCATGGAAGAAGCCCTGGCTTGCTACAATTCGCCGGAATACACCGCTGCCCGCGCCATTCGCCAGACGGTGAGCCAAGGCGAATTCGTCCTGGTCGAAGGCGTGGAATAGCACCGAAACCGGCGCGAGGAATTTTGGCACCTGGGCAGGAGCGAGGAGCGATGTGGACAAAGAAGCGTCCATGAGCGACGAGCGACGTCCCCAGGGGGCAAAAGGCCCGCGCCGCAGCGTTTTGTTCGTGCCTGGCTCCAGCACGAGAATGCTGGAGAAGGCGCGCGGCTTGCCCTGCGATGTGGCGGTGCTGGACCTTGAGGATTCGGTTGCACCGGAAGCCAAAGAATCCGCGCGAGAGGCGGTCTGCGCCGCACTCAAGGATTATAACCGTCACGAAACCGTCGTGCGCATCAATGCGCTGACCAGCTTGTGGGGCCAGGCCGATCTTGCGGCCGTTCAAGCGGCGCACCCCGACGCCGTCCTACTGCCCAAGGTGGAGCGCGCCGCTGATATAGCAGCGGCAAAGGCGAGCGTGCCCCTTTGGGCGATGATTGAGACGCCACTGGCGATCCTCAATGTCGCGGAGATCGCGGCCAGTGGCGTGACTTGCCTGGCGATGGGGACCAATGATCTGTTGAAGGCAATGCAGGGCCAGCCCCTGCCCGACCGGCGCAATCTGTGGTGGGCGATGAGCCAGACGGTCACGGCCGCGCGCGCCTTTGGCCTGTCGGTGCTGGACGGCACCCACAATGAAATCGACGATCTTGAAGGCTTCGCCGCCTCCTGTGCCCAAGGCCGCGCCTTTGGCTTTGACGGCAAGACCCTGATCCATCCGCTTCAGATCGGTCCCTGCAACCGCGCCTTTGCGCCGTCACGCGAAGAAATCGCCCAGGCCCGCCGCATCCTGCAGGCGTTTGCCGCCAATCCCGGCAAGGGCGTCATCGCCTTGGATGGGCGCATGATCGAAGGCCTGCATGCCGAGGAGGCCCGGCGTTTGCTGGCCTTGGCCGAGGCGATTGAAGGCAGCGCCTGATGCTGCTCACCGCTTACCGTTCCGCTGTCAGCAAAGGCGAATTGCGTGCCGATGCGGCCCAGGAACAGGCCATGCTCAAACTGCATGCACTGGCACGGGCTTTAAGGCAAAAACGCGGCTTCTGGTTATTCCAGAAACCGCCGCCAGCGGCAAAGGGGCTCTACATCTGGGGCGATGTCGGGCGCGGCAAGACCTTGCTGATGGATCTGTTCTTTGCCGACGTGCGGCTGGACAAAAAACGCCGCGCCCATTTCAACCGCTTTATGATGGATGTGCATGCCCGCATTCATACCGAACGCCAGCGCGCCGGCGATCCCATTCCGGTTGTGGCGCGGGCCTTGGCGGAAGAAGCGCGGCTGTTATGTTTTGATGAATTCCAAGTGACCGATGTCGCCGACGCCATGATCCTGGGCCGGCTGTTCGACCGGCTGTTTGCCGAAGGCGTCATCATTGTCGCCACCTCCAACACCCCGCCCGGCCGGCTGTATGAAGGCGGGCTGAACCGGCAGCTGTTCCTGCCTTTCATCGAAGAGATCAAGCAGCGGCTGGACGTGGTGGAGTTGAACGGCCCTACCGATTACCGACTGCAGCGCCTGTCCGGTGTGAAAGTCTACTTGACGCCTTTGAACTGGGAGGCCGATGCCGCCATGAATGAAGCCTGGCTGCGGCTGACCGACACCAAATACGGCAGGGCCGTCAATCTGACCGTCCTGGGCCGCAAGCTGTTTGTACCCCTGGCGGCGCGGGGCGTGGCGCGGTTCACCTTCGACGATTTGTGCGTCAAACCGTTGGCGGCGCCGGACTATCTGGCCATCGCGGCGGAATTCCATACGATTTTGGTGGATCATATTCCGGTGTTGACGCCGGACATGCGCAATGAAGCGCGCCGCTTTGTCGTGCTGATCGATACTTTATATGACGAAGGCGTGAAGCTGATTTGCTCCGCCGCCGCGCCGCCGGAAGAGCTTTATCCCGAGGGCGACGGCGCGGAAGCCTTTCGCCGCACGGCATCCCGCCTTGCCGAAATGCAAAGCGAAGACTATCTCAGACGCGGTCACGGCATTCACGGGCTGACGCAATGACGAAATCCCTCCCCCCTCGGGCGGAGCCCCTGAGGGGGGAGATGTCGCAACGAGAGCTTGGCGCAGCCAAGGCGAGTTGCGACAGAGGGGGGTGAATGCAAAACGTCTATTTGGCATGCGGTTTTGTGTTGGCCTGCATCGCCTTCTATCGGTACGGCCTGCCTTGGTTGAGGCGGTTCGATCAGGCCAATGTGGAGCGCATCGCCCAACAGGCGCGCGACAAGTCCGACACAAAGGCCCATATCCGCCATGCCCTTGAAGTGGCGGAGGAGCAGGTTGAGGAAATTCAAGAAGTAAAGACCGGCGAAATTACCCGCTATCTGTTTGAAGCGGAGGCCTATGCCACACGCGAAGAAGCCGAAGACATGCGCGCCCGCCGGGTAGGCGTGATCGCGCGGCGCTTTTATGAAGAACTGCCTGCCGCGTTGATGGGGCGCGAGACGCCGCAGAATCTCTCGGCGCGTGAACGGGCCAGTCAGCGCTGGAAAAGAACTATCCACTAGCACCGGTGTCATCCCCGGCTGAGCGTCGCTCTGCGGCGCGAAGGGAAGGGGACCCAGGCGCCAACCACAGTGACGGTATCGGGCACCTGGGTTCCCTTCCCTCGCCGGGAATGACAGTGGAGATTAAGCTGCCTCACCTTTCATAAGCCTGGGCAGCTTCCCAGTATCTCCCCCTGCATGACGCATGAAGAACCGCCGCGCCGGTGCGATGGAATCGACAATGCCAAGGCCTAGATCGCGCAAATGGCGCAGTGGTGCGATGTCGTTGGAGAACAACCGGTTCAGCGCGTCGGTCGATGCCGCCAGCGCAAAAGAGTCAAATCGCCGCCAGCGTTCATAGCGCTTCAGGGTATCCAGGGCACCGATATCGCGGCCCAGGCGGCCTGCATCCAGCAACACTTCCGCCAGCGCCGCGGCGTCCTTCAAGCCTAGATTCAATCCTTGGCCCGCAATGGGATGAATGCCATGGGCGCAATCTCCCGCCAGGGCGAAGCGGGTGCGCACAAAATCCCGCGCGATATGAAAGGACAGCGGATAGGACCAGCGGGGTCCCGCCGCCTTGGTTTTCCCCAAATGCGCACCAAAGCGCTGCGCCAGTTCGGCATTGAATTTCTCCTCATCCAACGCCAGCAGCCCCGGCGCTTTGGATTTGGCTTCCGTCCATACCAGCGACGAACGATTTCCGGTCATGGGTAAAATCGCAAACGGCCCCGACGGCAGGAAATGCTCATAGGCCACGCCATTGTGTGGCTTTTCGTGTTCCACGGTGGCGACAATGCCGGTCTGGGGATAGGACCAGCCGATGACCTGCATGCCCATCTGGGTGCGCAGGGCCGAGTCCCTGCCGTCGGCGGCGATCACCAGAGCGGCGGAAATCTCTTCCCCGTCTTTCAAGCGCGCCACCGCACCGCCCGCTTCCATACGCACAGATGTCACCGTGGCCGGCGCCATCAGTTCCAAGTTGGGCGACGCCTCCACCGTCTTATAGAGCGCAGCACGGATGTGGCGGTTCTCGGCGATATGGCCGAGGGCTTCGGCGCCGACTTCGTCCGCATCGAAATGCAGGGAGAAAGG
>Ga0105246_10001132_pt1 | contig 15464 bp, 14 predicted proteins | sample KBSM64metaG_FD_99694 | JGI IMG/M metagenome (GOLD analysis project Ga0105246, IMG submission 99694) | Miscanthus rhizosphere microbial communities from Kellogg Biological Station, Michigan, USA - KBS M6-4 metaG | ecosystem: Host-associated > Plants > Roots > Rhizosphere > Soil | place...
AGGCCGAACCGTGTTCGAGGGGTGTGTACTCCTGGTGGATGGCTTCGGCGGCGGGGACCGGCTCGCCCGGAACGTCCCAGCTGCTCAGGGTCAGCGGAACTGTGCGGCCGTAGATCGCCGGCGCTATCCGCTCGCGGACAAAACGGTCCAGGCGCTTTTCGGTCAGTCGCCGATCGTCGTGCAATTCAGATCCCCCTAGCGCCCCGCCGTCGTTTCACGGCCGGGCCGTACGCGTCAATGGGAAGCAGGCTTGTCAAATTGCGGACAGTGCTGTCCCGCCCGGTACGACGCTTCCATTCGATGGATAAAAATCTACGTCGTCGGAGGCCAATCGCCAAGTGATTGCCGACTCTCTCTGTGCCGTGCCGCCCCTCCGCCGGAGCTCAGGCGGGAGACGTGACACCGCCCAGGAGACGCTCGCTGCCGGCATACACGTTCAGGCTGGTGCGGCGGCTGAAGCCCACCAGGGTCACACCGGTTTCCTCGGCAAGCTCCACGGCCAGGCTGGAAGGGGCGCTGACCGCGGCGAGCACCGGGATTCCGGCCAGGGCGGCCTTTTGCACCAGTTCGAAGGAAGCACGTCCCGAAACCTGCAGCACGGTGCCGGTCAGCGGAAGCTTGCCTTCGCGGAGGGCCCAGCCCACCACCTTGTCGACGGCGTTGTGCCGGCCCACGTCCTCGCGCAGGCACAGCAGTTCCGACGTTCCGTCGTCGTGGATCCGGAACAATCCTGCCGCGTGCACGCCGCCGGTCTTGTCGAACACGGCCTGGGCTTCGCGGAGCCGGTCCGGCAGGGCGGCGAGAGCCTCCACCGGAAGCCGCAGGCCGTCGTCGGCGGTGTTGTGGCGCAAGGTCTTGCGCACGGCCTCGATCGAATCGGTGCCGCAGATCCCGCAGGAGCTCGAGGTGTAGACTTTCCGCCCGGTGTCCGGCAGGACGACGTCGGGACGCAGTTGGGCCTCCACCACGTTGAAGGTCTGGACGCCGTTCTCATCCTCGCCGGCGCAGAAACGCAGGGAAACCAGCTGCGCGGAATCCCAGATGACGCCTTCGGACACCAGGAACCCGGCCACGAGGTCGAAGTCGTCACCGGGAGTGCGCATCGTGACGGAAAAGGACATCCGGCCGAGGCGGATCTCCAGCGGTTCCTCGACGGCGAGGACGTCCTCGCGGTACCGGACCGGATGCTCGGCGGCCTGCGCAGAGCCGTCCAGCACGAATTTGTGCACCTTGCGGCGCTGGGTCACGCGTCCCATTCAACTGCCCTCCGGGGTCGAAACATGGTTGACGAAGCCGTCGCACTGTCCTGCTGGCGAGCACGCCTTTTCATAGGACCATCATGGCAAGCGCGCAAGTGGGATGCCACCCGACGCCCGCCATCCGGGCAGACCGCCGGATCGGGACCAGCCGGGCCGGACTGCGGACCCGGATCAGGCATCCAGGGCGCTCCAGTCCACCGGGCCCTGCGGGGCCTTCCGCGCGGGCTTCGCGGGCCTCCGCGGCTTCTCTTCCGGGGCCTTCGCCGCGGGAAGCGGCGGCCCCCACGGCAGGGCAAATGCAGGCACGGCAGCCCCGAGCTGCACGCCGTGCGGCGGAACCACCATCACGCCGTCCGCGCCCGCGAGCCCGCGCATCATGCCCGCCCCCGCGTGCTGGGCCGGGGAGGCCAGGCCATAGACGAACTTGAACGGGATCAGGCGTGTGCGGCCCGGCTGGGCGTCAAGCGTGGCCCCGGACGGGACCTCGCCCACCTCGCCCAGGCTCCCGTGGCCCAGAGCAGCCAGCAACGGCGCACCAACGGTGAACAGCACCATCATGGCCGCGAGCGGATTGCCCGGCAGGCCAAGCACGAAACGGCCGTCCGGGAGTTCCGCCAGCACGGCCGGGTGCCCCGGCCGCATCGCGATGCCGTCGATCAGCAGCCGCCCGCCCAGCTCGGCCACGGCCTTGCGCAGGTGGTCCGTGCCCGAACGCCCGGTTCCCCCCGTGGTGATGACGACGTCGGCCGGTGCAGCCTCCGGCAAGGGCTCGCCTTCCTGGAGGGCCGCGAGCCATTCCTCATAGGAATCGCCCGCCCTCGCCTGGCCGCCGCGGATGCCGCCCAGGAGTTCGACGACGGCGCCCAGCTGGGGGCCGAAGGTGTCCCGGACCTTGCCTGGCACGGGGACTCCCTCGGTGACGACCTCCGAGCCGGTGTACAGGAACTTGACCAAGGGCTTGCCGAGCACAGTGAGTTCGTCGCGGCCGGCCAGGGCGGCCACACCCAGGTGCGCTGGGTTGAGCACGGTTCCGGACTTGATGAGGACCTCCCCGGCAGCCGCTTCCTCGCCGGCACGGCGGATGTGCTGCCCGTTGCGGGGCTCCCCCGGCGTGGCGCTTCCGCCGAGCGCCAGGACCGGCAGGCCGTCGTCGTCGGTGGTTATCACGCCGCTTTCGCTGCGCAACACCGCCTTGGCGCCGGGCGGAATCAGTCCGCCGGTGACAATGGGGCTCGCCTGGTGGGGCGCGAGGCGGTGTCCGGGATCGGCGAGGATCCACGGACCGCTTCCGTTGACCGCCCAGCCGTCCATCGCCGACGAAGCGTAATGCGGCAGATCCTGCAGCGCGAGGACATCCTCGGCGAGTGTGCGTCCCAATGCTTCAGCCAGGGGAACCGGTCCCGCGGGGATAGGGGATGCGCAGTCGAAGGCGAGTTGCCGTGCTTCCTCCCAGAGGTGGTCCAGGTGGCCGTGATCGTGAGTGGCCGCGGCATCGGTCATCCGGCGTCGGTCTCTGCAGTTCCGGGTTCCGCAGCGCCGGATTCCGCAGTCGCATAGTCCTTGGAGAGTTTGCGGGCCAGCGCCATCGCGGCGTCCATCGACGTCTTCTGGTCCGCCTGGCCGGACCCTGCGGCAAGGCCGGCGGCAAGGCCGGCCACGAAGGTGGTGAGCGGGGCGGCGGGGCGCACCACGGAATGCGCGGCGACACCGGCAAGGGACAGCACGGCGTCGATATCAACCTGGGTGTCTTCGAGCTCAAAGGCCTGAAGCAGGGTCCTGCACCATTCTTCGAGGGTTTCTTCCTGGCTCTTCACGATTCGCCTCCACGTCCGGTGCAGCTGGTGTCACGACGGGCCGCCGTGCACGCCGAGCGCAGCGGCATCGTCCCAGGTGTCCACGTCATCGGCGGCGTGTTCGGGAACGGCTGCGGTCAGCAAGTCAAGACTAGCAAGCAGCCTGAACACCGGGGCGTTCGTTAAGGTCCCCTCGGCTGTCTGTGCCGCGATGGCCCCGCGCAGGGCCCCGGTGGCGTACACGGCCAGGAGGGGCTGCTTCCTGCCGTCCGGGGAAAGCCCCAGCACACCCTCAGCTCCGGGGTGCTCCCCAAGGACGGCCAGGAGCGGCCCCACGGCCGTCGCGGCATGGGGCATGTCGCATGCCAGGACCAGGACCCAGGGTGCCGGAGGCTTTTCGCCACGCCCCAACTCGTCGAGTCCCGCGGCTATGGCCGCGGCAGGCCCGGCAAAGGGCGGGTCCTCCCGGACCGTCAGGGCTCCCGGCGGCAGCCTTTCCGGGCGGGGGCCGACGACGACGAGCGAGCGGGCGCCGTGCGCTGCGGCCAGTGCCCGCTCAAGGAGTGTGGCGCCGTCGTACACCAACCCGGACTTGGGCACACCGCCGAGGCGGGAGGACCTGCCTCCCGCGAGGATCACCGCGTCGAATTCCACCTGCCCAGCCTACTCGGGCGCGCCCGCCCGCCAGGAGCGGCGGGCGCGCCCGGGCAGTCAGGCTGCCGATTCAGGCAACAGGAAAGGGTCCCATGCAGGAACGGGCTTCTCGAGCTCTTTGATCTGCCAAATGGTCCCGGTGGGGGCCGCCGGAGTGAAACGCAGCTTCCAGCCCATCTCGGCCGGCGTGTGGTCGCTCTTGGCGTTGTTGCAGCGCAGGCACGCCGCCACCAGGTTTTCCCAGGAATCCGCGCCGCCCCTGGACTTGGGGTGGACGTGGTCAATGGTGTGGGCTGCTTTGCCGCAATAGGCGCACCGGTGTGCGTCCCGCCGCAGCACGCCGCGGCGGGTGACAGCGGTGATCCGGTTGTATCTCGGCCGGATGTAGCGGTTGAGGAGGATCACGGACGGTCGGCCCAGGATCTCCTGCGGCCCGACGACAGGCTCGTCGCCTTCGGCCACTACGCTTGCTTTTCCGGTGAGCACAAGGACCAGCGCCCGGCGGAAGGTAATTACCGCCAGCGGTTCATATCCAGCATTCAGAACGAGTGTGCGCATGCACGTACCTCTTCACGGCCGCACCCGTCAGGGGCGCGAGGGCCGGCTGCCCTCTGCATGTACGGGCTGTGGATCGACATCTCAAGAGTAAACATGCAATGCCCGGATCAACGAATCCGCATTATCAAACGCGGGGCATGTCGTCAAAAGTTCACGTGCCGGCCATCTGGAAAACGGCGTCCCTGGGCAGGCAGATAGGGCCGTTGTTAACGGCAAAGACCCCGCAGGTCAACGACCTGCGGGGCCTCGCACGGAGAATTGAAATCAGCCGCCGACGCGGATGAAGACCGGGCCGGAGCCCACATTGGCGCTGTAGAGGGCGGTGGTCCCACCGTTCCAGCCGCCGTGCACAGCCATGCCGTTGCCGACGTACACAGCGATGTGGGCCATGCCCATGCCGCCGTTCTGGTAGTAGATCAGGTCGCCCGGCTGAGCCTCGGCGGCGCTGACGGTCCGGCCGAGGGACAGGTAGTCGGCCGGCCAGCCGTGGAAGTTGATGCCGACGGCAGCCAGGGAGTTGCTGGCCAGGGCGGTGCAGTCCTGTGCAACGCCGAGCTGGGCGTAGGCGGCTGCGGCGATCGCGGCACCCTGGCCGCTGGCGACCTTGGTGGCAGGGGCGGCAGCGGTGCTGGAAACGGAAAGCTTGGCAACCGGGTTGGCAGCCTGGGCCGGAGCCTCGGCTTCCTGGACCGCGACAGGGGCTTCCTCGACTACCGGAGCAGCAACAGTCTTGACGGCGGGGCGCTCGAACTTGATGGCGACGCTGGAGCCGGCGGAGATGCTTGCCTGTGCAACGGACTGGACTTCCAGAGTGGAAGCAGCGCTGGATTCGCGGGCAACGTTGCTCTCGGCAGCGTTGGCGGCGATACCGCTGGTCAGCACGAGGCCGGAAGCGGCGGCGATAACAGCTGCCTGGCGGCCCACGCCACCGGCGTTGCTGCCAACGGTCTTGGCGATGACGGCGAGCGATGCAGTCTTGGGGGCTGCGGCGCGGTGGCGCGCAGGAATAGTGCGTGAAGACACGTAGAAGCCTCTCCCTATGCCCGCGAGGTAAGCTGTCGGATTCGGATGGGAGTCATCCGGCCGCAGGGCAGTTCCAGTTGGAAAAGACCTGCGACTTAACCCCAAGGCCACCGTGATGATGACCGGAAGTGGGTCCCCCGCCTCTGCCAGACGATGTTTTGCGAACGGATCCTTGAGCAGTGGCAGAGCTAGGCAATCCACTCAAGTGCATCAACTCTCTAGAAGTTGATGCGGTTTAGACGGTACAGCAATTCAGATCGAATGTCACATTCAGGTCACGGCAGGTGACAATCATGCGAGAGGTCTCCATCAGATCGGGCTACAGCCAGCCCAGTGGTTCAACGACATCGCCGTTGACCATGACCTCGAAATGCAGGTGGCAGCCAGTGGAAGCGCCGGTGGTGCCGCTGAGGGCGATCACGTCGCCGCGGTTGACGCTCTGGCCAACTGAGACGTTAAAGGACGACAGGTGGTTGTAAGTGGTCTCGAGCCCGTTGCCGTGGTCGATCACAACCCTGTTGCCGCCGCCGTAGGGGTGCCACCCGGCGAAGGTGACCTTGCCGGAGGCCGCCGCGAAAACATCCGTGCCACACTGCGCCGCAAAGTCGCGGCCGCGGTGGAACTCGCCGTAACCACCGGTGAAAGGATCGATCCGATAGCCGAAGGGCGAGACGGAAACCATCCTGGACAGCGGCGCACCCAGGGTTCCCTTGGAGGACTCGGCCTGGACGGACCCGGCGGACTGCGCACTGAGCAGCTGGCGCAGTTTGGCGTCGGGATCGGCCTTGGTGGATACCGCCATACGGCTGAAGTCGACCTTCGCGCTGGCGGAAACGGGGATCTCGGGCTGGGACCCCAGAGCCATCGCAGCCGCCGAGGAACCGGCCTCGGAGGAGGCGGTCAGGGCTCCCGTTCCCGGGAGCGCCACGGTCATGATGAGGCCGGTGGCGGCCAGGGCAACGCCGGCCTTTTGACCCACACCACTCGCGGCGGCGAAGTCCGCTACCTGCTGCAGGGGGCTCCTGCGGCGGCGGGCTTCACGGTGGGAATCACGGGGACGGTCGACCCTTGCGACGGCCCGTGGCCGCAGCTCAGCAACGGGGCTGGACGCACGCCTGCGGCCCCTGGTGTTCTGCGTGGTCAAAAGGTTCCTCTCTGGAAGCCTGCGAGGTTAGCTGTCGGATTCAGGTCAGAGAGTGCACAGACCTGGCCCGCAAGGAGAGGCGCGGCACAGAGGTATCCCCGAGAGGCCCTGCGTAACGTGCTTTTCCCGTGCGGACTTCACCCCAAGGCTGCCTTCCGGCAACCAGCGATGGTTCCCCCGCCTCTGCCAATGAACGGATTAATCCACCTGTTCCGCTGGCAGAGTTCGACTCCGGATCAGGTAACGCTTTGGTATCGGCGCTAGTACCCAACTATAGGTGATTAACACCCTCAGTAATAAATTCGTTATCTTCGCCGGCGGGTCAGGCGACAGCCACAAAGACGTGTGCGGCTACTTCCGGAGGAAGCTCCAGGGCGCCCTCGATGCCGGGGACCCGAACGGAGATGTACTCCCCCACCCGGGCCAGGGACACCCGTGCGCCGGGGCGGATGCCGCCTTCGTCCAACTGGAGCAGCAGCTCGGGCTCCACCTGGATCGGTTCGGCCAGGCGGCTGACCACGACGCGGGCGTCGGGGGCGTAGTCATCCATCGCCTGCAGGAGGTTGACGACGCCGTCGCCGAAGGGATGCGCGGCAGTCCCGCCGATCGCTTCGAGGCCCGGAATCGGGTTCCCGTACGGGGACTCCGTGGGGTGGTCGAGGAGTTCGTACAGCCTGCGCTCGACGCGCTCGCTCATGACGTGCTCCCAGCGGCATGCCTCGTCATGGACGTAGGCCCAGTCCAGTCCAATGACGTCCGCGAGCAGCCGTTCCGCGAGCCGGTGCTTTCGCATGACCTCGGTGGCGCGCTTGCGGCCGGCCGGGGTCAGTTCGAGGTGGCGGTCGTTGGAGACGATGACGAGCCCGTCGCGCTCCATGCGGCCCACCGTCTGGGAAACCGTGGGGCCGGAGTGCCGGAGGCGCTCGGCGATGCGGGCGCGAAGAGCCACGATGCCTTCTTCTTCGAGCTCCAAGATGGTTCGAAGATACATCTCAGTGGTATCAATCAGATCCGTCATCCAGCTCAGCTCCTCGAGCGCAGTATCTTGCGTATTTTCCACCGTACCGTAAGCGCACGGGCGGCCGATTCGCGGGCATTCCGGCCCGGACTCCCCGCTCCAGCTTAGCTTATTTGGAATTACTCTTGATAATTTTCGAGCGGTGCACGGGACTCATTCGCCGGGGGCGTGGCGCACTGTGACACCCAGGTTCTGCACTGCCCGCGAAGTCAGGCAGAATTGGGGAGGCGATGAGGCACTTTCTGCCACCCGCCACGAACCACCAGGCCGCTACACCATTGGAGCTAAACCGTGAGCGAGAACAGCATCACTATCCCGGCAGATCTGAAGCCCGTGGACGGCCGGTTCGGCGCCGGGCCTTCGAAAGTCCGTCCGGAGCAGATCGAAGCACTCTCCGCAGCCTCCACAACCATCCTCGGCACCTCGCACCGCCAGGCACCGGTCAAGAACCTGGTGGGCTCCGTCCGCGAAGGCCTGAGCGAATTCTTCCGCGCCCCCGAAGGCTACGAGGTGATCCTCGGCGTCGGCGGTTCCACCGCGTTCTGGGACGTCGCCAGCTTCGGCTTGGTGGAGAAGAAGGCCCAGCACCTGTCCTTCGGCGAATTCGGCTCCAAGTTCGCGGCGGCCACCAACAAGGCCCCGTTCCTGGAGGCCTCCTCCATCATCAAGTCCGAGCCGGGTACCCGTCCCGTCGCTGCGGCCGAGGCCGGCGTCGACGTCTACGCCTGGCCGCAGAACGAAACGTCCACCGGCGTCGCGGCGCCGGTCAAGCGCGTCGACGGGGTCGACGACGGCGCGCTCGTCCTGGTGGACGCCACCTCCGCTGCCGGCGGCCTCGACGTCGACGTCGCCGAGGCCGATGTGTACTACTTCGCCCCGCAGAAGAACTTCGCGTCCGACGGCGGCCTGTGGCTTGGCCTGTTCTCCCCCGCCGCGCTGGAGCGCGCCGCACGCGTCAAGGCCAGCGGCCGCTGGATCCCGGACTTCCTGGACCTGCAGACGGCGATCGACAACTCCAAGCTGAACCAGACCTACAACACTCCGTCGCTGAGCACGCTGGTCACCCTGGATGCCCAGGTCCAGTGGCTGAACAAGAGCGGCGGCCTGGACTTCGCTGCCAAGCGCACCGCGGACTCCGCGCAGCGGGTCTACCAGTGGGCCGAGGCCTCAGAGTTCGCCACCCCGTTCGTGGCCAAGGCCGAAGACCGCTCCAACGTCATCGCCACGATCGACTTCGACGACTCGGTGGACGCCGCGGCCATCGCCAAGGTGCTGCGCGCCAACGGAATCGTGGACACCGAGCCGTACCGCAAGCTGGGCCGTAACCAGCTGCGCATCGCCACCTTCGTTGCCATCGAACCCGACGATGTCTCGGCCCTGCTGGCCAGCATCGATTACGTGGTGGGTGAGCTGCGCAAGTAGCGCGCCGGAACACAAGTGGCGCCGTCCCGGGCTTCCCGGGGCGGCGCCGCTGTTTAGGGACGCTGAATGAAAGAACCTGAATCAAAGGACGCCGCGAGGGCTAGGACGCATCCTGAGTTTCACCGGCAGACACCGACGCGATCCGGAAGACCCGCAAGCCCTTGGCGCTGCGGTCGAAGCGCAGGCGCAGCTGCCGCGCCCTGACAATCCAGACCAAACCGACGATCGCGGCGGAGATCCCGGCGGCCGCGGCGACGCCCAGGGACCAGCGGGGCCCGGCAACGTTGGCGATCCAGCCCACCAGCGGCGCCCCGATGGGTGTCCCGCCCATGAAAATCGCCATGTACAAGGCCATCACCCGGCCACGCATCACCGGATCCGTGGTTGATTGGACGTAGCCGTTGGCGCTGGTGATCATGGTGAGCGCGAAGAGGCCCACCGGCACGAGCGCGAATCCGAAGAGGGTGTAATCGGGCGCGAGGGCAGCCAGGAGGCTGGCCACTCCGAAGGCTCCCGCGGCACCGAAGATCAGGCGCAGGCGTGGCCTTCCGCGCCGGGCTGAAAGCAGGGCGCCGGCCACCGAGCCGATGGCCATCACCGAATTCATCAGGCCGAAGGCGCCGGCGTCCATGCCGAATTCCGTGCCCACCATCGCCGCGATGAACAGGACGAAGTTCAGTCCGAGCGTGCCCATGATGAAGATCGCCACGAGGACCACCACGATGTCCCTCCGGTGGCGCACGTAGCGCAAGCCTTCGCGGATGCGGCCCTTGCCTGCCGCTGCACGGGGCTGGACCCGCAGGGTGCCTGCGGGAATCGAGGCCAGGGCCAGGATCATCACCAGGAACGTCACGGTGTTCAACAGGAAGACCCAGCCCGGCCCCACCACGACGGTGAGCACACCGGCAACGGCCGGACCGATCATGCGGGCGACGTTGAAGGATGCACTGTTGAGCGCCACGGCGTTGGCCAGGGAATCGTCACCCACGAGTTCGGACACGAAGGTCTGGCGGACCGGCGCATCCAGCGCGGACACCAGTCCCAACAAGAGGGCAAAGACGTAGACGTGCCACAACAGGCCGGCGCCGGCCACGACCAGGATTCCCAGGCCCGTGCTCAGCAGGGCCATGATCCCCTGGGTCAGGAAAAGAAGGTGGCGTCGGTTGTAGCGGTCGGCGAGCAGCCCGGCCCAGGGCGCCAGGAAAAGCTGCGGACCCATCTGCAGGGCGAGCGTGATGCCCATGGCTCCGGCATCGTGGTTGCTGAGGTGGTCAAAGACCAACCAGTCCTGGGCGGTGCGCTGCATCCAGGTCCCGACATTCGAAACCAATGCACCCAGGAACCAAACGCGGTAGTTGCGGATGTGCAGGGATTTGAAGGTGGACATCAGTTGCCGCCTTCTTCCGGATCACCTGCAGGACACCCCAAGAGCTATTCGGCCTCGGTTTCGCCGTCGGCGTCGTCGAAGTCGGCGTCGTCGGGTGCGTCAGCGTCCTCGGAGCCGCCCGGAGCGTCGGCCGCGGCCCCGTCTCGGGCTTCGGTGTCGGCAGACGGTTCACCGGCCTCTACGCCGTCCGACGCGACGCCGTCGGACTCGTTCTCCGGAACCTGCGCCTCATCCTCGGGACGGACGCGCTTGGCCCACGGAATCCATTCGGGGGCCAGGATGGATTCCTCGGAGGGCAGGAGTCCGAGTTCGCTCACGGTTACCGTCTTGGAGCGCGAATTGCGCGTAACTACGGCGTACCACTGCCAGCCGCCGTAGCCGGGCAGCCGGGACTCGAAGAGGTGGGTGACCACTCGTTCGCCCTCGGACTTCGCCGCGATGTGCGGGCCGATCTCGCTGTCCTTCGCGATCGTGGCCACCGCCTCGCGGGCGACGTCGACGGCGGCAGCCAGGAAGGCGTCCGGCTTGCCTGTCCGCCACACCGGTACGCCGGCACGCGGTTTGGCGGCCGGAACTTTCGCCGGCGTCGCCTGGGACTTGGCCGCGGCGGTTTTCCGCGCGGAAGCCCCGCCGGCCGTCGCTGCGGGAGCGTCGGCCTGGCCGGCTTCTACGGATTCGGAAGTCATGGGTGGCTAGGCCTCGAGCTCGTCGGCAACCTTGCGGAGGGCAGCCGCGATGGCCTTGCCCTTGGCGCCTTCGGGGTACTTGCCGGCGGAGAGGCTGCCGGACAGTTTGTCGAGCACGGACACGAGGTCCTGGACCACGGGGGCGAGCTCACGGGCGCCCATGCGCTTGGCCTTGGCAACGGAAGGCAACTTGTCCAGCACGCGCAAGCCGAGGGCCTGGGCGCCGCGGCGGCCGTCGGCCACGCCGAACTCGACCCGTGTGCCGGCCTTGAGTTCGCTCACGCCTGCGGGCAGTGCCGATTTGGGCAGGAACACTTCCTGGCCGTCTTCGGCCGCGAGGAAGCCGAAACCCTTGTCCTTGTCATACCACTTGACCTTGCCGGTGGGCACGTATTCAACCTTCTTCGTTCTTGCGTGGAGGCACGGCCGGCAGCTCACCGCATCCGCAGGGTCCTGCGGGATCAAGGGCGATTGCCTGCTCCGTGTTGGTCTGTTCCCTCAAGGTTATCGTGCCGGGCAGCGATCCCGTGCTTTGGGGCGGGCTGTTAGCGTTGCTTGCATGAGTATCACCGGCTACCACCGCCCCCTGACGATCGCCGCCGCCGTCGTCGCTGTGCTTTCCCTCGCCGCCGTGGGTGGGGTAATGGCGATCGCCGCCGCGGGCAGCGCAGCCCCGGTCTGGATGACATCCCTTGCCCTCTACGGGCTGCCCCTCGCCTTCCTCGCGATGCTCGTGCTGGTGGTGGATGCGGTGGTGCAGCGCCGCAGGAAATAAGGCAGGGCACGCCGGCCGCTGCGGGCGGTAACGTTGAAGTGATGTCCCTCATACGCGCGCTCAGCAAAGACCTGGAAGCGCGCAGCGACGATTCGCTGCGGGCCCTGTTCGCCGCGCGGCCGGACCTGATTTCCCCGGCAGCCCCGGACTTCGCAGCCCTTGCCGCACGGGCCAGCGCGCGGGTAAGCGTGCAGCGCGCCTTGGAACGGCTCACCAAACCCGAAATGCAGGTCCTGGAAGCGCTGCACCTATGCACGAACCCGGACACCGGCCACGGAGTTTCCGCTGCCGGGCTCAAGAAAGCGATCGCCGGAGCCACACTTACGGCGCTGGAAGGAATCCTGCACCGGCTCGGGGACCTGGCCCTCATCCACCGCTGCGAACCGCCTGCCGGCACCCACCCGCCCGTTTCCAGGCAGCGCTTCTACCTGCCGGTGGGGAGCCTGAAGGACGTTGTGGGCATCTACCCCGCGGGCCTGGGCCGCAGCTACACGGAACTGGTCCGGCTGCAGCCCGCCTTCGCCCAGCGGGTGGTCCACCTGGTCGCCGAGTTGCGCCGCAGCGGGGCGGGCGTCCCCGAGGCAGCCACGCCCATGGAAGCCGCCTTGGCCCTGCAGCGCTGGACCTCCGGGCCAAAGGCCCTGGAAGGAATCCTTGCCGGCGCCCCCGAACGGACCCGGGCCCTGTTGGACAAGTTCGGGAACTGGGCCATGGGCGCCGTGCCCCAGGCGCAACGCATGGCCTCGATCGACCATGAGGGCCCCGACGTCGGGCCGGTCGACTGGCTGCTGGCCCGCGGCCTGCTGGTCCCCCTGGACGCCTCCCACGTGGAACTGCCGCACAGCGTGGGACTGGCGCTGCGCGGCGGAATGATCGTGGACCATTTCACCGTGCAGGCTCCCCGGCCCGAGTTGGGCCTGACCAGTGCCTTGCTGCGCCGCAACGCGGCCCTGGGCGCCATCGCCGAGGCGCTGCGGCTCCTTGGCGAACTGCTTGCGGCCGTGCGCGAGCAACCGTTGGCCACGCTGCGCAGCGGCGGGGTCGGCGTGCGCGAACTCAAACGCCTCGCGGACCGGCTGCGTCTGGACCTGCGCGAGGCGGGCCTCTTCCTTGAGCTTGCCGCGCTGGCCGGACTCGTGCGATTGGACGTGGACAGCTCAACCTGGATCCAGCCGCCCGGCCTGGAGTGGCTTGCCCTGCCGCGCCAGGAACAGTGGCTCTGGGTGGTCAATGCGTGGCTGGCGAGCGAACGTGCGCCCTCCCTGGTGGGGCAGCCGGTGTCCGTATCCGCCGGTCACCAGGGCAGGCCGAACTCCGCCGGAACAACCATCAATGCCCTGTCCGCCGAGGCCCAGCGCCCGGACGCTCCGTTGATCCGCCGGCGCGTGCTGGACATCCTGCAGGAACTCACGGTGGAGGCGTCCGCCCCCGATGGCAGGGCCCCTGTCCTCGACGCTCGTTCCGTGCTGGAGCGCGCTGAGTGGTCCCAGCCGCGGATGGCCCGCCGCTTCAGCTCCTTGGTGCCTGGGATCCTGCGGGAGGCGGAACTCCTGGGGCTCATCGGTTCCGGCGCATTGACCCAGCTCGGCTCGGCAATCGCCGTCGAAGACCCTGACCGTGCCCTGGAAATCCTTGGCGAGCACCTGCCGGCCGCCGTCAACCACGTACTCCTGCAGGCCGACCTCACCGCGGTGGCCCCCGGGTATCTGGCGCCGGGGCTCGGCGAGCACCTGGCCGTGCTCGCCGATGCCGAGGGCCAGGGACCTGCCACCATCTACCGCTTCTCCGAGGCGTCCATCCGCAGGGCGCTCGACGCCGGCCAGGACGCCGCTTCCATCCTGCAGTTCCTGCGCGAGCACTCCGCCACGGATGTTCCCCAGCCCCTGGAATACCTGGTGCAGGACACAGCATCAAGACACGGCAGGCTGCGCGTCGCCAGCAGCGCCAGCTTCATCCAGAGCGACGACGAAGCAGCCATCGGCGAGCTCCTCCAGGAGGCCGGGGCGTCAAGCCTGGGCCTGGTCCGGATCGCGCCCACGGTGCTCACCTCGGCGGCCAGTCCACGCGAAACCGCGAGGGTGCTGCGCGAGCTGGGACTGTCCCCCACTGTGCAGGAGCCCGAGCCCGCCGTCGTCCGCTTCAAGCGGACCGCCGCCGTCGCCGGCAGTGCCCGGCCTGTCTATTCGGCGCCGCGTTCGGCTCCCGCGGAGGACGACGTCGAAGCGCAGCTCGCGGTGCTGCGGCACCGTCCGGGCGGGTCGGCGGAAACCTCGGGAGAGGCGTCTGCGCAGCTGGGGCTTGAGGCGCTGCAGCGCGCGATCCGCCTGAAGCAGGCCGTAACCATGAATGTGGTGGACGGCGACGGGAATTCCAACAGCGAGACGGTTGTTCCTGTCTCCGTGTCCGGCGGCAGGGTCCGGGTGTTCGACCCTGCCCGGGACACCGAACGCGTGCTGTCCATCCACCGGATTGTCGACGTCGAGCCCGCGGCCGGGCAGGCCGCCAAACCAAACAAGTAAGGGAGCTTCAGTGAGCGACGGTCCGCTGATTGTGCAGAGCGACAAGACCATCCTGCTGGAAGTGGACCATGAACTCGCCACCGAGGCCAGGCATGCCATTGCGGCCTTCGCCGAGCTGGAGCGCGCCCCGGAGCATGTGCACAGCTACCGGCTCACCCCGCTGGGACTCTGGAACGCGCGGGCCGCTGGGCTCGATGCGGAGAAGGTCCTGGACACCCTGCTGCGGTACTCGCGGTTCCCGGTGCCGCACTCGCTGCTGCTGGACGTCGAGGAAACCATGTCCCGCTACGGGCGCTTGCGGCTGGAGAAGGATCCGCAGCACGGACTGGTGATGCGCACGGACGACTACCCGGTGCTCGAGGAAGTCATCCGGGCCAAGAAGATCGCGCCCCTGCTGGGCCCGCGGATCGACGGCGAAACCGTGGTGGTGCATTCCTCGCAGCGTGGACAGTTGAAGCAGCTGCTGCTCAAGCTCGGCTGGCCGGCCGACGACCGGGCGGGTTATGTCGACGGCACCCCGCACCTGATCAGCCTCAACGAGGACGGCTGGCAGCTGCGGCCATACCAGAAGCTGGCCACGGAGAACTTCTGGTCCGGCGGCAGCGGCGTCGTGGTGCTTCCCTGCGGCGCGGGCAAGACCATCGTGGGTGCAGCCGCCATGGCCACCGGCTGCACCACCACCCTGATCCTGGTGACCAACACGGTCGCGGCCCGGCAGTGGAAGGACGAGTTGCTCCGGCGGACCTCGCTCACCGAGGACGAGATCGGTGAATACTCGGGATCGGTCAAGGAGGTCCGGCCGGTCACGATCGCCACCTACCAGGTGCTCACCACCAAGCGTGGCGGGATCTATCCGCATCTGGAACTCGTGGACGGCCACGACTGGGGCCTGATCATCTACGACGAAGTCCACCTCCTGCCGGCACCGATCTTCCGCATGACCGCGGACCTCCAGGCCCGGCGCCGCCTCGGCCTGACCGCCACCCTGGTCCGCGAAGACGGCAGGGAGGGCGAGGTTTTCAGCCTGATCGGGCCAAAGCGCTACGACGCGCCGTGGAAGGACATCGAGGCGCAGGGCTACATCGCGCCGGCCGACTGCGTGGAAGTCCGGGTGGACCTGCCACGGGACGAACGCGTGGCCTATGCGATGGCCGAGGACGCCGACAAGTACCGGCTGTGTTCGACGTCGGAGACCAAGACCGCACTCGTTGAACAACTCGTCGCCG
>Ga0105246_10001134_pt1 | contig 15449 bp, 13 predicted proteins | sample KBSM64metaG_FD_99694 | JGI IMG/M metagenome (GOLD analysis project Ga0105246, IMG submission 99694) | Miscanthus rhizosphere microbial communities from Kellogg Biological Station, Michigan, USA - KBS M6-4 metaG | ecosystem: Host-associated > Plants > Roots > Rhizosphere > Soil | place...
CCGATCCATCGTGCTGCGCTCGTCGTCGATGATGGCGAGCGTGGAAGCGGGTCAGCATGCGGCGGACGGAGGGCCAGTTCATCCGGCCGATATCACCTTGCGGCGGCTGGCCGAGCTTCGATCCAAGGATCCGTTGCGCGCGCGGGCGGCGCTACATGCTATCGATCTCCGGGATCCCCTGCTGGTGCCACAAGTGATCGAACTGCTGGGACGCGATGAAACGGCGCGCGCCGCTCACGAGGCTCTGTCGCGGGCCGCGGATCATATCGCGGGACAACTCGCGGATCGCCTGGCTGATCCGATGGAAAACGAAAAAGTAAGGCGGCGCATTCCGCGGCTGCTGGCGGCCTCGAAAAGTTCTTTGGCTTGGCAGGGTCTTTTCCGGCAATTGCGCGACGAGCGTTTCGAAATTCGACAACGTTGCGCTCGCGGGCTCGAGAAGATGCTTCAGGAGAATTCGGAGTTCCGTCCGCAGCCTGCGGCGGTTTTCGAAATCGTCGCCAGCGAGCTGACGGCCGGCCGAAAGGCTCTGTCGAAACGTTCGGAAGCGCCGGTAGAGGACGGGGACCTTCAGCTAGTCGACGAGGTGTTGCGTGAAAGAGCGTCTCATGTGATGACGCATGTCTCGACGCTACTGGGTCTAGTGCTGCCGCAACAATCTGTCCGGCTGGCGTTTCGCGCGCTGTACACGGAAGATGCCAAGCTTCGCGGCGTCGCGCTCGAATACCTGGACAGCGTGTTGCCGAAAGGGCTTCGCGAGCAGTTGGCGGCGCAGATCGAAGGTCCGGTGGCGCGTCCGGAGAAGAGCAGCGCGGCTCCCGAGGAGGCGTTGTCCAATCTGCTGGACGAAAGCCCATCGATCATGGCTCGTCTGGACGACCTCAGGGGCAAGAGGAATTAGGCCGGACGGCGGGGGACCCAACAATTGGGTGTCACGACGTACACAACTTCGCCCTTCTGATTCCGCGCCGTAGACCTCATCTTAACGACGCCGTAGGTGGGTTGTGACTTAGAAGGACGGATGTCGAGTACTTCCGTCTCGACCCGGATAGTGTCGCCGGGGCGCACCGGCAACGGCCACTGGATTCCGTCGACGCCGAGCCCCAGCAGCGGCAAACTTCCCAGCGGCCGAGCGTCCGCAACCAGACGCATCACCACGGCTGCGGTGTGCCATCCACTGGCGATCAATCCACCGGGCACATGCGGATCGGTGTGCATGGGCTGCGGATCGAAGCGGCGCGCGAAATCGAGGATATCCGCCTCTGTCATGGTCAGCGAACCCGTTTGGGTCTTCTCGCCAACCTGGAGATCTTCTAGGTAACGGTCCCTCACAGTTTCAACAGGGCTCGTAGACGCTTGGTCTGGACGCGGCTTACTGGAATCTCAGTCTGCTTCTTGTCGTCCATGCGGAGTTGGAAACTGGATTTGAACCACGGGATCACTTCCTTAATCCGGTGGATGTTCACTAAGTACGACCGATGCACTCGCCAGAAGGTATCGGGATCGAGGTTGGATTGCAGCTCCTCGATAGTGCGGTAATTGGACTGGCCTTCGAGGTTGCTCGCGACCACCGTGATCAGGCCGTCGTCGATGGTGGCGTAGACCACATCCTGCGCGTCCACGATGAAGTTACGCTGGTTGCTGCGAACCAGGAGCTTACTGCGCTGTAGTGCCGGCTTGGGTGACGCCGGCTCAGGGGGAGCACCTTTATTCCGATCGCTGACCGCTTTGCGTGCGCGTTCTATGGCTACCGTCAACCGTTCCTTGTCGACGGGCTTCAGGACGTAATCGAGCGCCTCCCAGCGGAACGCCTCGACGGCGTACTGATCGTAGGCCGTCGCCATGACGAAATAGGGCAGGGGAATATCCTGCTCGCGCAGTTTTCGGATGACGCTCATGCCGTCCAGACCAGGCATCTGCACGTCCATGAACACCAGATCCGGCTCCAGATCCTGGATCAGCTTGAGCGCCTCGAGACCGTTGGAAGCCGTGGCGATGACGTCGATGTCGGGGAACTCCTTGAGCTGGTAGGCCAGCTCCTCGGAGGCGAGTTTTTCGTCGTCCACCAGGATCGCGGAGATGGTCGCAGTCGCGCGATTCTGCATGAGATGCTAGTATATCAAGACAGGTGTTTTGCCCTCGCGCGTCTTCGCCGCTTCCTGCATGATACGGCCCGAGACCAGTGCCGGTGTCCAGAGGACAAGCCCGATAGGCCCCAGTAGGCCAGGAGGAGTTGCAGTTGCCCAATCGCGATAACGTCCAGATTGCGCCCGCGGACGGAAAACTTGGCGTCTTGATTCCCGGTATCGGCGCCGTGAGCACGACCTTTATAGCCGGCGTCGAAGCCATCAAGCGCGGCACGGCGGAACCCATCGGATCGCTGACTCAGCTCGCGACCATCCGCCTGGGAAAGCGCACCGACGACCGTTCCCCGATGATCAAGGACTTTGTCCCGCTGGCCGGCTTGAACGACCTGGTCTTCGGCGGCTGGGACATTTACGAGGACACGGCTTACGAGGCGGCGGTCAACGCCAAGGTTCTCGAAAAGACGCAGCTTGAGGAGCTCAAGACGCCCCTTTCGGCCATCAAGCCAATGAAAGCGGTCTTCGATCCGGAATATATCCGCCGGATTAACGGCCCCAACGTCAAAGAAGCCAAGACCAAGATGGATAAAGCGGACATGCTCATGGAAGATATCGAGCAATTCCGCAAAACCAACAACACTGCCCGCAATGTGATGATCTGGTGCGGCTCCACCGAAGTATTCCACCGGCCTGCGGCGGTTCACAAGACGCTCAAGGACTTCGAGTGCGGGCTGATGCAGAACGATCCGGAAATCGCGCCCAGCCAGATTTACGCGTACGCGGCGCTCAAGTCCGGTGTTCCATTCGCCAATGGCGCTCCCAATCTGACCACCGATACTCCCGCGCTCCAGGAACTGGCGCGCGAGCGAAATCTTCCTATCTGCGGGAAAGATTTCAAGACCGGCCAGACCTTCATGAAGACCCTGATCGCGCCGGGCTTGAAGGCGCGGATGCTGGGAATTTCGGGTTGGTTCTCGACCAATATTCTGGGAAATCGCGACGGCGAGGTGCTGGAAGATCCGGGTTCGTTCAAGACCAAGGAAGAGACCAAGCTCAGTTCGCTCGAACAGATTCTTCAGCCCAAGCTGTATCCGCAGCTGTATAAGGATCTGTATCACGCCGTCCGGATCAACTACTATCCGCCGCGTGGCGATTCCAAGGAAGGCTGGGACAACATCGACATCTTCGGATGGATGGGGTATCCCATGCAGATCAAGATCGATTTCCTGTGCCGCGATTCTATTCTTGCCGCGCCCATCGTCCTGGACCTGGTTTTGTTCATGGATCTGGCCCAGCGCTGCGGAATGCGTGGCATCCAGGAATGGCTCTCGTTCTATTTCAAGGCCCCCATGACCGCGCCCGGACTCTACCCTGAGCACGACATCTTCATCCAATTGATGAAGCTGAAGAACACGCTCCGGTGGATGCGCGGCGAGGACTTGATCACGCACTTGGGCCTGGAGTATTACGACTGATCTCGTCTCGCGCGCGTCCGGCTTGCCCATGAATTGCCTCGTTATCGGAGGAACAGGATTCGTCGGCCAGACGCTGGTGGCAGAGCTGCTTAAGGCCGGCCACAGCGTTGCGATCATGCATCGCCGTGCCAAACATAATCTAGGCCGCAAGGTCCGCAATATCGTGGCCGACCGCAACGATGCGCAAGCGGTTCGCGCCGCGTTGGCTGGAACGAAGTTCGAGCTGGTCTTCGACAACGTCTACGACGGGGATCGTGGAACCACTGCTGGTCACGTGGAAGCCACAGTGCGCGCCGCGGGCGACAACATTAAGCGCTACATCTTCATGTCGAGCGTGGCCGCGTATGGCGATGGCCTGAATCACCATGAGGGTGACGCTTTGGCGCCGGATGACGCTCCGGAATTGTACGTTCGCAATAAGGCGATGAGCGAGCGGGCATTGTTCCGGCTGCACCAGCGCATCGGACTGCCGGTGGTGACGCTGCGTCCGCCGTACATTTACGGGGCGGGCAATCCGTATTACCGGGAAGCCTTCTTCTGGGATCGCTTGCGCGCCGGACGCCCTATTATCATCCCGGGCGACGGCCGCCGTCTTATGCAGTTCGTCTACATCAAGGACCTGGTCAAGGCAGCGATTCGTGCGATCGACGAGCCGGCCGCCGTGGGCCACGCCTTCAACGTCGCGAATTCCCGTCCGATATCCCAGACCGAAGCGGTGGATGCTTTCGCCAAGGCTTGCCGCAAGCAGCCCAAGTTTGTGCGCATCCCGCGCGAATACATTTTGCGCGCCGGGGGGCATCCCATGGGTCCCAAGCTGTACTTCGGAGTCTATTTCGACGTCCCGCCCATCACCCTGGTCACGGCCAAGGCTCAGCGGGTCTTGAAATTCAAACCCACGGACTTCGTCACGGGCTTAAAGGAAACGCACCGCTGGTACGTGCGCAATCGTGGCTTTCCTAAGCCGGATTTTGGATTTGAAGACGCCTTGCTGGCTAATGCACCAGTACTCGCTCCCGCGAAGGCTTAGCGCTTTTCTTAAGAGATCGCGGCTCCAGGAAGCGCGGTGCGAGAAATCGCAAGCGGCATCCCGAGCAGCGGAAGGGCCGCAGCAGGAATACTGATGCCACTGCGTCAATAATGCCTGTTGAGCGAGACCGGCGAACTTTCGCCGCGCCGCACCGGCTACACCCGGGCAACCTTAAACCTCTCAGGAAGCTCCGAATCAAAAACCCGGCCGAAAGCGAAAACAGGACGACTATAGAGGGGATAATTGCAAGATAACGGGGATCCATTGAATACTGCCTACTCCGCGCACCAATAGCAACCCTGATTCCAAAGCCAATCTGGTGCTAAGTTAATGATAACGCGGCAATATTACGATTCAGTGTGTTCGCAAAAGGAAGTCTCCTTAGCCGCAGGATCTGCACGGCATGGAAAGATTTTCTTGACGGCGGGCTCAATTCAGCCGTATGATTGAAACGAACGTATGACCGAAAGAGTAGATACCAAGGTTAGAATCCTGGACGCAGCGGAGAGGCTATTCGGAATGAATGGATTTGATGGCACGTCGTTACGTGACATCACTACGGCGGCCGAGGTCAATCTAGCGGCCATCAACTATCATTTTCAATCCAAAGACAGTTTGATAGATGCCATCGTGGCTCGCCGCATCGAGCCGGTAAACAAGAAACGATTCGAGCTGCTGAAAGCGGCCGGTCCGAATCCAACCGTCGAAGAAATTCTGACCGCGTTTATGGGCCCCGTAATGCGGGTAAAGGTGGACGCCGTGGTGCCGCTGATCGGAAGGATTCTTTCGAACCCGGAGCTGTTTGTCGAGCGCGTTTTCCACAAGCACTTGGCTCCGGTATCACAGCGTTTCATCGAGGCTTTGTCCAAGGCGTTGCCGGAATTGCCGCCCTCGGAGTTATTGTGGCGGCTGCATTTTTCGGTGGGCGTGATGACGCACACGATGTTGTGGGGAAGAATTTACCCCAAGATCACAAACGGTGTATGCGATATTTCAGACCGCGAGGCGCTGGTCGACCGGGCGGTGCGGTTTGTTGCCGCCGGGTTTAGAGCGCCGGCATCCAAAGGGAGTGACTGAAAAGATGAAGGGTAAGCGTCGTTTTTCCTGGCTTGTTCTGAGCCTGGTGGCATTTGTTCCGCTGGGTCGGGCTCAGGAGGTCATGCAATTAAGTTTGAAACGCGCCGTGGATATCGCGCTGACGCCGGAAGGCAGCGCCCGAGTGGCGCTGGCGGAGCAATCGGTCCGGGTGTCGGAAACGCACGTAAATCAGGCCCGCTCGGCCTTTTTTCCTAATGTTGATGGCGCGGTGAATGAACGCACGCAAACCGTCAACTTGCACACCTTCGGTTTCAATTTTGATTTTCCCGGATTCGCCATTCCGAGCATCGTGGGGCCGTTCAGCATCTTCGAGGCGCGCGCCTCAGCGCAAGTAACTGTGCTGGATTTCACGACGATCCGGAAATATCAGGCATCCCGCACTGGTTTGCAGGCCTCTAAGGCGGATCTGGATGTGGCTAAAGACCAGGTCAGCGAGCAAGTGGCGCGCGCCTATCTGGCGAGCCTGCGTGAGGACGCCGCATTCGAGGCCGCTCGCGCCAATGTGGAACTTTCCCAGGCTCTGGAGCGGCTGGCACAGTCGCAGAAGGATGCCGGCACGGGCACGGGTATCGAGGTCACCCGCGCCCAAGTGCAGCTGGCCAACGATCGCCAGCGCCTGACGGTCGCCGAGAATAATCGCCGCCGTGCGGTTCTGCAATTGCTGCGGGCCATGGGGCTGGATCTGAAAGTGGACGTGGCGCTGAGCGACAAACTGGCCTATCAGGCGGTGGACACAGGGGCGGTGGAAGCGCTGCTTGTAGCGGCACGCAAGGGCCGCTCGGACCTGAAGGCTCAGGAACAGCACCAGCAGACCGCCAAAATGAACTATTCGGCGGTGGAAGCCGAACGGCTACCCTCCGTTTCAGCATACGGCGATTACGGGACCATTGGAAATGAGATCGTGGGCGCGCATCCGACCCACACCCTCGGCGTGCAGCTCAAAGTGCCACTGTACGACGGCGGCCGGCGGTCTTCTCGAAAGCAAGAGAGCCTATTGCAGATGCGTGAGGAAGAAATTCGCACCCGCGACTTAGGGTTGCAGGTGGAACTGGATGTGCGCCTTGCGCTCGACAGTTTGCGCTCGGCCGACAGCCAGGTGCAGACGGCGGCTCAGGGATTGACGCTGGCGCAGAGCGAGCTGGAGCAAGCCCAGCGCCGCTATCAGGCCGGCGTGGCCAATTCGCTGGAAGTGACGGATGCTCAAAACCGTTTGGATCGCGCGCGCGACAACCAAGTCGACGCGCTCTATAACTACAACCTTGCCCGCCTGGAACTGGCTACGGCCACCGGCGCCATTCAGGAGTATGTCCAGAAATGAAGAGACGACGAGTAGTCCTGATTCTTCTCGTGCTGGCCGCCGCGGGCGGAGGCGCCTGGTACTGGTATTCGGGCCGCATGAACAACACGAATGCGATCCAGGTCTCGGGCAATCTGGAGCTCACTCAAGTGGACCTCTCCTTCAAGACCGCCGGGCGCATGACGGAACTGGCCGTGCGCGAAGGCGATTTCGTGAAGAAGGGCGATCTGATCGCCAAACTCGATTCGGCGCAGCTCGAGCAGCAATTATTGCGCGACCAGGCCGCCGTGGCATCGGCGCAATCTTCCTTACAGCAATTGCAGACCTCGATCGAGTATCAAGCCGCGACGATCGATAGCGACATCTCCACGCGCCGTGCCGAGTTGGCGCAGGCCCAGGCCAAGCTGGATGAACTGAACGCAGGAAGCCGCCCGCAGGAGATCCAGGAGGCGCAGTCGGCGGTGGCGGATGCGAAAGCCTGGAACGACCAGGCAAAGTCGGACTGGGACCGCGCGCAAACCTTGTTCTCGCGGGAAGACATTTCGAAGTCGCAGTACGATCAGGCCCGTGCAAAGCTCGACAGCACCGCCGCGCAGCTTCGGCAGGCGCAAGATCGCCTGGGGTTGGTCACAGAAGGTCCGCGTAAGGAAGAAATCGCGGGAGCACGTGCGCAAGTGGCCCGCTCCCAGGCAGCCGTGCAAACGGCGGAAGCCAATCGAATCGAGCTGCGCCGCAAGCAAGAAGAGCTCTCCGCACGCAGGTCGGAAATCGATCGTACACGTGCCCAGGTGGGCATGACGCAGACCCAGATTGCCGATTCGACGATCGTCGCGCCCATCGACGGCGTGGTGCTGGTGAAGTCAGCGGAAGCGGGCGAGGTGATCGCCGCCGGAACCACCATCGTCAGCCTGGGCGATATCGCACATCCCTGGCTGCGCGCCTACATCAATGAAACCGATCTGGGCCGCATCAAGCTGGGCGGGCAAGTCAAGCTCAGCACGGATTCGTTTAAGGGCAAGACCTATGATGGCCGCATCTCATTCATTTCTTCGGAGGCGGAATTTACGCCCAAACAGATCCAGACCAAGGAAGAACGCGTAAAGCTGGTGTACCGCATCAAGATCGACGTGGACAATGCGCATCAGGAACTGAAGAACAACATGCCGGTGGACGGGGAAATTCTGTTGTGAACATTGTTACAGCGCAGGGGTTGACGCGGCGTTTCGGCACGCTCACCGCTGTGAGTCATCTGGACCTGGAAGTTCAGCAGGGCGAGATTTTCGCGTTGGTGGGCCCGGACGGGGCCGGCAAGACCACCACCATGCGCCTGCTGTGTGGCCTGATGGATCCCACCGAAGGCAAGGCGATTGTCGCGGGGCACGATGTATCGAAAGAGCTCGACCAGGTGAAGGATCAGATCGGCTATATGGCCCAGCGCTTCGGCTTGTATGGCGATCTCACGGTCAACGAGAACATGGCGTTCTACGGCGATCTGTTTGGCGTGATCGGGCACGAACGCGAGGAATTGAGCGGCCGCCTGATGCAAATGACCCGCATGGAGCCGTTCGGAAAACGCCAAGCCGCCAAGCTTTCGGGTGGCATGAAGCAGAAGCTGGCTCTGATGTGCACGCTGCTGCACAAGCCCCGTGTACTATTTCTCGACGAGCCCACAAACGGCGTGGATCCGGTCTCGCGCCGGGACTTTTGGGCCATCCTGTATCAACTGGTGAGTGAAGGTCTGACCGTTCTGGTCTCCACCGCGTATCTGGATGAAGCCGAGCGAGCCAATCGCGTCGGCATGATGCATAAGGGCCGGCTGATCCGGTGCGATACCCCGGCGAAATTAAAGGAGAGCCTGGAGGAGACGTGTTATCGCGTCCATTTTGCGCATGCGGAAGAAGCGCGGCCGCTGCTGGAGCGGCAGCCTGGCGTGCTGGGTGTGTATCACGCCGGAATCGAATATCACCTGTTCGTGGACGAGCGCGTCACCAGGGTTGAGGATCTGCTGAAATTGACTCCGTTCACGTATCAGCGCATCGTGCCATCGCTGGAAGACGTGTTTATCGCGCTGGAGCGCAAGGAAGAAGTCGCCCATGCTGCCGCCTAAACCCAGCGACGGTCCCGCCGTTCGGATCGAGAAGCTGGTCAAGCGCTTCGGCGACTTCGTGGCGGTCGACGACGTTTCGATCGACGTCGCGCGGGGCGAGATTTTTGGCTTTCTGGGGCCCAACGGGGCGGGGAAGTCGACCACCATTCGCATCATGTGTGGGCTGCTGGCTCCCACTTCCGGCAGGGCCACCGTCGGCGGGTACGATGTCGCGACGCAGTCGGAACTAGTGCGCGAGAACATCGGCTATATGTCGCAGAAGTTCTCGCTCTACGAGGACCTGTCGGTGGAAGAAAACATCGAGTTCTTTGGCGGCGTGTATGGCGTGCCGCCGGATAAATTGCCGCAGCGGCGCGACTATGTACTGCGCATGGCGAACCTGGAAGACAGGCGCAAGGCCCCGACACGCGAGCTCCCTGGCGGCCTTAAGCAACGCCTGGCGCTGGGATGTGCGATCCTTCACGAGCCTCCCATACTGTTCCTGGACGAACCCACCAGCGGCGTGGACCCCGTCGCCCGCCGTAACTTCTGGGATCTGATTTACAAACTTTCTGAAGCCGGCCACACCATCTTCGTCACTACGCACTATATGGACGAGGCCGAGTATTGCCATCGCATCGCGCTCATGTATGGCGGACGTGTCATCGCACTCGGTTCGCCGACGGAGTTGAAGACCGCGTTCGGCGAGCGCCATCTGCTGATGCTTGAGACCACCGACCTGTTGGGCGCCATGAAGGCGCTGCGAGGCCGACCGGCCATCGTCGACGTCGCGGTGTTTGGAAGCGGGCTGCACATCAAAGTGGACGACGAAACGCGCGCGATTCCGGAAATCCAGTCGGCGCTCAGCGCGGCCGGAATCAAGATCGGCGCGTTGGAGCCGATTCCTCCATCCATGGAGGACGTATTCGTCGGGCTAATCGAAGAACAAGAGCGGGCAACGGTATCCAAATGAACTTTCGACGCACCAGCGCGATGGCTCGCAAGGAGCTGCTGCACATCATTCGCGATCCGCGCAGCCTGATGGCCGCGCTGACCCAGCCAGTTCTGGTGCTGCTGCTGTTCGGATACGCGCTCAGCCTGGACGTCGACCGCATCCCGACCATGATCTATGACGCCGACCACAGCGCCGTGAGTCAGAACCTGGTTCAGGAATTTCGCGGGTCGAAATATTTTCAGATTGTCGATGAGGTCGATTCCTACAAGCCTATAGAGCGCGCCATGGATCAGCGGCGAATCCTGGTGGGCGTGGCGATTCCGTACGATTACTCGCACAATCTTCTTTCCGGCAAGGAAGCACCGGTGCAAATTCTATTGGACGGGACCGATTCGAACACGGCTTCGATCGCCATGGGCTACGCCGAAGGCCTGGTCCAATCCTACGCGGGGCACGCCCGCCAGGATGCTCAGAGTATGCGCTCGGGCAGCGTGCTCCAGCCTCCGGTAAATACAAGTGCGCGCGTCTGGTACAACCCCGATCTGCTTTCGCGAAATTTCATCGTGCCGGGGCTGATCGGTGTGATTACGATGATCATCGCCGCGCTGCTCACGTCGCTTACTATCGCGCGCGAATGGGAGAACGGCACCATGGAACAGTTGCTCTCGACGCCGGTGCGTCCCATCGAAATGGCGCTCGGAAAACTGTCGGCGCATTTCCTGCTGGGGTTGGTGGACATGTTGATCGCGTTGTTCGTGGGCGTCGTCATTTTCGGTGTGCCGCTGAAAGGCAGCCCGGTACTCCTGCTGTTCTCGGCGTGCGTGTTTCTGTATGGCGCGCTGGCCTGGGGACTGTATATTTCCGCCATGTTCCGGAATCAACTCGCCGCTTATCAGATGGGAACGCTAACGTCATTCCTGCCGGCGTTCCTGCTGTCAGGCTTCATCTACCCGATCGCCAATATGCCCTGGATCATCCGTGTGATTTCCTTTGTCATCCCGGCCCGCTACTTCATCGACATGACCAAAGGGATTTTCCTCAAGGGCTTGGGGTTACGCTACCTGTGGTTCGATCTGCTGTTGCTGATCGTCTATGCCGTAGCTATCTCGTTCCTGGCAGTCCGCAAACTGAGGCAGAAAATCGCGTGAGAGATACACAATGAAACAACGCCTCCGCGCCATGATTCGCAAGGAATTTCTGCAGGTCTTTCGCGACCCGCGCATGCGCGGCATGCTGTTCATTCCGCCGCTAATTCAGTTGCTGATTTTCGGTTACGCCGCGAACCTGGACGTGAACACCGCAAGGATCGCGTGGATGGATCAGGATCACAGCCCGCAGAGCCGCGAGCTGTATTCGCAGTTTTTGGGGTCCGGACGATTCATCATCGTCGCGATGCCAGAAAACGAGAAGCAAATGCAGGATGAGATGGATCGTGGCCAGGTGGACGGAGTGATCCGGGTGCTGCCGGGATTCGCCCGCGATATCGAGCGCGGCCGTTCTACCAGCGTCCAGGTACTGCTGGATGGAAGCAATTCGAACGCAGCCTCTATCGTTTCCGGTTTCGCTGGCCAGACCATCGCTCGCTTCACTAGCGATGTAATGGCGGATCGGCAGCGGCAGAAGCTGGTTTCGGCTGGTGTGCCCCTGCATCCCGCGGTTCCCCAGGTCTTCACCGAAGCGCGGGTCTGGTTCAATCCTGACCTCAAGAGCCGTAATTATTTCATCCCCGGCGTGATCGTCAACATCATCATGCTGGTGACTCTGTCGCTGACCACTATGGCCATCGTCCGGGAAAAAGAGCTGGGCACCATGGAGCAGCTTATGGTGACGCCGATCCGCCCAGCCGAACTGATTCTCGGTAAGACGCTGCCCTTCGTTGTAATCGGTTTCTGGGACATGCTGCTGGTGTTGGGCGCATCCTTGCTGATATTTCGGATGCCTTTCGCGGGCAGCTTCTGGCTGTTATGCCTGGCGTCTTTGCTGTTCATCCTGACCACGCTCGGCGCAGGGTTGTTGATCTCGACCATCTCGCACACCCAGCAGCAAGCCAACCTGGCGACGTTCCTCTTATTCCAGCCCTTCCAGATGCTGAGCGGCTTCACGTTTCCGATCCGCAGCATGCCGCAACCGGTGCAGTGGTTCACGTTTATCAATCCCATGCGGTATTTTTTGGAAATCGTGCGCGGCATTTTTCTGAAAGGGTCGGGTTTCGATACCTTGTGGCCGGAGCTGCTGGCCTTAGGCGTTTTTGGCGTGACGATCCTGTGGATCAGCGTCCTGCGCTTCCACAAGCACCTGGAATAGGTCGGGGCGGGTCCCCTGGTACACTGAAAATACATGGATTCCCGCCGGAATTTCGTTGGGAAGGTCGCCTACGGTCTCGCCGGGACCCTGGCTGCGGGACCAGCCCGTGTGTTCGGGGCCAACGACCGCATCCGCCTCGGCATCATCGGCGCAGGCGACCGCGGCATGGAACTGGTCAACCACATCCGGGCATGTCCGAACACCGAGGTTGCGGGATTCGCCGACGTCTTTTCCAGACGTTTGGAAACGGTCGCTGGAGTGGTCCCCGGCGCGTCGGTCCATCCAGATTACCGGGGTCTGCTCGACGATACTTCCGTGGACGCGGTGATCATCGCGACTCCCCAACATCTTCACTCGCAACAGTTCTGCGATGCGATATCGGCCGGCAAGCACGTGTATCTCGAAAAGGCAATGGCCCTGAGTGTGCCACAAGCCAAGCAGATGCGCGCGGTTTACGAAGGCGACCGCCGGCGTCACGTGGTCCAGATCGGACACCAGGCTTGCTCCACCGGGCACGTGACGGACGTCCGCCAATTTCTGTCTCGACCCGATCGTTTGGGAAAGATCACGGCGATCAGCATGCAGATGCATCGCAACACGCCGGTCAGTAAGCCGCAATGGGCCCGGCCGGCGCTACTCACTCCGGATCTCACGCCCGACCGCCTGGACTGGGCGGCATTCCTGGGCGATGCGCCTTCGCGTGAGTTCGATCCGAATCGCTTTGTGCACTGGCGATATTTTTGGGACTACTCGGGTGGAAGCGTCTTCGAGCACATGAGCCAGCAGTTGAGCTTCTGGTATGGGACGCTGAATCTGGACATTCCGCAATCGGCGACCATGAAGGGCGGCATTTACCTCTGGAAAGACGGCCGCCAGGTTCCCGATACCGTTAGCGTGACGCTGCAGCAGCCTGAAGAGATCCTGGTCAGTTGGGTTTCGGGCCTGGGCAACAACCAGTTGGGAGTAACTGAGGACGTGCTGGGCACGCATGGATCGATCGCTCGCGCGAGCCAGGTCCGCTATGTCCCGCAGAAAGTGAATCGCCCGGACCTTCAGGAAGCCGTCGGCCGCACAGCTCACGTCCCGCAAGCGCATCTGCAGAATTTCCTGGATTGCGTCCGCGTAGGCGGTGAGCCGAACTGTCCGTTCGAACTGGGCTATCGCGTTTCGATCGCCTGCCGCATGGCTGTCGACAGCTATCGCGAAGGCCGTACGGTTCGCTGGGACCAGCAGCGCGAAGAGATCGTCTAGTTTCGGCAACCCATGGATTTCGGATTCACCGAAGAACACCACCAGCTTCGCAAGACCATTCGAGCGTTCACGGAAGCCGAAATGCTGCCGCACGTCATGGAGTGGGATGAGTCGCAGCAGTTTCCAGTCGAGATTTTCCGCAAGCTCGGCGACCTGGGTGTGCTCGGTGCCGTATTTCCGGAAGAGTTGGGCGGGTCGGGCTATAGTTACGTCGACTACTCGATCCTGGTCGAAGAGCTGGCCCGCGTGGATCCTTCTATCGCGCTGAGCATCGCGGCGCACATTTCGCTGTGTGCCAATCACATTTATCTCGCTGGCGATGATGCGCAACGTCAGAAGTACATTCCTAAACTCGCGTCGGGGGAACTGATCGGGGCGTGGGCGCTGACCGAGCCCGAATCGGGTTCCGACGCTGGAGGGACTCGCACCGCCGCCGTTCGTCAGGGCGATTGCTGGGTGCTGAATGGCAGCAAGACGTTTATCACCAACGCGCATACGGCCGATGTTTTCGTCATCATGGCGATGACGGACCGGGCCCAGGCCACGCACGGCATCTCGGCGATCATCGTGGAGAAAAACACCCCAGGATTCCGCGCCGGCAAGAAAGAAAATAAACTGGGCATGCGCTGCTCGCCCACAGGCGAACTGATCTTCACCGATTGCCGCGTGCCCGCCGCGAACCTGATCGGCAAGCAAGGCGAGGGATTCATCGATAGCCTGCGCGTGCTCGACGGCGGCCGGATCTCGATTGCTGCGCTGAGCGTCGGCATCGCGCAAGGAGCCTACGAAGCGTCGCTCAAGTACTCCAAGCAGCGCAAGCAATTCGGACGCTTCATCTCGGAATTCCAGGCGATCCAGAACAAGCTGGCCGATATGGCCACGGAGATCGACGCTGCACGGTTGTTGACACTGCGGGCGGCCTGGCTCAAGGACTCCGGAGCGCCGGTGAACAAAGAATCGTCCATGGCCAAGCTGTATTCGTCTGAGGTAGCCGTGCGCGTCGCCAATGAAGCGGTCCAGGTCCACGGCGGATACGGATTCATCAAGGATTATCCGGTCGAAAAGTTTTACCGCGACGCGAAGTTGTGCACCATCGGCGAAGGCACCAGCGAGATCCAGCGCATGGTGATCGCGCGGCAGCTGCTCAAGAGCTGATTTGATGACCAACGCCGCGCAGAAAATCGTCGACGGCGACCTGCGCGCCCTTGCTCGTGCCGCCACCTGGATCGAAAACCGCAGTCCCGAGGCCGAGCCCTTGCTGCGCGAACTGTTTCCGCATACGGGCCGCGCCCTCATCCTGGGTGTGACCGGACCTCCGGGAGCCGGGAAGAGCACGCTATGCGATCAGCTTGCGCGCCTGATTCGTGGGGAAGGGAAGACGGTCGGCGTGATTGCTATCGATCCCAGCAGTCCATACTCCGGCGGGGCCGTGCTGGGCGATCGCATCCGCATGCAGGAGCATCATGCCGACCCGGGCGTGTTCATCCGTTCCATGGCGACGCGCGGGTGGCTGGGCGGTTTAGCTCGGGCCACGACCGAAATGACGATGCTGCTCGACGCGGCGGGGCGCGATGTGGTGCTAGTCGAAACGGTCGGCGTCGGCCAAGACGAAGTCGAGATCGCACGTCTGGCCCACGCCACACTGGTGGTGCTGACGCCCGGCGCGGGAGACGATGTCCAGATGCTCAAAGCGGGTATCATGGAGATCGCTCAAGTGTTTGTCATCAACAAGTCCGATCTCCCTGGCGCGGATAAACTACAGCGTGAAATCCATGCGGCAATGGGTCTGGCGCACGGCCCGGAAGTCGAAGTCGTCAACACGGTGGCACTTGAGGGGAAGGGCGTCGCGGAGGTGCTGGCCGCTGCCAGACG
>Ga0105246_10001136_pt1 | contig 15432 bp, 14 predicted proteins | sample KBSM64metaG_FD_99694 | JGI IMG/M metagenome (GOLD analysis project Ga0105246, IMG submission 99694) | Miscanthus rhizosphere microbial communities from Kellogg Biological Station, Michigan, USA - KBS M6-4 metaG | ecosystem: Host-associated > Plants > Roots > Rhizosphere > Soil | place...
AGACGCCGGTCGCCGCCTGATCCTGCGCTGATCCCAGGGCCTTCCCCCGTCGGCGGGGGAAGGCCCTGCACGTTCAAGGGCCCTGCGCGGCCAAGGACTGCGGCCGGGTGAACGTCCTGTGCCGATCGCATGCGCCCCCCATGAAACTCCCGTCACAGCCCCGGCGTACGCTGTATGGCTGTCATGGCCGCCCTTGCCGCTCCCTCGCGACTTCGCGGCACGGTCCGGTCCACGGGGGAGTCACGGGGAGTTCGCGGTGCTGGAGAGTGTGGGGCTGCTGACCGGCAGCCCATGGATCTACGCCATGGTGGCGCTGTCGGTCCTGCTCGACGTGTTCGTGCCGGTCCTGCCGAGCGGCGTGCTGGTGATCACGGCCGCCACGGCGGCAGCCGCGGGCTCGGCGAGCGGCCGGGTACCGCACGCGGTCCCCGACATCCTGGCCCTGACGTTCTGCGCCGCCACCGCCTCCGTCCTCGGCGACCTGGTGGCGTACCGGCTGGCCTGGCGCGGCGGGGAACGCCTGGACCGCGCCATCGCCCGCTCACGCCGGCTGACCACCGCGCAGGAACGTCTCGGCGCCGCCCTGGCCCGCGGCGGCGGCGCCCTGGTCATCCTCGCCCGGTTCGCCCCGGCCGGCCGCTCGGTCGTCTCCCTCGGCGCCGGCGCCGCCCACCGCCGCGCCCGCGACTTCCTCCCCTGGTCCGCCCTCGCGGGCCTGACCTGGGCGACGTACAGCGTGGCGCTCGGCTACTACGGCGGCCAGTGGCTGGGCACGACCTGGGTGGCCACGGCGGTATCGGTGCTGGCACTGTTCGGAGCGGGGGCAGGAGCGGCGTATGTGATGCGCCGGCCGGCGAAGGCGTCGTAGGTCCTGCTGCGAGACCGCGGAGTCCGGAAGCGCCCTCAAGGGCCCGGGGCTGTATCAATTTGCGGCTCCGCCGCGATGGGGGTCCCCCCCGCTCGAGCGAAGTCGAGAGTGGGGGAGCGACCAGCCACGACGAACCCGCAGACGCCGAGGGCGTCGCACCCCCACGGCGGAGGCGCAGGCAGCCGCCAAAGCTAGGCGGAAGCCTTCTGCCCCCGCACCTCGAGCCCGGCCAGCAACTCGGCCGTGGCCTCGGTGACCGCCTCGACGGCGCGGTCGAAAACCTCCCGGTTGTGCGCGGCCGGCGCCCGAAAGCCGGACACCTTCCGCACGAACTGCAGGGCCGCAGCCCTGATCTCTTCCTCCGTCGCCTCTTCGGGCAACGCGGGCGGGCGAAGTGTCTTGATGCTCCGGCACATGGGACCAGTCTCACGCACTTCCGCAGCGCCTGGAATGATCCGTTGCGAGGCGGCCACCGTTCCGGGGCCGACCGACGAAGGGAACAACACAATCATGGCGAACGAACTCACTGTTGCCGTCCTCGGCCCCGGCGGCATCGGCGGCCTGCTCGCCGGGCTGCTGTCCCGCGCCGGCCACCGTGTGATCTGCCTGGCCGGCGAGGCCACCGCCGCGACGCTGCGCACGGACGGGATCCACATCCGCAGCGGACTGTACGGCGACTTCACGGCCCGTGTGGATGCGGACACCGCCCTGCGGGAACCGGTCGACGCGTGCCTGGTCGCGGTCAAGCACACCTCCCTGGACGCCGCCCTCGACCGCGTCCCGCCGACGGCCCTCGGCGACGCCCTCCTCGTACCGTTCCTGAACGGCGTCGAACATCCGGCCACCCTGCGCGCCCGCTACCGCCCCGACCTGATCGCCCCGGCCGTCATCCGCGTCGAGTCGACCCGGGTCGCGGCGGGAGTGATCGAGCACGGCAGCCCCTTCGCCGAGATCGACCTGACCGGCGAGGGAGTGGACCGCGGCCGGCTCGACTCCCTCGCCGAAGCTCTCGGCACCGCCGGTCCGGCCACCCGCGTGCTCGACGACGAGACGGCCGCCCTGTGGGCGAAGATGTCGTTCCTGGCGCCGTTCGCCCTCCTCACCACCAGGTACGGCCTCCCGCTCGGCGACGTACGCACCCGGCACCGCGACGAGCTGACGGCCCTGGTGGAGGAGACGGCCGCGGTCAGCCGCGCAGGCGGCGGCCCGGCGGATCCGGCCCAGGCCCTCGCCCGCTACGACGCCTTCCCGCCTCAGACCAAGTCCTCCATGCAGCGCGACGCCGAGGCGGGCCGCCCGCTCGAACTGGACGCGATCGGCGGGGCGTTGCTGCGCGCGGCCGAGCGGCACGGGGTGAGTGTGCCGGTGACGGCGCGGGTGGTACGGGAGTTGAGGGACGGCAGCCGCTAGACGCCGGTGCGGCAGGGGCGGAGCGGTCCCGTCATCCGGGCCGGCGTATGGACTGCAGGTCCACCTGGGCCCGGGAGTGGCGGGGCGGCACGGTCTGGGAGACGGGGTGGGGGGTGCTGCCCGAGTGCACCGTCATCTCAGGGCTGTTGGCCCGACGCGGCAGCCAGAAGCCGCCCTCGCCCCAGGGTTCCAGCCGCATCTTCTCCACGTCCGCGAAGTCCATGCCGCCCACCATAGGAGCCGGGTCCGACAACGCCCCGGCTCCACCGATGTCCTGCGCATCGGCCCCCGTGCGACCCCCAGGACCGCGGCCGCGGCCGGCTCCGCCGGCGTCGCCCCTCGGCGCCACCCGCTCGGGAACACCCGTCCGCATGAACCCCGGGAAGGAACTCGCATCCCAAATTCGAACAGGCGTAGCATTGTGCCGTGGCTACGACCTATGACTTTCCGAGTGACCTCCTCGCCGGTCAGGAGGAGCTGCATCAGGTCCGTTCGGAGCTGTCGGCCCTGCTCAAGCGGCTGCCCTGGTCGGTCGAGCCCCTGGACGGCTTCAGCGACACGGGCGGCTGGCGCAAGGTGGAGCGCCCCGCCTCCCCCGGATGGACGGCCGACGAACAGGCCGAGGTGGAGAAGCTCCGCCAACGCGAACACGAACTCGCCGTGTTCGTCAGCACCCACCGCTTCTGGGCGGAGGTCGCCACCGGAGAACGAGTGGACGCCCGCACCAGGCTGAAGCACGCACACGAGGCCTGATCGACATGACGCAAGAAGACCCCGGCCATGATCGGCCGGGGTCTTCTTCCCGTGTGGGCGCGGACGGTTTCGAACCGCCGACATCCTGCTTGTAAGGCAGGCGCTCTACCCCTGAGCTACGCACCCGAGACGAGTCGACAGCCTACCTTGCCCGAGGCAGTGCCCTGCAAACCCGTATCGGGAGGCAGGCTCGTACGGGGGCTAGCCCCACCACGGATCCGGGAGCCGCCCGGATCCCCCCGCGTCCCCCCGCTCCGTACGGTCGAAGGACTTCAGCATCCGTCCAGGGGGAGATCGTCATGGCTCGCGTCCGTACCCGTCCCGTCGTCGTCCGCACCGGTCTCGCCGCCGGAGTCGTCGTGGTGCTCGTCGGGGGTGTCGCCGCCTGTGGGGCTTCCGCGGGGGACGACAAGGATCCCGATCACCGGTCGTTCGCGCTGACGGGGCACACCCTCACCGTCGACTCCGACGACTCGGCGCTGGAGATCGTCGCCGCGGACGGGAATCCGGCGGGGAAGATCGAGGTCACCCGGTGGTTCCAGGGCACCGTCGCCATCGGGAAGGACCCGAAGGTGAGCTGGAAGATGGAGGACGACCGGCTGACGCTGCGGATGAAGTGCTCCGGTGTCGTCGCCGACTGCTCGGCCAGGCATCGGATCGAGGTACCGCGCGGGGTCACCGTGAAGGTCGAGGACGGGGACGGGAGCGTGCGGGCACGGGGCTTCCAGGATGCGCTGAGTATTCGTACGGGGGACGGGTCCGTACATGTCACCGACTCCACCGGGCCGCTGGACGTGCACACCGGGGACGGGTCCGTGCATGCCGCCGTGTCCTCGCGGCGGGTGCGTGCCGAGACGGGCGACGGTTCCGTGGACCTCGAACTCGGTGCCGTACCGGACCTGGTGGACTCCCGCAGTCACGACGGTTCCGTCACCGTCGCGCTGCCCAAGGCCACGTACCGGGTGACGACCGAGACGGGCGACGGCTCGGTGGATGTGTCCGTGCCGCGGTCCGACTCCAGCTCGCACGTGGTGTCCGCGCGTACCGGTGACGGCAAAGTCACCCTCAGGACCGCGAACTAACCGGCCCGTGTGTTCGTCCTTAACCGGTGGGAGAATGAAACAAGGCACCGGCCAGGACGGATGACAGTACGGGAGAGGGATGTGACGGCGACACCTTCGCAGCCGTACTCGCCGTTGGTGCCGCGTGCACACCGTCAGGCGCTCAGGGATGCCGTCACGCTTCTCGCCCTTCCCCTGGTCGCCGCGCTGGCGCTGCCCGCCGCGTTCGCCGGCGGGGGCACCCGGCGCTGGTTCGGCGGGCGGGCCGAGAGTCAGCGGGCCGAGGCGCAGGCCGCGAAGGACGCCGCGGCGGCCGCGTTCTACGAGCTGGACACGGCCCAGCGCGATCTGCGGATCTCGATCGAGACGATCACGGCCGTGGACGACACTCCTGCCGCCCGGCGGGCGGTGTCCGACTTCGAGGCGCTGGGGCGGCGGATCGACGAGGCCAGCCATCGCTATATCGAGGCCGTCGACGCGCACGACCTCGACCGGGACGACCTGGAGGCGTCGGTCGCGGCACACGCGCGTACCGAGCTCACCAAGGCCAAGGACGATCTGGCGAACGTCAAGCGGGAGCTGGATCGTTTCGGTGACAGTCTCGGGCCGCTGCTCGGCAAGGCGGAGACCCAGCTGGCCCGGCTGGCTCCGGCGGTGGAGCGGGCGAGGCAGGGGCTGCTCGCCGCTTCGAACGCGCTGGATGCCGTACGGGAGACGAAGCTCAGGGCGGACGATCTCGCGGCCCGTCTTGCCGCCCTCGGCCCCGAGCTGACGAAGCTCAACCAGGGCGCCGGGCAGCACGGGGTGCCGCAGACGCTGGAGCGGGCCGAGCGGGTGGCGCGGGAGGCCGAGGCGATCCGGGTGGAGGCCGAGCGGCTGCCGCAGAAGGCGGCCGAGATCGACCACCGGCTCGTCTCGCTGCGCACGCGCGCGCAGGCGCTCACCACGCGTGCCGGGCAGGTCGATCCGGTACTGAGCGAGTTGCGGCGGCGGTTCGTGGCGGCCTGCTGGCAGGACCTGCAGCACGTGCCGCAGCAGGCCGCGGAGAACGTGCGCCAGGCGGAGCTGAAGCTGAAGGAGGCGCAGGCGGCGCGGGACGCCCAGCGCTGGCCGGACGCGACCTCGCTCTTGTCGACGGTGCGGGCGCTGCTGAACACGACCGACGAGTCCGTGTCGGCGGCGCGGGACCGGCTGCAGCGGCTGAACGCGGTGCAGAAGGACCCGCAGCAGGAGATCGACCGGACGCGGTTCGCGATCCGGGACGCCCAGCGGCTGGCGATGACGGGCCGGACGACGCCGGATCCGCGGCACGCGCGCCCGCTGGACGAGTCGGTGGCCCGGCTGGAGCGGGCGATCGCCTCCCTGGAGGGCCGCCACCCCGACTATTGGCACTTCCTCACGGAGACGGAGGCGGTGCGCGAGTCGGTGGCCCACGTGGTCTCGCAGATCCGGGAGGAGCGCGGGGGCGGCCATTGAGCCGCCGTCCCCTTACGCCTGCCTGCCAACTGCGACAGGCGTAGTACGCCGAGTTCGGGTACGAGGCGACCAGGCCGTCCGGCGACGGGCGGTAGGTGTCGCCGTCAGCTGCACGCCGCCGGTCGCCTTCAGTGCCGTCGCACAACGGACTCCGGAGGCGGTGGACTTGCCGGGTCTCACGGGGCTTTCTCCTTGCGGTGGGGGGTTGCTCACTTCACGACCGTCGGCCAGGCGGGCGACTGTGCGGGGTCCAGGCCGCGCAGTCGTGCCAAGGTCTGCGGCTTCTGCACGTCCAGCCAGCCGGCCAGTTCCTTGAAGGACACGCACTTGACGTCCTTCTTCGTGCAGACGTTCTTGACGATCTGGTCGACGGCCCTCATGTAGATGCCGCCGTTCCAGTACTCGAAGTGGTTGCCGATGAACAGCGGGGCGCGGCTGCCGTGGTAGACGCGGTTGAAGCCGTTCATGTAGGAGGTGACGGTCTGCCGTTCCCACTGGGGGTAGTCGGCGGGGTTGCCGTGGGTCTCGCCGTCGGACTGGTTGGACAGGAAGTTGAAGTCCATCGACAGGCCCTGGTAGTCGGTGCCCGAGTACGGGAGCAGTTGCAGCGGGAAGTCCCAGACGCCGTTCTTCTTGGTGGGCCAGATCTGGAAGTCGCCGGTGGAGGAGGCGTCGTAGCGCCAGCCGTAGCTCTTGATGGCCTTGAGCAGGTTCTTCTGGCCCTCCAGGCAGGGGGCGCGGCCGCCGGTGACCTCCGTCTTGAAGTCGAAGGGCAGGGCGGGGACGTCGCCGAAGCCGGTGTTCGTCTTCCACCTCTCGGCGAACGCGTAGAACTGGTCGATCTCGCTCTTCCACTCGTCGACGCTCCAGTCGCCGCCGCCCTTCGTGCCGCAGAAGTGGCCGTTGAAGTGGGTGCCGATCTCGTTGCCGTCCTGGTAGGCGAGGCGCAGTTGTTCCAGCGTGGTGCGGATGTGGTCGTCGGTGGCGTAGTCGATGGCGGCGGAGCCTGGCGGGTGCTGGGGCGGGTGGTAGAGCTTCGCCTTGTTCTTGGGCAGCAGGTAGAGGCCGGTGAGGAAGAACGTCATGTGGGCGTCGTACTTCTTCGCCAGCTCCCGGTAGTGGGAGAAGAGATGGTCGCTACCCTCCATAGCGCCGTCCCAGGAGAAGACGACGAACTGGGGTGGTTTCCGGCCGGGCTTGAGGGGCTCTGCCTTCAACTCATCGTGCTGCGGTCCGGTGTTGGAGGTGGAGCCGTCGCCGAGGATCTTGGTCTTTCCGTCCCAGGTGGGTGACAGGGTGGGGCTGTGGTTGGCGGCCCTGGGGCTCTTGTCGGTGTCCGCGGCGGGCTGGGGCTGGTCCTGGCGGGTCAATATCAGGGAGGCGGCGACCAGCGAGGCCACCATCAGGAAGGGGGCGAGGGTCGTGAACCCCCAGGGGGTGCGGCGGTCGGGACCTCCGCGGCGTCGGCCGGTGGGCGGTTTCATGCCGGGCATGCGGTGTTCCTGAGGCATGCGGTGCTCATTCTGCGAGGGGGGTGGGGGGTGTGGCGCGGGCCTCGGGGTCAGCCGAGGCCCCTCGCGCCCGACCAGACGGCGTACGGGACGCTTTCGGTGTCGTCCGCGGTGGTGCCGGACTTGCCGGTCGCCGTGGCCGTGGAGACGGCGGGGTGGGCGGCGTGCAGGGAGTCGGTGAGCGCCTGGGAGACCTGTTCGGCCACCTCGGCGCCGATCGCGCGGCGCGCGATGGGGGTGGTCAGCGGGACCGGCGCGCCGTTGCGGGTGATACGGCGCACCGAGTACGGCTCGGTGTGCTTCCCGGCGGCGGCGAAGGTGACGTAGCCGCCGGCCATCCGGATGGCGCTGGGTCCGGTGCGGCCGGGGCGTGGGCAGGCGGGGCGTAAGCGGCGTAACGCCGCCCGGGGAAACCGCTTCGGTGCCGCGCGTCGGCGGCGTGGGCGGCCGCGGTCAGCCGACCGGCCACGTCGTTGTGCTGTCCCGATCACGCCCGGAAACTACCAACGATCTTCGCGAGTTCTCCACATGAGAATCCAACAGGAACGATCACATACCGAGCAGTGGATAACATGATGGACGCGTGACTTGGATCACACTCGCTGCTGCGCACCACCGCTAACCTGGTCGCATGCCTCGCTATGAGTACCGCTGCCGGAGTTGCGGCGACACGTTTGAACTGAGCCGGCCGATGGCCCAGTCCTCCGACCCGGCGACGTGCCCTGCCGGGCATGGGGACACGGTGAAGTTGTTGTCGACCGTGGCTGTGGGCGGTACGGCGAATGCACCCGCCGCTGCGCCGAAGGCAGCCGGCGGCGGGTGTTGTGGTGGAGGGTGCTGCGGCTAGGCAGGCCGGCGCGTTTGGCTGCGCAGGCCAGGGCGTTGTCTGCCGCGGGTGCTTCGTGGCTCGTCGCGCCCACGCGGCGGTAGCCGCATGTCAGACACGCCCCGCGCCCTAATGGGGCGCTGTCGTGCGGGTCGCCTTCAAGAACTCCCGGAGGATTCGCTCCCCCGCCAGCACTCCCCGCTCCGGGAGTGCCGTGATCGCCGGTGCCGTCCAGGCGGCGTCGGCCAACTCCCCGTGGCCCGGGCGCCAGCCGCGGTCGGCGGCGAGCAGCAGGTCGGCGTCGAGCAGCGAGTCGCCCGCGGCCAGCGTCAGGTCCGCCCCCGTGCGCCGGGCGACCTCGTGCATCGCCGCGCTCTTGGTCAGCGGCTTCGGGACGGCGTAGATCTTGCGGCCCTGCAGTGACACCGTCCAGCCGCGGTTCTCTGCCCACACCGCGAGTTCCTTGACCCACTCCTCGGGCAGCAGTTCCCGCTCGACGACGAGATAGGCGAAGAGGTCCTCGGCGACCCGGTGCTTGCGCACCCACTCCGGGTCCGTCGTGGCCAGCAGATGTTCCCGCACCTCGTCCAGCGGAGCGCACTGCTCGGCCAGCCGTGCCGTCACCTGCGCATGCCAGTCGAGGTCGGAGACGCCGTCCACCATCAGATGGCCGCCGTTGGCGCAGATCGCGTACTTCGGCGGCGGGCCCGGCAGGTTGATGCGCTGGTACTGCTTGCGGGTCCGGGTCGTCGTCGGCACGAAGACCGCCGCGTCGCCGAGATCGGTCAGCAGGCCGGCCGCCGTCTCCGTCATGAAAGACAGCGGCTTGGCTTCGTGCACCTCGACGCAGAGCAGCCGGGGCGCCCGCGCGTCCGGCATGGTCAGCGCGAGGGCCGCGGAGGAGTAGATGAGCGTACGGTCGAGGTCGCTCGCCACCAGCACCGGCATCAGACCGCCACCGCCTTGCCGTCGGCGCCCGTGGCGCCCCGCGTGTACTTGGGGTGGATCAACCCCACGCAGGTGTACGGCAGTTCGGCCACCTCTTCCACCGGCACTCCTCTCTGCTCGGCCAGCAGCCGGACGTGGTCCAGGTCGGCGCCCGCCCCGGCCTTCGCGAGGATCTTCCAGGGCACCCGGCGCAGCAGCACGCGCGTCGTCTCGCCGACGCCGGGCTTGACGAGGTTCACGTCGTGGATGCCGTACTCCTCACTGATCCGCTCGACGGCCGCCCAGCCCTCCCAGGTGGGCTCGCGGTCGCCGGACAGCAGCTCCTTGACCTGCGTGCTGACGGCGTCCGCGACCTCCGGGAAGCGGGCGGCGACGGCGTCCAGGAAGGCCACCGAGACATCGGTGCCGGCGAGTTCGCGGTAGAACTTGGCGCCGTGGAAGTCGTGCGGGCCGACCAGGTCCGCGCGCAGCACGGTCCGCGAAATCAGGCCCGAGACGGTGGAGTTGAGGCAGGCGGAGGGTATGAGGAAGTCCTCCCGGGTGCCGTACGTCCGCACGCACGAGCCCGGGTCGGCCAGCACCGCGATCTCCGGGTCGAAGCCGGTGATGCCGTCGGACGCCTCGAACTCCTCGATGGCGTCGGCGAGTTCGCGGGTGATGGCGCCCTTGCCGGTCCAGCCGTCGACGAAGACGACGTCGGACGGGTCGTGGTGGGCGGCCAGCCAGCGCAGCGCGTTGGCGTCGATACCGCGGCCGCGCACGATCGAGACGGCGTAATGGGGAAGGTCGAGTCCGTGCCGGAACTGGGCCCAGCGGCGCATCAGCACGCCGACGGGCGTGCCGGCGCGGGCGAGCGAGACGAGCACCGGCCGCGGCGACCGCTCGGCCAGCACGATCTCCGTCACCGCGCCGACCGCGAGGGCGAGACGCGCCGCGGACTCCTTCAGCGCCGCGTGGAACAGCTCCTGGTACTGCTCGCTCGGCTGGTACTCCACCGGCAGCGACTCCGCGTAGTGCGCTCCGCCGCTCTGGATGGCCTCCTCCCGCTCCTCGGTCGGCGCCTCCAGCGTCACGTCCGAGAGGTCCTGCAGCAGCCAGCCGACCTCCTCGGGCGGATATGAGGAGAAGGCGGGGCCGCGGAGGGGCTCGGGCAGCATGGAGGGCCTTTCGGGAACGTACAGGGGCTCTGGCACGTAGGAGGGCACGACCGCCAGCAGAACATGCGGGGCGTGGGCGGCCAGCTGGGCCAACAGGCCGTCCGGCGCGTGCAGTTCGGGGGTGTCGGCGGCCGAGTCGACCACGGCGACCACCGCGTCGAAGCCGGCACCGGCCACGTTGTAGGCGTAGCGCTCGCCGGGGCCGTCGGCCGGGTCGTCGTGGGCGGGGAAGACCACGCGGCTGCGTATCGCGTAACCGGGGTCGTCGACCGCGAGGACGGGTGAGCGGGTGGTCGTGGAGTACCGCACCTCGGCGTCGGCGACCTGCTCCAGCTCGCGGGCGAGGCGGAGGGGCGCATACATCAGCTCCTCGAAGCCGAGCACGAGTACGCGGCGCGCGTCGGCGGGGAGTGCCTCTGCGAGGCGGGCTGCCATCGCGGGCAGGGCGTTTTCGAGGCGGGCGCGGTGGGCCGGCGTGAAGCCGTGACGCCCCCCGTCGGGGAGGCCGTGGGGCCAGAACAGTTCCACGCGGGAGATGTGGCCACGGGGTCGCGTCTGCCGGGTGAGGTCGTCTTCCGGGTGCAGGTCGGTGGGGGTTGATCGCGCAGTTCCCCGCGCCCCTTGAAGGGGCGCGGGGCTGTGTCGATATGCGGCTCCGCCGCGGGGCGCGACAAGCCGCGACGAACCCGCAGCCGACGAACGCCCCGTCGCGGCACTCTCTGCCTCGTACCGCGCCACCAGCTCCTGCCCCCGCTCCAGCACGCCGTGAGGCAACCGCACCGTCCCGGAGGCGGCCGCCACCAGGTCGACCCTCGCGCCGATCTCCCGGGCAAAGTCAGCAAGGCGACCCGCATCCGCCGCCGACCGCATGTCGACCAGCGCCACCACCACATACCGCCGCCGCGGATACCGCCCGTGAAGGTCCCGGATGGTGTTCAGGACCGTATTACCCGTCGAGAACTCGTCGTCGACCAGCACCAACGGCCCGTCCCCCACCAGCAGCGCCGGATCCTCCGGCAGCAACAGGTGCGAGGTGGCATGCGAGTGCGACTCCTCGAAGCCGCCCGCCGGGGCGACCGAGGCGACCGGGCGCCGTGTGGAGTGCAGATACGGGGCGAGCCCCACACCGTCGGCGACCGAGTGGCCAAGGCCCGTCGCCGTCTCCGCGTACCCGAGGACGACCGCCCGGGCGGCCTCCTCCGCGCCCAAGAGCTCCCGCACCCGGCGGCCGAGTGCGAACCCGTACCCGTACACCACGGACGGCGACTGCGGCACATGCTTGCCGAGCACGTTGGAGACCAGCAGATGCGCCCGCTTGGGATTGCGCCGCAGGGCCAGCCCCAGCAGGTCGGTCAGCTTGTCGTCGCCCACGAGTTCGACACCGAGCCGCTCGGCGACCCACGTGCCGGACCAGACCGGGTTGTTCACTGCGTTGATCACTTGCCCCTAGATGTCTAGACAGTGCGGCTCAGCCGGGAATGCCCGCGGCGAGCAGGTCCACGAAGCTGACGTCCTCGCGGGCGACGCCGAACACCTCGGCCCGCAGCATGGTCCGCTCGGCCCATGCGCGGTGCGGCTTCACCTCGTTCATCTTGTTGGTGTAGGCCGACCTCAGTACACCCCCGCCGCCCCGCTCGGGCCGCAGGATGTCCGCGGCGTCGCCGAACTCTTCGTGACTGACCACGGACAGTGCGTGTACGGGCAGTACGTGGGAGGGGTGGATGCAGGTCTTGCCCAGCAGGCCGTTGGCCTGGTCCAGGGAGATCTCCCGCAGCAGCCCGTCCATGGCGTGCTCAATCAGTTTCTCGCGCAGCTCGACGGCCTGCCCCTCGAGGAACGGGCTGGTCCGCAGCATCGGCTTGAACATGCGCTCCGGGACCCGGAAGTACTCCCACACCGGCCCGGTCACCGTGAACCCGGTGCCGTCGGCCCGGCCCAGCAGGTTCACCACGTCGGAGATCACGGAGGCGACGACATGGACGTCGTACGCCGTCATGTCGGGGGCCCGGCGCAGGCCGTACGAGGAGCAGAAGTCGGTCACGCCCAGGCGCAGCGCGAGCACGCGGTCGCGGTACTTGTCGACGGCGCGGGCGATGCCCTCCAGGCTCTCCACCCGCGACTCGCGGTAGAGCAGCTCGGGCGACTCCAGCACCGGCATGGCGAACAGCCGGTGCCCGCTCGCGGTCTCGGCGCTCGCCAGGGCCTCCAGGAAGGGGATCCCGCGCTCCTCGGTGAACTTGGGGAGCACGAATCCGGACAGCAGCCGGACGCTCGCCCCGAGTCGCCGAACGAGGTCGGGGATCTGCTCGGGCGTACGGACCCGGACGAACAGCAGCGGCAGCTCGGTTCCGTCCCGCCCGGCCAGGTCGGCGAACTGGCGGACGAGGTTCTCCTCCCCCGCCACCACGTCCGCGTCGTCGATCGAGTCCTCCAGGCACAGCACCATCGAGACCACGCCGAGTCCGGCCTGCTTGACGATGTCGTCGGCGAGCCGCGATCTCGTGGCCGGACTGTAGAGCGTGGCGCCCAGGGCCGCGGAGAGCACCCGGGCCGGGGAGCCCGTGTCGAACTCGCACGGCTCCTGATGGAAGAGGCGCTGCCGCACCTCCGGGGCGATGTGCCCGAAATGACGCATAGAACTCCCCCGTGACGCCCGGTAAGGCCATGGATTCGGTAATAGGTGGCCGGTAATAGTACGTAGAGAGTCGTGTCAAAGGTTCCCGCAGGGCATGAATTTCTGGTAACTCGGCCATGTCGACGGCGATTCGACGCGCCGTCGGCACGGCCGCGGGTCCCCCACCCCCGCGTTGTCGTGATCAGGACCGAGAGGGCAGGATGACCGCATGACGCACGCGATGCTGAAGGGGTCGAACGTCCCGCTCGAGGCCACCACGGTGCGCGCCGTGCTGCGCTGGACGCCCGGGCAGGGGGTCCCGGACGTCGACGCCTCGGCGCTGCTCCTCGGCCCCGACGGTCGCGTGCGCTCCGACGAGGACTTCGTCTTCTACAACCAGCCCCGGCACCCCTCCGGGAAGGCGAGGTGGCTCGGCAAGAAACGTGTCGCCGACGGCCTCACCGACACGATCCAGACAGATCTGGCCGGAGTCGAGGCCGACGTCAGCCGGATTCTCCTGGTCGCTTCGGCGGACGACGTCACCTTCGACCGCGTACAGGGGCTGCGCATCCTGCTGTACGACGCGACGAGCGCGGCCGACGAGCCGCTGATCCTCTTCGACATCAAGCCCCAGACGGGCAAGGAGACCGCCCTGATCTGCGGCGAGTTGTACCGCCGTGACGAGCTCTGGAAGTTCCGCGCCCTGGGCGAGGGCTACTCGGACGGACTGAAGGGCCTGGCCACGGAATTCGGCATCTCCGTGGACGAGTCGGAGGCCACCGAGGACCCGGCCCCCGAGGTCTCCCGGCCCCTCCCCCCGGAACAGCCCACAGCGGTCCCCACGCAGCCGGCCTACGGCTACCCCCAGCAGCCCCCCGCGACCCAACCCGCCTACGGCTACCCCCAGCCCGCGGCAGCAGCCACCGGCTACGGCTATCCGCCCCCGGTGACGGTCCCGGCCCCGAACCCGGATTTCCGTCTCCCGCCGCAGGGCCCACAGTTCATCGGGCGTTAGGGGAGCGGCCTTCAGGGGTGCGGGGCCGTATCGACATGCGGCTCCGCGTGGGCGCGATCAGCCACGAACAACCCGCGGCCGCCCACACACCAACGCGCCCCGAGCTCCCGGGCGACCGGCGACTACTTCTCCACCGTGGACTTGTATCCCCGCCCCCACTGCAGCCCCCACCCGTACAACCGATCCAGCTCCGCCTGGAAGCCGTACACGAACTTCACCTCACGCCGCACCACCAGCTCCCCCTTCACGTTCTCGATCATCACCACCGCACATGACCGAGCCTGGGGATGCCGCTCATCAAGATGGATCTCGATCCGGGGCCCATTGCTCGGATACAGGGTGACTATCGCGTGCGTACGGTCGAACGCCGGCGTCTGGTCGTAGATGTACACGAACACCAGCAGCCGCTTGATCTCGTCCCGGTGGTCGAGGTTGACGTACATCGTCTCGCCGGACGCCGACCCGAACCGGTCGTCGCCGCTGAGCTTGACGTACGGCGGCGCATTGACGTCCCCGAGGTAGTTGCCGAGCGGCTGCACCACCCCCTTCGTGCCGTCCTGGAGCTCGTACAGGCACGCCAGGTCGAGGTCGACGTTGACCATGCTCTGGCCGTGCCCCATGACCTCCGCGGGCTTGAGCGCCTTGAAGGGGTGGCGGAACAGGGACTCCCGCTGCGAGCCGCCGATGTCGGACGTCCGCATCCGCCAGCTCAGGTTGACGCGCAGATGCCCGGTGGCCGCGCCCTGCTTGGTGAGGGAGACCTGGTGGTGCCGTTTGGTCAGCTCGATGGAGTTGGTGGACGCGCTGCCCGAGTCGAAGTCGGCCTCGCGTCCGCGCCAGAGTCCGTCCAAGAAGCCCATTCCCGCCCCCAGATTCACCCGGGTCCCCGCTGGACCCGGCTTCACTTGAAAAACCGGCGGGGCGGCCGGAGACCGGCCGCCCCGCACAGAGCGTTCCCTCACCCGCAGGTGCGTCACACCCCGGACGAGATCTCAGTCTTCTCGTCCGAGCCCGCCGCTTTTCCCTCGGCTTCCGCGAGCGCCTTGTTCCGGCGCACCGAGGACCAGAAGGACCAGGCGATCAGGACGACACCGACGAGGCCGGTGATGACCTCGTTGATCTGGTACTGGATGGTGACCATGAGGATCACGGCCAGCGCACCGATCGCGTAGTGCGCGCCGTGCTCCAGGTAGACGTAGTCGTCGAGGGTGCCCTGGCGGACCAGGTACACGGTCAGCGAACGGACGTACATGGCGCCGATGCCGAGACCCAGCGCCATCAGCACGATGTCGTTGGTGATGGCGAACGCGCCGATCACACCGTCGAAGGAGAAGGACGCGTCCAGGACCTCGAGGTAGAGGAACATGAAGAACGCGGCCTGGCCGGCGAGGACGACCGCCGAGCGCTTCTTGCCGGTGCGCGCGGCCTCTTCCTCCTCCTCGTGCTCCCGCTCCTCCTCTTCCTCGAGCTTGTCCTCGAAGTAGCCGGAGAGCCCGCCGACGACCATGTACGTGATCAGGCCGGCGATGCCGGAGATCAGCACCGTCTGCGCCTTGTCGGCGTGCGCGCCGCCGTGCTGGTGGGCGTGGGTGGCGAAGGTGAACGAGGTGATCAGCAGGACGATGAGGGCGATGCACACCGCCAGCATGTCGACCTTGCCGAGCTTGGCCAGCGGGCGCTCGATCCAGCGCAGCCACTGGATGTCCCGGTCCTCGAAGATGAAGTCGAGGAAGATCATCAGCAGGAACATGCCACCGAAGGCGGCGATCGCCGGGTGGGCGTCGGTGACGAGC
>Ga0105246_10001137_pt1 | contig 15431 bp, 17 predicted proteins | sample KBSM64metaG_FD_99694 | JGI IMG/M metagenome (GOLD analysis project Ga0105246, IMG submission 99694) | Miscanthus rhizosphere microbial communities from Kellogg Biological Station, Michigan, USA - KBS M6-4 metaG | ecosystem: Host-associated > Plants > Roots > Rhizosphere > Soil | place...
CCCAACTGATGTTGTTGCGGTCGAGATCGACCTCGTCGGTGCCCACGATGCTCACTACCCGTTCCGTTCCCTCCGCATTGGCATAGCGCACCGTCGCTCCGAAGAACGCCCTCGTCGCCGCCTGCCCCGTTCTGGGAGTTTCCGGGTCAACCACCTCCGCGGATTCGATTCGCTTCGTGAGAAAACGAATCCGTCCATCGATCTGGCGCAGCCGCCGCTTGCCGTACTGATAGTCGGCGTTTTCACTACGATCGCCGTTGCTGGCAGCCCACGTCACTACCTCCGTCACGGCCCGGCGTTCCCTGAGCAGAAACCGGTGCTCTTCTTGGAGACGCTGCAGCCCGCTCGGCGTTATGTAGTTCTTGCCTGGATTCGCGGGCTCGTCCGCTTTTGGTTTTCTCGTAGACCCTTTAAACATCTCGTAGTCCTTCCAGTGCAAATCCAGCGGGGCCACAGCACTCTCAGGGAATGGACAGTGCCGTGCTTTATTCGTTGTCGGATCGATTCTGCTCTGAAACTGGTATAGCGCTTGCGGAGCCCCGGAAGCGTTGGCCCGCTTGCCGCGATCCCGTCAAGAAGATGCTGACGGTTCCCAAGAGCCGGTTCCCCATCCGTTCGGCAAGCCCAAGCCACAAAAGAAAATGCCTACCAAGAGATCCCTCTAGTCGGGCGATATTCTTTCCAACGCGCGAATAGAATCCTTAACCACGTCTAGTTCGTCCGCGGTCATCGCATCTAGCTGTGCGATCCGGTGATCCCGCTCGCGTTCCTTCTCATCGAAATTCCGTCCGTCATCTGGCGGTTGTGTGTCGAGGAGTACTTGCAGATGATGTATCACTTTCCCCTCGTCGATGTCCCGATCTTTTCGAAAGAGATCGATCATTTTCAGGATGGCTGCATCGCGAGTCATCTTTACCGTTTTCCTTTTCTAACTTCACTCTCAACCGCGTGCTTATGGTTAGTCAAGCCGCGAACCTACTGATGCAATGAGAATCCGGACGGCAAAGCTGCCTCAAGATTGATTGGTTCTCCGCTGATGGGGTGGTGGAATTTCAGATAGTGGGCGTGCAGGAAATATCCTCCATCGCCGGGGAGGCCGGGAAGATTTTCAAGAGGCTGGCCGGTTAAGCCGTACAGAGGATCGCCTACCAGGGGATGGCCGATCGATGCCAGATGGATTCTGATTTGATGAGGGCGGCCCGAATTCAGGCTTACCTCAAATGTTGTGGTGCTAGTGGTGCCAATGGTGGCAATAGTAGCAAAGTCGCGTGAGATCACCCGTGCCAATGACTTTGACGGTTTGCCACCTGGCTTGGCGGCCCACACCGAACCGATGAGCGGGTGCGGTACCAGGCCGATGGGTGTGAGGATTTCGTAGGCGTCGTGCCGTGCAATGTTTTGAGCCAGCGCCCGATAGATTTTTTGAATTTTGGGTGTGTTCCAGTTTGCGAATAGATTAGAGGCCGCCTGCGGTGTTTTGGCGAAGAGGACAATGCCGGTGGTGGCTCGGCCCAACCGGTGGACCGGGTTTGCGTTGGGGGTTTGCTTTTGCACCAATCGCAGGAGCGTGTTTTCCATGAAGCCGCCGCCCGGGAGGGTGGGCAGCCCGCTGGGTTTGTTGACGGCCAACAGATGAGAGTCTTCAAACAGGACTTCGAAGTGCTGAGGGGAGTCTGGTTCGATCCAGGGTGGACGGTTCCAGACAAGGGTTTGGCCTGAAGTGATCGATTCGCTTCCGCAGGCGGTGACGCCATTGAGGGTGACTTCGCCGTTGTTCAGTTTTTCTTGCCATGCTTGTCGGGTTGAGTGGGGGTAAAGGCTTGCCAGGTGGGAGAGCAGGGTTTGTCCATGGTATTTACTGCTGATGATTACGGTGTAGGCATAGCCCCGGTTGAGCATGTAGTTTGAGTGTAAGCCTTGGCATCCGCGGCGCGGCGGCCTGAAGGCTTTTGCGATGCATCGGCGCGAGGGAGCCCATACTCGCCATGCAGCACAACGAAAGCCATTGCAATGTACGATAGGTAAATTCAGAAGCATGACTTCATGACTCTACTCACCCGATTGGAGCACTGGAAGGAACGCGGCGTGATATCGCCGGAACAGCATACGCTCCTGGCAGGCCTCTCGCGTGGAGAGCCCTTTTCCGTTTTCCTGGAGCTGAATAGTCTCCTCTATGTCGGGATTCTCGCCTTCGTCGCCGGACTCGGCTGGACCGTCAGCACCTGGTCGCAGCAACTGGGTGACGTACTGGTGCTGGCCGTCCTCTCAACAATGCTCGCCGCCTGTTTTTGGTACTGCTTTTCCCGCGTGCCCGCCTGGTCTCCTGGGGAAACGCCCTCGCCCAGTCTGGTCCTCGACTATGTGCTTTACCTAGGCAGCCTCATTTGGTCCGTGGAGCTCGCATACATCGAGACTCGATTTCACCTCCTTTCCGGCCAATGGGATTTCTACCTACTGGGGACCGCCGGCCTCTTCTTCTTCCTCGCCTATCGTTTTGACAACCGTTTTGTGTTGTCGTTCGCGTTGTCCTCGCTCGCCGGATGGTTCGGGCTCACCATCTCGCACTGGCCATCCCACCAGGACGAAACGTACCGGCAATATGCGATTCTCTATAGCTTGATCGTCGGTGGCGCCGGAGCCCTCCTTCAACGCCGCGGACTGAAACCGCATTTCTTCGGCACCTACCTGAACATCGCGGCCAACGTTCTTTTTTGGGCGCTGCTTTCAGGCGTCTTCAATCACGAAGGCTACTGGGTATGGTTTCTCGCGCTCCTTACCGCCTGTGGCGCATCTCTCGCCTGGGGCCTCGCGCGCCGGCAGTTTTCCTTCGTGGCTTACGCCGCCGTGTATGGCTACGTGGGCGTCAGTGCCATCCTCCTTCGCAACTTGAATGACGGCACCGCAATCCTGAGCTATTTCGTCGTAACCGGCATCGCCATGCTTGTCTTCCTGGTCCAGATCGCGCGCCGCTTCGGGAGGGAAGCGTGAGAGTATACAGCGCATCCGACGAAGAATCCGTGCGCGCCCGCGATCTGTTGAAGGACTGGGCCGGCGAAGGTTTTCTCACCGCTGCGCAATACCAGCAGATGGAACCGGAAACCGTCTGTGATCTGCGCCGGACCAACATTTTCCTGCGGATCGTCCTGTTCCTCTTTACGCTGCTCATTGTAGTCGCCGCCGTTGCGCTGTTCTTCGTGGTGGTTTTCTCGCGACCGGCAGAGCAAACCACCGGTGTCTTTCTGCTGATCTTTGCTCCTGCCTCCTATGCCGCCGCCGAGCTTGCCGTTTCCCAGGCCAGGCTCTATCGCTTCGGCATCGAGGAGGCCCTGGCCGCTTGCTCGGTTGGCCTTCTCTGCGCGGGGCTACAGGCCGTTACCAGGCCGGACGGAACCGATTTCCTCATTCCCTCTGCCGGAGCCATCCTTTCGCTGTGGGTTTGGCATCGATTCGGCCTCGCCTATGCATTGCCATCCGCGATGATCTTCGCCGTCTGGCTGACAGCCGACTGGACCTCGTCCCAAACGGCGCAGCATGTGATCGTCGCGGCGTTCTATGCAGCGGGCTTGATCACGGTGGCCGCAATTCGTCCGCGCCATCGCTTTACGTACCTGAACGACCACTATTCGATCGCCGAAGCGCTCCTCTGGCTCGGCATCTACCTGGCAATCAACCTGAAGCTTTCGTCGCAGCATCTGCTCGTCGAGTGGTGGGGCGGCTTTCGCCCAGCCGACGAGTTCTCAAGGCCGTTCTACTGGGCCACCTGGGTGCTGATCTGGTGCCTGCCGCCGATCGTGCTCGTGCGCGGCGTGCGGCTCAAAGATCGATTCGTCATCGCTGCGGGCGTTGTCGCCGCGTTCCTGACTCTGGTCACCAATAAGCCTTATCTCGGCTGGCCGCGGCACACCTGGGACCCGATGCTCCTGGGCGCGTTGTTGATAAGTGTCGTGCTCTTTATCCGGCGCTGGCTCGCCGCGGGGCCGGACGAAATTCGCCACGGCTTTACCGCCCGGCGCCTCTCGGGGAAGGACAAACGATGGATGAGCGCCGGGACCGCCGCATTCGGACTCGTGTCCCCGAACACGATCACGCCAAGCCCGCAAACAGGCACTCCCGACGTCCACTTCGAAGGGGGGCATTCGGGAGGCGGAGGCGCTAGCTCCGATTTCTGAAGCTGATCGTCGAGCAATTCCAATCTTCAAGATTTTTCCCGATCCCCGAACTTTCGCCTCACATCGAACAAATAGAAGTTTCGGCATAGCGGACGTCGCTATAGCCGCCTCTTCCGAGCCGCGAGAGTCATCGAGCGGTCGACGGTTGTTCGTCAAGTTCGCAGCCAACTTCACACAACGCCGTGTCCGGCCCACTTTGTCCGAGTAGCAGACGACACGGACGGAGCCCCAGGTCGCATTGATTCCTAAGGACGCGATTCTGTTGTATTCCGGCGGCAATGCTGAGATCTCGCGGAACGTGCTGGAATATACTGAGGTCTGTGCTGAAGTTAAAAATCTGGGCGCTCGCCGTGTCCGTGATCTTGTCCGGACCCCTTCTAGCACAGTGGCTCGGGTATCCGACGCCCGGTATTCCACGCACGCGCGGCGGCAAGGCGAATCTCAGCGCGCCCACGCCACGTGGCCGGGATGGCAAACCTGACCTCTCCGGTCTTTGGCTCACTGAACCCGCGCCGGTCGAGTTTCGGGGGGACACAAATCCTGAAGTCACCGCGCAGGGTGAAGAACCACTCTCTCTGTATTTTCTCAATATTCTGACCGATTTCAAACCTGGCGACGAGCCTGTCCGGCCCGAGGAGGCCGCCGCACTTCACGAGAGGCAGGCCAACTTCACTCGTAACTCACCGATTGCGCATTGCCTCCCCGAGGGTATGCCGCTGGTGGAAATCGCTCCCGCGCCGTACAAGATTCTCCAGCACACCGGTCTCACCGTAATGCTGTACGAGCGAGACACCACTTATCGCCAGATTTATACTGACGGCCGAAAACTCCCCGCGGATCCTTCCCCCACATGGCTCGGTTATTCTGTCGGACACTGGGAAGGGGATACTTTCGTCGTCGAGAGTGGCGGCTTCAACGCACGTGGTTGGTTGGACGCGCGCGGGCACTCGCACAGCGAGGCTCTGCATCTTACCGAGCGCTTTCACCGGATCAATTTCGGGACAATGCAGCTAGACCTGATCATCGATGACCCTCAGACCTACACTCGGCCGTTCAGCGTGCGGATCAACCAGCACCTCATGCCTGACAGTGACCTGCTCGAATCATTCTGCGCCGAAAACGAGAAGGACGCGGCGCACGAGGTGGCCAAGTAGTCGAACGGCGCATCCGGAGCGATAGGTAATGAGAAAACACTAGGCTGAGATCGTGAGATCAGACGAGTCGCAACTCCTTCGGGTGGGTTACGGGCGACTCGTACGGAGTTCGGATCAGCCATAACATGGGGCGAGAAGTCGGGTTCTGAGAAATTGCCTGATCGACCTGCGGAGGAACCCGCCCAGAGATCCGGATCCCAATCTCTCGAGTCCTTCTTCCCGACTCCTCCCACCCACTTAAGCCCTTCATCGCCCACTCATCCACTCCTCCCGGCCGTAAACTTCGAAATGAAGCTAGCAACCTGTGGGAACCGCTCGCCAGGGACGCTTAGTACTAAAAGGAGACACTGAAAAGCGCCATGGGAAGCCCCCCAAAAACTGCCTCCCTTTGTTTTCATCACCTTCCTGGGTTCGTTTTGTCACCACGTGTGTCCCCTCGCCAGGACATAAGGTCCAAGAAGGTTGACGGACACTGTCATGGTTCTGTTAAACTTGACCGAGATATTGATATGGGCGTCCTTAAAGACCGCCGTCTATCACTGGCAGCTTCGGCTGCCGCGCTGACAGCGGTAGCGATGGCCCTTACAGGCTGCGCGGCCACTACCCCGGCCAGCCAGACGCAGCGGTACAAGCAGTTCTTCTTGCCACCGCAGCAGGCCCAGCCTCCGGAACCGGTTCAGCAAGCCTTCGCCGATCCGCCCCGCCTGAGCCTGTACGCGAATGACTCCCCCGCCCTCCCCGCCAAGCCTGCCCCGATTCCCCGCCCCACCGATGCCGATTTCCTGATCCAGCGCGCTAATGAGCGCTTTGCCGCCGGCAGACGCGCCCTCCAGCAGGGCCACCCGGAAGAAGCCCGCCAGGAATTCGATCACGCCGTGGAGGTGTTGTTCAATGCACCCGAGAACCTGACCGGCCGGGCCTCCCTGGAACGCCGCCTGGAAGAACTGGTGGATGCGATTTATCGCATCGATCAGGACCAACTCGGATCCAGTGCCCCCGAAGAGCAGGTGTCCTATGAGAAGGCGCCCCTCGATGACATCCTGGACATGACCTTCCCTACCGACCCCAGCCTGCGCGGCAAGGTCCGGGAACAGGTCCGCATGACCGTGTCCCAGCTCCCCTTGGAAGAGCGCGATGCAGTCATCAGCTTCATTAATTTCTTTTCAAGTACCAAGGGCCGGCGCATTCTGCTCGGTGGGATGCAGCGCTCGGGTCGCTACAAAGCCATGATCGAGCGCGTTCTGGCCGAAGAAGGGCTTCCTGAAGAGCTGATCTTTCTGGCCCAGGCGGAATCTGGGTTCCTGCCCCGCGCCGTTTCGAATAAGTTGTGCATGGGGATCTGGCAATTCGCCAAGTTCCGCGGCAATGAGTATGGCCTGAAACAGACCCCGGCCACCGATGACCGCATGGATCCGGAAAAGGCCACCCGCGCGGCTGCCCGCCACCTGCACGACCTCTACGAGCACTTCGGCGACTGGTATCTGGCCATGGCCGCCTATAACTGCGGACCAGGCTGCGTGGATGCCGCGGTGATGCGCACCGGTTATGCCGATTTCTGGGAGCTTCGCCGCAGAAACGCGCTTCCCAAGGAGACCGCCAACTACGTCCCGGCGATTCTGGCCATGGTCATCATGTCCAAGAACGCGGCCGAATACGGGATCGGCGACATCGACTTTGAACCGGCTGTCACCTACGACAGCCTGGAATTGCAGACGCCCACGCATATCGGCCTGGTGGCCGCCGCCCTGGACCGGTCCGTCAGCGAGCTCAAGGAGCTGAACCCGTCTCTGATCAAGTCGGTAACGCCCGCGGGATTCACCCTGCGCGTCCCCAAAGGACAGTTACCCCAGCTGGAAGCCGCCCTCAAGGTGATCCCCGCCGATCGGCGCGATTCCTGGCGCGTGCACCGGGTAGAAGCGGGCGACACGCTCGCCGCGGTCGCCAAGCGCTACGGGACCACAGCTGACCTGTTGAGTTCTGCCAATCACGATGAGCTTCCAGGGGCCGGCATGTTCGCAGCCGTACCGGTATCCTATCCGGGCGACCGGACGCCCACGGTGGCTAAAGCGAAGTCTAAAGGCACGTCCCGCAAATCCGCCGTCGCATCCTCCAAGAAGGCTCCCGCGAAGAAGACGGCCGGAGCAACCGGGAAAGCCACTCGGACCCCTGCGAAACGCGCCTCCGGAGCTTAGTTCGTGCGCAGCCGCGCATTCGGACATTTCCCCCTTGCCTTCTGAACAAAACACGATATTCTAATTCTTGTCACGTTTTACCCAACGACGCTCAAATCAGGAGGCAGTCTGAATGTTAGAGTACCGGTTCTCGATGGAAGACGAAGACGACGACTTCGAGCAGGAATCCAACATCAATATGGATGATGACATCGGCGACTACGATGAGGATGACGACGAAGAAACGATCGTAGTGACCGAGACCGTGGTCTCGTCGGTCTTTCCGCCTCCCACGCCGGTGATCGACGTGCCTGCTTCCGAGCCGCCGCCTACCAAGAAGCCCGCCAAGAAGGCTGCCGCCGCTCCCGCGAAGAAAGCTGCTCCCGCGAAGAAAGCGGCTCCTGCCAAGAAAGCGGCTGCCAAGAAAGCTGCTCCCCAAAAAGCAGCGAAGAAAGCAGCAGCCAAAAAAGCGGCCCCCAAAAAAGCAGCTAAGAAGGCAGCTCCTAAGAAGGCCGTCAAGAAAGCAGCGCCGAAGAAAGCTGCCAAAAAAGCCAAGAAAGCCGACAAGAAGGCTAAGAAGGCCGAAAAGAAAGCCAAGAAGGCAGCTAAGAAAAAGAAGTAACGGGCGCCGCTACTTCTCGACGGCTCCGCGGCAGCGTTCGTAGAGCTGCAGCAGCGCGTCCACCTGGTCATCCGGACCCTTGGGCGTCTTCCCCCCAAATCCGGCTCCAGTCGACGTCTTGCCAATACCGGTGGTGTTGGCGACAAACTTCATAAGCTCCAGCGCGATCTCTTCCTTGCTCGAACCGGGGCGGGGTGTTTCCTTTTCATCAGGCATATAATCTCTAAGGTACCTGATTCGACGGAGATTCTACCGGCTGGCGGTCCACCAACCTTCCGACGAATGCCGGTTATCGCTCGCCGCCTCATCCGCAAGATGCGCGGGGGAGCGCAGGCCCACCTGTTGGAAGCTTCCGATGGCCATTCCTACGTCGTCAAGTTCCATAACAACCCCCAGCACCGGCGGATTCTGGTCAATGAATGGATCGCCTCGACCTTCCTGCACTACCTGGGCATTGCCGCCCCGGAAGTCGCCATGGTCCAGATCACCGAATCCTTCCTGGCCGGCGAACCCGACGTCCACATCCAACTGGGGAGCTCGCGCCGCTCGGTGACGCCTGGGTGGCACTTCGGCTCGCGCTTCCCAGGCGATCCGGCGCGCACCGTGGTTTACGACTACTTGCCCGATACTTTGCTCGATAAAGTCGAAAATCTGCCCGATTTTCGCGCCGTCCTGGCGTTTGATAAATGGATGGGAAATGCCGACTCGCGGCAATCCATCTTCTTTCGGGCGCAGATACTGGAACCCCTGGCCTCCGAAGCGCGTCGTTTGGGTTTCGTGGCTCAGATGGTGGACAATGGATATGTATTCGAAGGCCCCCACTGGCGTTTGGGGGAGTCGGCAATTCAGGGCTTGTATTTTCGCCCGCTGGTCTACCGGACCGTGCGTGGCCTCGCCGAATTCGAGCCTTGGCTCAGCCGCATCCGGAATTTTCCGGAAGAAGTTGTGGATCAGGCGGTCAAACGTATTCCTCCGGCTTGGTTGGAGGGCGATGAAGACGAGCTGGAGCGCCTGCTGGAACGCTTGATGAGGCGACGCGCGCGAGTGCCCGACCTGATCGAACAGTGTGGTTCGGGACTATCCAATCCGTTCCCGGACTGGCGCCCGTGAAATTTTGAACAACGAATCAACATGCCAGTGACCGCGACACCGACCCGGGCGGCCGAGTTCCGGGAAGCCCTTGCCCAGCGCGTGTGGGTGGCCGACGGCGCCATGGGCACCAGGCTGTATTCCAAGGGCGCTTTCGTCAACCGCTGCCTGGACGAGCTGAATCTCTCGCTCCCCGCTCTGGTACGCGACGTCCATCAGGAATACGTCCGCGCCGGCGCCGAGATCATCGAGTCCAACACGTTCGGAGCGAATCGTAAGCGTCTGGCATCTTTTGGATTTGCCGATAAAGTCCGGCTCATTAATCGAGCTGGCGTACGAATCGCTCGCGAGGCCGCTCGTCGTGATGAAAGTGACCAAGCCTTCGTGGCTGCCGCCGTCGGACCCTTGGGAGTTCGCCTGGAGCCGCTCGGTTCCACGACCATCGACGAAGCCCGAGCCATCTTCCGCGAGCAGATCGAAGCATTGGTCGAAGCCGGCGTCGACTGCCTGATGCTCGAAACGTTTCGCGACCTGAACGAGATTCGTGCCGCTGTCGAAGCGGCGCGCGCCGCAGCCGGACCCGAGATGGTCGTGATGGCGCACTTGAGCATCGAGGACGATGGTCTTCTTCAAGACGGAACATCCATCGAGGACTTCACGCGCGCGCTGGACGCCATGCCGGCGGACGTGATCGGGCTCAATTGTTCCTCCGGCCCCCACGTGATGCTCCAGACTTTAGAGAAGATGAGCGCCTATACCAACAAGCCGCTCAGCGCCCTGCCCAACGCCGGAATGGGCAAGAATCTCTTTTCCGCCGAGTACATGGCTGCCTGCGCGGCGCGCTTTGTGCAGGCCGGCGCAAGCATCGTAGGCGGCTGCTGCGGGACCACGCCGGATCACATCAAGGAAATCCGGGACGCTGTTCGGGATGCGCAGCCCGCGCCCCGCTCCACGGTCACTCGGGAACCGGAACCCCAACCGCAGCCGATGGAGAAAGTGCCGGTTGCCTCCAAGAGCGATCTGGGATCGAAGCTGGCGGCCGGCACGTTCGTCTCTCTTATCGAAATCCATCCCTCGCGAGGTCTGGACGCTTCCCAGGAAATCGCCGCAGCGAAGCTTTGCAAGGAAGCCGGCTTCGATTGCATAGTCGTTCCTGACGGTTCTCGCTCCGGCGCCCGTTTGAGCGCGCAGGCCGCCTGCCAACTGATCCAGCAGCAGGCAGGTATCGAAGCGGCGCTCCACGTTCGCGCACGCGACCGCAATTTCCTGAGCCTTCAAAGCGAGCTTCTGAGCGCGTACAAAGTGGGCATTCGCAATCTGATCTGCCTGACCAGCGATGGCGTTGCCGCTATCGCCGACCATCTAAATCAAGGTTTGGATCTAGGCGGCAATAGGATGGGATCGCAAACCGGGTTGCTCCTGGGGGTAGAAGTAAATCCCAGCGCTTATGATTTGGACGATGAGGTGCGCCGCTTCGAATCCAGAATCAAAGCGGGTGCGGAATTCGCAATCACCCAGCCAATATTCGACCTCGACTCACTGGAAGTGTTCCTCAAATATGGAATTCCGGTAATCGCCGGTATCAAGCCCCTCGCAAGCCTCCGCGATGCCGAATATGTGGTCAACGAGTTGCGCGTTCCCGTGCCGGAGCCCTTCATGGAACGCATGCGCCGCGCCGATAATGCCGAAGCTGCCCGCGCCGAGGGGATCGCGATCGCGAAAGAAATGGTCCAGCGCGTTCGTCCATTGGTGGCCGGCGTGCACTTGAGCGCACCCTTCGGAGCACAGGCTGAAGGCCTGTGCCACATCGTTAGTGCTGCTGTAGACTGAGATTCAAACGTGCCCACCGACCTAATTGAGATTGACAGTGAGCGGCCTTCCGAACGCGCCATTGAGCGCGCCGCCGCCGCAGTCCGGCGAGGCCAGGTGGTCGCCATACCTACCGACGCGCTGTATTCGCTGGTGTGCGATCCGCTCAACCTGCACGCGGTGGGACGAATTTTCGCCGCCAAAGGCCGCGAGCAGGACCGGGCCCTGCCCTTACTCGTCAGCGACGTAGTGATGGCCGAAGAACTGACCAAAGAAATATCGGCGAGGTTCTATCTTCTCGCCCGCCACTTCTGGCCGGGTGAGTTGACCATCATCGTCCAGGCTTCCTCGCGAGTGCCCTTGAAAGTCACCGGCAACACCGGCCGCCTGGCGATGCGGCAATCGAAATCAAAGGTCGCCAACGCGTTGCTCGAGCGGCTGGCACAACCCCTGATCGCCACCAGCGCGAACCTTTCCGGCCAGCCCACTTGCACCAGCGGCATCGAGGTGTTCGGGGTCATGGATGGCCGCGTCGACCTGGTACTCGACGCCGGACCGGCCACAGGTCTGGGGGCCACCACCGTCGATATCACCGAGCCTTACTGGCGCGTGATCAAGCAAGGCGTGATTCCGGAGACAGCGATCGCGGAGGTCCTGAAGGGATCGTAAATGGCGACCAAGACGACCGCGGCGCCCGAGTCCAGCGCGACAAGCGAGGATCAGCTTACACCGTTATTCCATGTGGTGCTGCTGGACGACGACGAGCATACCTACGATTACGTCATCGAGATGTTGATGAAGATTTTCTGCCACTCGCCGGAAACCGCCTTCCGGCATGCGGTGGAGGTGGATACCGACGGCCGCACGATCGTGCTGACCTGTGAACGGGAACACGCTGAATTCGGCCGCGACCAGATCCATGCCTACGGCGCCGATCCGAGGATGCCGGTTTCCAAAGGCTCGATGAGCGCAGTGATCGAACCGGCGGGTCGGGCCGGCTAGTCTCGCCACGATGAGAACGGATTTACTGCGCTTCAACGGCGCCGTCGAGCGGGATCCCGCTATCGATGCGTGGATGAAAGAACACGCAGGTGAATTGGGATCCATCGCCCTTCATTGGTTTGAGGCGATGCGAAAATGCGGCGACGAAGTCCGGGAACTGTTGCACGACGGCTGTCCGGTTGCATGTCTGGGAGATGCGCCCTTCGGCTATGTAAATGTATTCACTTCGCACGTAAACGTCGGGTTCTTTCACGGCGCATCGCTTCCGGATCCGGCGCGCTTGTTGCAAGGCACCGGGAAGTTCATGCGCCATGTGAAGCTGCGGCCGGGAACATCCACAAACGTTCCAGGGCTAAGCAGGCTGATCGAACTGGCGTATTCGGATATAAAGGCGCGCGTCGAACACGGCTAGTTCGGAGAAGGTCCTCGCCTTTAATGGTTAAAGCTTCCATAACTGCGGATTTAGTGACACCCATCTATCCTGCGGCAAGCTCCACTGAGGCCGTACTTCAAAAATCCTCGCTGCGGGTGCTAATGCTCGTTGCTCTGCAGTCGTCCGATCTATAGCTGCGACCAAAACGAATGCCCGGCCGTCCGGCGATTCAAACACGGCCCCCGCGACCTCGCCGGTGCTGGTAGCTCCTGGACGACCGCGTATTGAGTTTCGCCGATACGCCAAGCGTCGGAGTTGCTCAAGTCTTTTCGGAACTTCGTCATTAAGTCGATCGGCACGTCCGTCAAGCTAGCTTTTTTTGCGGATAGTTCGAGAAGCACAGTCATCAGGGCGGTGTTGCGCTCATACCTCTCTTTGATGCGATCGACGGCGGATTCAGAAGCATACGTATTGAGCGACCACACCTCGGTGGGCGGTGCGACTGAGGCCAGCGCGAGATACGGATTGGGAGCGCCCAGACGGGCACAGGCCCGGGCCAACTCCTCCTCGATGTTTCCGTAGTCTTGCTCGGCTCCGGGCCTTAGCTTCTCCCGAACGATTTGCAACAGAGCTGGTGGTGTTTGCCCTTCAAACGGCATTGCGACCATCAGACGGGAGAACGACCTACTGTGGCTTCGCTGCCGACCAATACCCTGGCCGCGTAGTTACTTTGAGTCCCGGCTTGAGAATCCGGACTTCGATCTCGTGGTACCCGGCGTCTTCCGGATTGTTCGGCAAGTAAGTCAACAAGTACTGGCTGTGAATCTCGTCGCCGATGTCGGCGATGGCCTTTTGCAAGCCTTTTTGCGTCATGTAGGAGTACTCACGCCCGCCTGTGTACTTGGTGTAGACTTCCTGCGGATTGGAGATGAAGATGGCTTTCACCGCAGTGAAAATCTCTTTGATGATGGGCGAATAATCGCCCATGTTTTGCTGGGCATCTGTGGTCTGTGTGCCGATGATGCCGGCGGGCAGATGCCGCGCTTCGGGAGGAATCGCACTCGGCCGCGGAGGTTCGTGCTGTGAAGTGAGCGAAGTGAGCAAGTGCGAAACCTCGACGGCGTATACCGTGATGTCCTTGAACTCAGCTTCGGTCAGCACATCGCGGACCGACATCTGGCTTCCGTTATCGCGAGTTTCGCTGATGAGCAGGAGAATCCGCCGGCGCGCCTTGTCGCGCGTCCTGAGCATGTTGACGCCCTTCATCGCGGCGTCATTCACGTGATTGGGCGTGCTGCCGATCTTGAGGTTCTTGAAGGCGGCCGAAATCTTGTCCGGATCGGAAGTGAACTCGGTCATGGTTTGAACGCGGTGATCGAACGACAGCACCGCAAGCTCGCCGTTGTCGCCGAGCACCAAGCCGCTAAACAGGCTTCCGATTTTCTGAATGTCCGGCAGAAGCTTCAACATGTTCGCGCTGGACTGAACCGCCACCACCATCGAGATAGGATGCGAGGTGGCGTCTTCGGTGATCTTCTGCAGCTTGCCGTTATCGTATAGTTCGAAATCGAGCGGCGACAGCCCGTTGACGATGTTCCCTTGCGCGTCATGGACGATTACGGGGGCCATGACGAAGGTGTACTCCCCGCGGATGATGAAGTCATTCGGATCAAGCTGGGCATCGGGAGGGTTTACTGGTCCCGGGGGAGCGCTTGCTGGTCCAGCCGGAGGAGCGGTTGCTTGGCCCGCGGGAGGAGCCTTTGGTTGACCGACGGAAGGACTTAGTGGCCCAAGGGGAGGGCTGATTTGACCCGGCTGTTTGACGGGTGCCTGTGCCATCAGACCTGGCTGTAAACACAAGCTGGCGACCAGCAGGCCTGCGAGCACGTTGCGAATGCTCATATTAATTGGATGCCTCCCCTGGCTTCCCCGTTGCTTTATGTTCGGTACGGCCGTGTAACAAATCGACCGCGTGGGGGATCAAATCCGCTACCGCTACTAACGAATCTACCGCACCTTTGGGCGATCCAGGTAAGTTTACAATGAGCCCGCTGCCGCGCGCCGAGGCGCCGCCCCGGGAAAGCGAGGCAAACCGCGCGGTCTTGCGGCCTTCCGCGCGCATTAACTCGCCAAAACCGGGAATCTCCCGATCTGCCACGATCTTGGCTGCTTCCGGCGTCACATCCCGAGGGCCCAAGCCTGTACCACCTGTGGTTAGAACCACATCGACGCGTTCTTGGGCGTCCTCCTGATCAATGAGGCGAATCATAGCTGCCGCGATCTCTTCCTTCTCATCTCTTAGCACTTCCCGGGCCACAATCGACCAGCCCAGAGCTTGTGCCATTTCCGCCACAGCCGGCCCGGAACGATCTTCACGCGTACCGGCCACGGCCGAATCGCTGATGGTCAGGATGGCGACCCGGATCACCTCATCACCTCTTATAGTCTCCCGACTTGCCGCCCGTTTTCTCCACCAGGTACAGCTCGCGGATCTCGATGCCTTTATCGAGAGCCTTGGTCATGTCGTATACGGTTAGCGCTGCCACGGCCGCAGCCGTGAGCGCCTCCATCTCGACGCCCGTAGGGCCGGTGGTGGTCACCTTCGACGTAATGCGGACGCCTTGGGCCTTAATCTCCGCGGTTACGTCGACATGGGAGAGAAGCAACGGATGGCACATGGGGATCAGGTCGGACGTCCGCTTGGCCGCGGCGATTCCGGCAAAGCGCGCCACTTCCAAAGGATCGCCCTTAGGATTCCTGGGGAGCTTTTTGAGCACGGCGGGCCGGATCTTCACGAAGGCCTGCGCAGTCGCCGTGCGGCGGGTGTCCTTCTTCGCGGAGACGTCCACCATACTCGCACGACCTGTTTTGTCGTAATGAGAGAGTTTTTTCATTTCATCTTTACTTGAGCAGGACGCGGATCATATCACCGGCAGCCCACGATTCGCGATCGGGGTCGGTCACCAGGAACGCGTTCGCGCGGGCCAGTGCGCTCACATCTCCCGATCCCTGCCATGGCTCGGGAGTGACCGTCGATCCGTC